>TBL_comb47_HYPODRAFT_10008917_pt1 | contig 10133 bp, 5 predicted proteins | sample TroBogypolimnion_40_FD_10682 | JGI IMG/M metagenome (IMG submission 10682)
CACGGCAACAAGGGCGTGGTCAGCCGGATCCTGCCCATCGAGGACATCCCCTACCTGCCCGACGGCACCCCGGTGGACATCGTCCTGAACCCCCTGGGCGTGCCCTCCCGCATGAACATCGGCCAGGTGCTCGAGTGCCACCTCGGCTGGGCCGGCAAGGCCCTGGGCGTGCACTTCAGCACCCCGGTGTTCGACGGCGCCCGCGAGTCCGACATCAAGGAATGGCTGAACAAGGCCTGGCTGAAGAAGGGCAAGCTCGGACCGGACACCACCGGCAAGACCCTGCTCTACGACGGCATGACCGGCGACGCCTACGAGTCGCACGTGAACGTCGGTTGCGTCTATATGTTGAAGTTGCACCATCTTGTTGACAACAAGATCCATGCCCGGAGCATCGGACCCTACTCGCTGATCACGCAGCAGCCCCTGGGCGGCAAGGCCCAGTTCGGCGGCCAGCGCTTCGGCGAAATGGAAGTGTGGGCCCTGGAAGCCTACGGCGCGGCCCACGTGCTGCAGGAACTCCTCACCTACAAGTCCGACGACATGCACGGACGGACCCAGATCTACCAGGCCATCATCAAGGGCGAGACGATCAAGGATCCCGGTCTGCCCGAGAGCTTCAACGTGGTGAAGAAGGAACTGAACGCCCTCTGCATCGATGTCGCGATGCTGACCCGAGAGGAACTGGAACCCCTCCAGGACGTCGAAGAACCCGCGTTCTCCATCGAGGGTTGAACCCGGAGGGGCCGAGAGGCCCCTCCGTTCCCCCTTCGCGACTCCTTGTTGAACCGACATCGCTTAAAAAGAGGTCCTCATGTATCCCGAGCAAACGAACATCAACGCGTATGAGTGCATCCGGGTCACGCTGGCGTCGCCGGACGTGATCCGCTCCTGGTCGCGCGGCGAAGTCACCAAGCCGGAAACCATCAACTACCGCAGCCTGAAGCCCGAGCGCGACGGCCTGTTCTGCGCCCGGATCTTCGGACCCGTGAACGACTGGGAATGCCTCTGCGGCAAGTACAAGCGGCAGAAGTTCAAGGGCGTGGTCTGCGACAAGTGCGGGGTCGAAGTCACCCGCAAGGCCGTGCGCCGCGAGCGCATGGGCCACATCGCCCTGGCCTCGCCGGTCAGCCACGTCTGGTTCTTCAAGGGCGTGCCCAGCCGCATCGGCTACCTGCTGGACATCCCGCTCAAGGACCTGGAGCGGGTGCTCTACTTCGAAGCCTATGCCGTCACCGATCCCGGCGACACCCCGCTGAAGACCCGCGAGATCCTCGCCGAAGAGAAGTTCCGCGAGTACAAGCTGGAATACGGCGAGCGCTTCCGGGCCCAGATGGGCGCCGAGGCGATCAAGGAGCTGCTCAAGCACGTGGATGTGGAGGCGCTGGCCATCGAGCTGCGCCACCTCATGAAGGCCGAGACCTCCACCCAGAAGCGGGTGAAGATCGCCAAGCGGCTCAAGGTCACCGAAGCCTTCAAGCGCTCCGGCAACAAGCCCGAGTGGATGATCCTGGACGTGGTCCCGGTGCTGCCCCCCGAACTGCGGCCCCTGGTGCCCCTGGACGGCGGCCGGTTCGCCACCTCCGATCTCAACGACCTCTACCGCCGCGTCATCAACCGCAACAACCGGCTGAAGAAGCTGCTGGAACTGCGGGCCCCCGAAGTGATCGTGCGCAACGAGAAGCGCATGCTGCAGGAAGCCGTGGATGCGCTGTTCGAGAACGGCAAGCGCGGCCGCCTCCTGCGCGGCGTCTCCAACCGCCCGCTCAAGTCCCTGTCCGACGCCCTCAAGGGCAAGCAGGGCCGGTTCCGCCAGAACCTGCTGGGCAAGCGGGTCGACTACTCCGGCCGTTCGGTCATCGTCGTCGGTCCCGACCTCAAGCTGCACCAGTGCGGCCTGCCCAAGAAGATGGCGCTGGAGCTGTTCAAGCCCTTCATCTTCAACCGGCTCGAGCACAAGGGCCACGCGGCCACCATCCGCCAGGCCAAGGAGATGGTCGAACAGGGCGTTCCGGAAGTCTGGGACGTGCTGGACGAGGTGATCCAGAACCACCCGGTCCTGCTCAACCGCGCCCCGACCCTCCACCGCCTGGGCATCCAGGCGTTCCAGCCGGTCCTGGTGGAAGGCAAGGCCATCCGCCTGCACCCCCTGGTCTGCACCGCCTTCAACGCCGATTTCGACGGCGACCAGATGGCCGTCCACGTGCCCCTGAGCCCCATGGCCCAGATCGAGGCGCGCGTGCTGATGATGTCCACCCAGAACATCCTGAACCCCGCCAACGGCCGGCCCAACGTGGTGCCCTCCCAGGACATCGTGCTCGGCGGCTACTACCTGACCAAGAAGCGCCTCAACCGCAAGGGCGAGGGCATGGTGTTCGGCAGCATCGACGAAGTGATCGCCGCCCACGCCGCCCAGGTGGTGGAGACCCACGCCATCATCCAGCTCCGGCTAAGCTGCGAAGTGGTCGACACCGAGGCCTGGCACAAGAAGGATCCCAAGAAGCGTTCCGAGCAGGACGTGTTCGAGTGCCCCTCGCACATGGTCAAGCATGAGCTCATCACCACCACCGTGGGCCGGGTCATCTTCAACCGGGCCATGCCCGACGGGCTGCCGTTCATCAACGGCCTGCTCAAGAAGGAAGGCCTGCTGTCCCTGGTGAACCGGGCCTACAAGCTCAACGGCCCCGAGCTCACCATCAAGCTGCTGGACGCCATGAAGGACGTCGGCTTCCTCTGGGCCATGAAGGCCGGAGTGAGCGTCGGCATCGACGACCTGGTGGTGCCGCCCTCCAAGGCCCGCCTGATCGAGGAAGCCAACAAGGAAGTCCGGGCCATCGAGCACGAGTACTACCACGAAGGCAAGCTGGACGCCGCCACCCGCTACAACCGCATCCTGGAAGTCTGGGGCCGCACCGCCGAGACGGTGGCCACGGACATGATGAAGGAACTGGAAAAGCGCAACGAGACCGGCGAGTTCCTCAACTCGGTCTACATCATGGCCGACTCCGGCGCCCGCGGTTCCAAGACCCAGATCCGCCAGGTGGCGGGCATGCGCGGTCTGATGGCCAAGCCTTCCGGCGACATCATCGAGACCCCGATCACCGCCAACTTCAAGGAGGGCCTCAGCGTCCTCCAGTACTTCACCTCGACCCACGGCGCCCGCAAGGGCCTGGCCGACACCGCCCTGAAGACCGCCGACTCCGGCTACCTCACCCGCAAGCTGGTGGACGTGGCCCAGGACGTGATCATCAACGAGGACAACTGCGGCACCCTGGACGGCATCGAAGTCAAGGCCATCGTCAACAGCGACGGGACCATCCGTTCCCGCCTCCGCGACCGGATCATGGGCCGCGTGGTGCTGGACGACGTGCTGGATCCCTACTCCGGCGAAGTCCTGGTCCCGGCCGGCACCCTGCTCTCCGAGGAGCTGGCCTTCCACATCGAGACCTCCGGCATCGTCAGCGTCAAGATCCGCTCGGTGCTCACCTGCGAAGCCCGGCGCGGGGTCTGCGCCCAGTGCTACGGGCTCAACCTGTCCAGCGGCCGGCTGGTCGACCTTGGTGAAGCCGTGGGCGTCATCGCCGCCCAGTCCATCGGCGAGCCCGGCACCCAGCTGACCATGCGGACCTTCCACGTGGGCGGCGCGGCCAGCCGCACCTCCGAGAAGTCCACCCACGAAGCCCAGATCCAGGGCATCGTCAAGCTGGACGGCATCAAGTACGTGGAAAAGGCCGCCACGGCCGATTCCCCGGCCGAGCTCATCGCCATCAGCCGCGCCGGCAGCATCCTCGTGGTGGACGCCAGCGGCAAGATGCGCGAAAGCTACAAGATCGCCCCCGGCGCCACCATCCGGGTCCGGGACGGCGAAGAGTGCGAGCCCAAGACGGTGCTCGCCGAGTGGGATCCGTACAACGACTACCTCATCTCCGAAAAGGCCGGCCTCGCCGACTTCAAGGAATTCGATCTGAACGCCAGCTACCAGGAAGAGAAGGACCAGATCACCGGCCGCTTCCGCAAGCGGGTCATCGATCCCACCGACGACAAGTTGCACCCGCACATCAACATCAAGGGCGAGAACCACAAGGTGCTGCAGCGCTACAACATCCCCACCGGCGCCTACATCGAAGTGGAAGACGGCCAGGTCATCGCGCAGGGCGACGTGCTGGCCAAGACCCCCAGGCAGCAGGCCAAGACCTCCGACATCACCGGCGGTCTGCCCCGGGTCACCGAGCTGTTCGAAGGCCGCAAGCCCAAGGACCCCGCGATCATCAGCAAGGTCACCGGCACCGTCAAGTACGGCAACCGGGTGCGCGGCAACCAGAAGGTCATCGTCGAGAACGAGCACGGGGACCACGAGGAGTACCTCATCCCCCGCGGCAAGCACATCCAGGTCCAGGACGGCGACGAGATCCAGGCGGGCGAAAAGCTCACCGAAGGCGCGGTCTCGCCCCACGACATCCTCGAGATCCAGGGCGACAAGGCCCTCCAGGCCTTCCTGCTCAACGAGGTCCAGGAAGTCTACCGGGCCCAGGGCGTGACCATCAACGACAAGCACATCGAGACCATCATCCGCCAGATGATGCGCTGGGTGCAGATCACCGACGTGGGCGACACCCCGCTCATCGTCGACGAGAAGGTGGACAAGCACCGCTTCAAGGAGATCAACGAAGCCGCGTTCAAGGACAACGGTCTGCCCGCCACCTGCGAACCGCAGCTGCTGGGCATCACCAAGGCCGCCCTCACCAGTGAATCTTTCATCTCGGCCGCCTCCTTCCAGGAGACGACCCGGGTGCTCACCGAGGCCGCCCTGGAAGGTCGCGTGGACTACTTGCGCGGCCTCAAGGAAAACGTCATATTGGGTCGACTTATTCCCGCCGGCACCGGAATGGCGCTCTACCGGAACCTGGAAATCGAGGAAGGCCAGTATCCTGAAGCTTCCGATACGGATCACTTGGGTCTGGACGACTTCGACGATGAGTACAGCAGAATGGCTCAGCACGTGGAAGAGTTGCAGGGATTGAGCGAGGTGGAAGGGGACGAATAGGGAGTTTGATGGAAACAAAATTCAGCTTTAGGGCGGCGCTTCGAACCATCGGACGTTACTTGACAGCCGGAATTTTGTTGGCAGCGGCCGTCGGAGCACTGAGTCTTTTCGTGCAAGACAAATGGGTCTCCGAGGGCCGCATCCTCCCCAAGCGTTCCAAGGGCGGAAGCCTGGGGTCGATGGCCGCGACGGCCGCGACCCTGGGCTTCCAGCTGCCCAGCCAGGACGATTCCACCGACCTGTACTACGATGTCCTGACCAGCCGCTGGATGGCCGAGCGGATCCTGGCGGCGCCCCTGGTCTACAACCTGAGGAGCTGGCGCTACGGCTCCTGGGTGGAGAACCGCGGGACCCTGATGGAGTATCTCAAGGCCGGCAACCCCGACAAGGGCATGAAGGCCCTCCAGGGCATGCTCGCCGCCCGGCGGGACATGCGCACGGGACTGCTGACGGTCACCTGCGAGACCGACTCGCCGCAGCTGTCCCAGCGGATCGTCCAGCTCGCCCTGGACAACCTGGACCAGTTCTTCAGCAGCAACTACCGCACCCAGGGCGAGGCGAAAGCCATGTTCCTGAAGGAGCGGATGGTCGGGGCCCAGCAGGAGGTGGCGGAAGCCGAATCCAATCTGAAGGCTTTTCTCAACAACAATCGCAACGACCGGACGACGTCGGATCCGCTCGTCCGGATCCGCGCCTCGAGCCTGGAAAGCAGCCTGCAGCTGAAACGCCAGGTGATGGCGTCCCTCATCGTCGCGATGGAATCGGCTTTGACCGAGGCGGGCGACGACCGGCCGGTGCTGACGATCCTCGACCACGCCAACGTTCCCTACGAGAAATCCGCGCCTTCCCGAAAGAACATGGTGATCCTTGCTTTTTGCGCCGGAGTCATCATGTTATGGGTTGCCGATTATCGGCTGAATATATTGACTTTATTCAATAACGAGCTCAAAAGCCTAGGTTATTTGAGATCGGAAAATAAATTGAATCCAACTTCAATGTCCTGAGGGAAGCACCCTGGACGCAGACAGGGCGGGGTCCTTCCCGGAGGGACCGCGCCGGAGGCACGGATCGTCCGGACGGCGTGTCCGACTATTCCGATGGGGAGTCCATGGGCAGATTGATCAACATCCCCGGGCAGGCTGGTGGGGACTTGCCGATCATCTCCATGAACTCGACCCTGCTCCAGGCGCTCCAGGTGATCGAGGATTGCGGTTCCGAGATCGCCCTGGTGGTGGAGCAGGAGCGGCTGGCCGGGGTGCTCACCGATGGGGACATCCGCCGTTCCCTCCTGGGCGGCCGGGACCTGGGCACCCCGGTGGACCAGGTGATGCAGACCCGGTTCACCGCCGTCCCGCCGGAGGCCGGCCGGCCCGAAGTGCTCGACCTCATGCGCGCCCATCATTTCCGGCAGATCCCCATCCTGGATCCGGAAGGCCGGCTCATGGGCCTGCACCAGCTGCACGACCTGATCGGCGCCACGGTCAGGCCGAACGCCGCGGTCATCTTCTGCGGCGGCAGAGGCACCCGGCTGCTGCCCCTGACCGCGCAGTACCCCAAGCCGATGCTGCCGGTGGCCGGACGGCCCATCCTGGAGCGGATCATCCTCCACCTGGTCGGCTATGGCTTCCGGCGGTTCTTCCTGGCGGTGCACTTCATGGGCGAGGTCATCGAGCAGCACTTCGGCGACGGCGCCAAGTTCGGCTGCGAGATCCAATACCTGCGCGAAGAGGCGCCGCTCGGGACCGGCGGCGCCCTGTCCCTGCTGCCGGCCGACGTGGGCGGGGGCATCCTGGTCATGAACGGAGACCTGGTGACCCAGTTCGACGCCCCGGCCCTGATGGACTGCCACAGCGCGGACGGCAACCGGGTCACCATCAGCGCCAAGAGCTACGCCCACGAGATCCCCTACGGGGTGATGACCACCCGGGGCACCGAGGTGGTCGACCTCCAGGAGAAGCCGGTGATCCGCAAGCTGGTGAACGCGGGCATCTACGTGCTGGATTCGGACCTGCGGCACCGGGTGCCCCAGGGGGAGAACTACACCATCCCCAGGCTGATCATGGACTGCCTGAACCGCCGGGAGCGGGTCGGCCACTTCCTGATGGAGGAGGACTGGATCGACATCGGCCAGCCGCACGAACTCAAGAAGGCCATGGGAATGCTATGAGCGGCGGCCCGGTCCGGATCCCGGCCATGGGGGCCGGGACCAACCTATGAAGGAATCCCCATGACCGAAGCGCGCATCCTCGCCGTCATCCCCGCCCGGGCCGGGTCCAAGGGCCTGCCCTGCAAGAACATCAAGCCCATGGCGGGCGTGCCCCTGCTGGTCCACACCCTGCGCTGCGCCGCCCTGTGCCCCGGCCTGACCCGGACCATCGTCTCCACCGACGGGGAGGACATCGCCCGGATGGCCCGGGCCTACGGCGGGGATGTGCCCTTCCTCCGGCCCGAAGCCCTGGCCGGCGACACCGTGGCCATGTGGCCGGTGCTGCAGCACGCCCTGGCAGCGGTCGAGGCGGAGGAGGGCAGGCCGTACGACCTCCTGGTGCTGCTGGACCCGACCAGTCCGACCCGCCTGCCGGAGGACGTGGCGCGGGTCATCGAGGCGATCCGGACCGATTGCGATACCGCCCTCACCGTCAGCGAGCCCCACTTCAGCCCGTTCTGGCACATGTACGTGCCGGACGAGCGCGGGTTCGGCAAGCCCCTGTTCGAGTCCTCCGCCAGCATCGTCCGCCGCCAGGGCCTGCCGCCCTGCTATTTCATCAACGGCCTGGCCTACGCCTGGAAGGCCGATTTCATCCGCACCGCCGAGACCTGGACCGGTGGCCGGACCCGGATGGTGATGACCCCGGCGACCCGGGCCGTGACCATCGACACGGCCGAGGATTTCGAATGGACCGAGAAGCTCATGAGTTCAGGGATCCTGCGCCTGCCCTGGATGGAAGCCGGCGCGGCGGGGAGGCCGGAACCATGATGGATCCCGATTTCCGCTCGGAGCTGGTGGACGAGGTGGTGCGGCGGGTCACCGGCCGTTCGGCGCCGCTGTTCGAACCGGATATCCAGGACCACTGGGAGGCGCTCGACCGGAGCGTGCGCGGCAGGCGGATCCTGGTGGTCGGGGGCGCGGGCTCCATCGGCTCCCACACGCTGCTGCAGCTGCTGCGCTGGGACCCCGCCAGCCTGCACATCTGCGACCTGGCCGAGAACAACCTGGTGGAGCTGCTCAGGACCATCCGCAGCCGCTCGGCGGTCACCGCCACGGACCTGCAGATCCTGCCCGTGGACTTCGGCTCGCCGGTGATGCAGCGCTACCTCGGCGGCCAGCCGCCGTTCGACCTGGTGCTGAACTTCGCGGCCCTGAAGCATGTCCGTTCCGAGCGGGACCCGGTGAGCCTGCTGCAGATGCTGGACACCAACCTGGTCAAGGCCGACCGGTTCCTGGGCTGGCTGCGCCAGCATGGCCACGGCCGGGATGGCGTCTTCTTCGTCAGCTCGGACAAGGCGGCCAATCCGGCCAGCCTCATGGGGGCGAGCAAGCGGATGATGGAGCTCATGCTGTTCTGGCACGGCCTGCCCCAGGCCCGGGGCCGGACCCTGGCCGATCCCCTGGCGGCCGCCGGCGCCCCGCTGCCCAAGGTCAACACCGCCCGGTTCGCCAATGTGGCCTTTTCCGACGGCAGCCTGCCGTTCGGGTTCCTGCAGCGGCTGGCCAAGGGCCAGCCCCTGTCGGGGCCGGCCGATGTGCGCCGGTTCTTCCTCAGCCTGGAGGAGTCCGGCCAGCTCTGCGCCCTGGCGCTGCTGCTGGCCCCGGCCCAGGCGATCGCCATCCCCGTGCTCGACCCGGACTCCGACCTGGTCACCTTCAAGGACATCGCCGAGGCCCTGCTCGAGGCCGCGGGCTACCGGCCGCTGCACTGCGCCAGCGAAGAGCAGGCCCGGGCCGCCATGCCCGGAGCCGACGGGACCTGGCCCTGCTTTTTCACCGAAAGCGACACGATGGGCGAGAAGCTGTTCGAAGAGTTCGTCGCGGACGGCGAACAGGCGCGCGGCTTCGGCCTGCGCAGCCTGGGCCTCATCCCCTTCGACGGCGCCTGCCCCCCGCGGCTGGCCGAAAGCTTCGCCACGATCCAGGACTGGCTGGAGGATCCGGAACTCCCGCTGACCAAGCCGGTCATGGTCGACCTGATCCGGTCGGTCGTGCCCACCCTCCAGCACCTGGACTCCCCGCAATCCCTTGACCGGAGGATGTGAATGATCTCCCTGGCGGAACCCAACCTCACCGGCCGGGAACGGGAATTCCTGCTGGAATGCCTCGCCTCCAATTTCGTCTCCTCGGTGGGCCCCTTCGTCGCCCAGTTCGAGGAGGCCTTCGCCGCCTGGGTGGGCTCGCCCCACGCCGTGGCCACCTGCAACGGCACCGCGGCCATCCACCTGGCGCTCATCGCCGGCGGGATCGGCCGGGGCGACGAGGTGTGGGTCAGCGATTTCACCTTCGCCGCCAGCGCCAACCCGATCCGCTACCTGGGCGCCGAACCGGTCCTGGTGGACAGCGAGGAGCGCACCCTGAACATGGACCCGGCCCTGGTGCTCGAGGAGCTGGAATCCAGGGCCCGGCGCCGGCAGCCCATGCCCAAGGCCATCGTGGCGGTGCACATCCTGGGCTATCCGGCGGACCTGGCGCCGATCCTGGAGGCCTGCTGGCGCCACGGGATCCTGCTCATCGAGGACGCCGCGGAAGCCCTGGGCGCCACCTACACCACCGGGCCGTTCGCCGGGCGCCAGGTGGGCACCCTCGGGGACATCGGCTGCTTCAGCTTCAACGGCAACAAGATCATGACCACCGGGGGCGGGGGCATGCTGGTGAGCCCGGACCGGGACCGCGCCGGCCACGCCAAGCACCTGTCGACCCAGGCCAAGCTTCCCGGCTATGCCTATTTCCACGAGGAGATCGGCTACAACTACCGGCTGTCCAACCTGGCCGCCGCCCTGGGCCTGGGCCAGCTGGAGCGGCTCGGGGAGTTCCTGGTCCGCAAGCGGCAGATCGCCAAGCGCTACAACAGCTTCCTGGCCTTCTCGGCGGACGTGG
>TBL_comb47_HYPODRAFT_10008920_pt1 | contig 10130 bp, 12 predicted proteins | sample TroBogypolimnion_40_FD_10682 | JGI IMG/M metagenome (IMG submission 10682)
CCAGCAGTATTTTTAGTAAGCGATACGCACTTTGGACACGCTGGCGTTTGCCGTTTTTTACGCGACGACGGTGTTACAAAGTTACGTCCATGGGAAGATCCCGCAGAAATGGACGAAGCAATGGTTAAGGCATGGAACGAAACCGTTCGTCCAAACGATAAAGTTTACCACTTAGGAGATGTTGTAATTAACCGTAAGGCATTACAGATTTTACATCGACTAAACGGGGACAAAGTTCTCATTAAAGGAAATCACGATATCTTTAAGTTGCACGACTACACCGAGCATTTTAGAGACATCCGTGGTTACCATGTGATGAACAACATGATTCTTAGCCATATACCTGTACACTCAGAAAGCAAAGGTAGGTTCAGCGCAAACATTCACGGGCATACCCATGCTAACAGAGTGAAAGTTCAAGGGACTATCGACCCCTGGTACCATTGCGTATGTGTTGAACAAACTGGCTACAGACCCATTCTGTTTGAACAGGTACTAGCTAGGATCGAAGCTGAGAGGGAGCAGTTTTAACTCCCTCACTATTTTTGCTCTTATCGTACAATGGTTAGTACACGACTTTGGTAAAGTCGAAATCCGAGTTCGATTCTCGGTTAGAGCTCCATATTTGTAATATTATTGTAATCTAACTATGTTTAAATAATATAATGAAAAAGATTATTATTGAAATTGCAGTTAGTTTAATCATTACGGTGTTAACAGAAATGTTATTAAATCGATATTTTAAAAAACCATTATCAAATGAAGCATAAACATAAGTATCGTTCGATTTTCATTTCTGATATTCATTTAGGTACTAAAGATTGTAAAGCAGACCTATTATGTAATTTTCTTAAACATAATACTGCTAATTCGCTTTATCTTGTCGGTGACATTATAGATGGATGGAAGATTCAGCGAAACAAGTGGAAGTGGAAGAAAAGTCACACTAATGTGATTCAACAGATTTTAAAGCAATCAAAAAAACATACACGGATTGTATACATTGCCGGAAATCATGATGAGTTTCTTCGACCTTTATTACCTTATAACTTATCATTTGGACAGATTGAGTTTGTTAATAAAATCGATCATATTGGAGTGGACGGGAAAAGATATCTTGTAATACACGGGGATATGTTTGACGGTATTACAAAACTTGCTCCGTGGCTTGGATATCTCGGTGATAAAGCATACGATATATTATTGTATCTTAATACAAAATATAACTGGATTAGACATAAACTCGGGTTTGGATATTGGTCTTTTAGTAAATTTTTAAAACATAAAGTAAAAGGTGCAGTTGATTTTATTTTTCAATTTGAACAAAACTTAGCAAATTACTGTAAACGTAAGTATTACGATGGGGTAATTTGTGGGCATATACATCATGCTGAAATAAAACAAATCGACGAAATCATTTACATGAACGACGGCGATTGGGTTGAATCATGTACCGCACTTGTAGAAAACTTTGATGGTACATTTGAAATTATCACATGGGAGGAAATCGAAGATGTACATCCTAGTAGCATTACAAGCGGTAGCAGCATTGGGGACTAGTTTATTCTGGCAACCAATTGGAGAATTTGAGTTTGAATCAACGTGTAAGGCAGCAGCCGTTCAATTGCACAATGCTAAAAAAGAACACAAAGACGGTGAACTTTACGTTTGTTTAAAGAAATGAAAAAATTACTAATTATAACTGATACTACAGAAAAGCAGACTAACGGAGTTGTTAGAACTCTTAAAACTACTGTTAATATACTATGCAATGACTTTGACATTCATTGGATTAACCCTTTTCATTTCAAAACTGTTGCATTACCTGTGTACAAAGAAATTGACATTTCGCTAAACATTTATGCAATCGGTGAAAAGATCGAATCAATCAACCCTGATTACATTCATATTGCTACAGAAGGTCCAGTAGGATTAGCAGGTAAACTATATTGCGATAAGAAAGGATATAATTATACCACTAGCTATCACAGCAAGTTTCCAGAGTTCTTATATGATATGTTTAAAGTTCCTATTAAACTTACATATCCGTACTTTAGATGGTTTCATGCAAAATCTAAAGCGGTCCTTATTCCTACTGATCAAGTTAAAGACCAATTAGAATCAAAAGGATTTAAAAATTTAGTAATTTGGCGTAGAGGTGTCGATACTGGCACATTTAATCCAACATATCGTTTTAGAGGAACAACTCCTGTAACAAAGTACATCTTGTGTGTAAGTAGAGTTTCTAAAGAAAAAGGATTAGACGATTTCTGTCAAATTCCAGTACCGGATGATTATTATAAAATACTCGTAGGCGATGGTCCTTACTTAAATGAATTAAAAAGTAAGTATCGAAATGAAAAAGTACAATTTCTTGGTAAGAAAATAGGTACGGAATTGTCACAAGTTTATGCAGATGCAGATGTGTTTGTTTTTCCATCGAAAACAGATACGTTTGGATTAACACAATTAGAGTCAATTGCATCCGGAGTTCCGGTAGTTGCATATAAGGATACTGTATCGTCGGAAATTATCAATGACGGAGTAAGTGGAATATTAGTAGACACTCTCGATTTTGATGCTATAATTAAAGCATTAGAACTTGACCGAGAAACAGTAGCAAAAGAAGCTAATTATTGGTCTTGGGAGTCTTGCACAGACGTGTTTAAAAAGAACTTGGTATTAAAGTGACAAAAGAAGAATTAGAAGAACAAGGATTTATTTTTGAGAACTTGCCTTCAAGCCGCATTAATATAAAACACAAACAACAGTTTAAAATTAACGATATCATTTCAATGAGTGCAGGACGCGGAGAGTGGATCAGAACACTCGAAGTGAAAAGCATCGAAGAAGCCGTTAAGTATATTAAAACTGCCGACTTCGTCTAATGGATAGGACCGATCCGTCCTAAGGATCCAATAGGGGTTCGATTCCTCTAGTCGGTGCCAATTTTAGGTTAGTTACAGCACTTAAACTTTCACCATGAAAAAGGGCTTAATCGACCCGGGACTTGAAAACCCCAAGCAGATGACTAACCTGTTTTTATTTGCGCTTGTATGCCGCTCGGTTTCTACCCGGGAGAAAGCTAACTGGACACATGCGGGTTCAACTCCTGCCAAGCGCACCAATTTAAAGGTAATTTATGTGTGAAATTGAAATGAAAGATGTAATACCATTTTTTATGGTAGTACTTCCATTTATTTGTATAGCAATAGCATTAACATATGTATTAATTATTAGTCCGCTGATTCATTTCATTAAGGACGATATTAGAAAATTCCGCTCTTAGCTCAGTGGATAGAGTCACCGGCTTCGAACCGGTTGGTCGGGAGTTCGAATCTCTCAGGGCGGGCCACTATAAATAAATATAATATGATTTATATAGTATTAGGACCTGCTAGAACAGGCAGTATTTTATTAACTACTATAATATCTAATTTTTACAAAAACGACTGTGAGGTTATTTTTTATGAAACAACTAGATTACCAGTCATCGATTTATCGAAAAATTACATTATACATACTCATTCAAAAGATATTTTAGATCAAATAGCAATAGATCCTAAATATATTACATTAGTGATTAGTAAAAGAAAAGATATTTTTTCTTCGGTAATGAGCGCAATTATTGCATCTAGAACAAAAGAATATTATTCATATACCGATAATACAGTTGAACCGTTTTCGATAACATGTAGCGAATTTTTTAAAATTTTTATCGATCGATACCTAAAATGGTATAACGATATCAATTTTTCTTTAAATTATCATAAAATAGCAACAATATATTACGAAGATTTTATCAATAACTATTCAAATGTTGGAACAATTTTAAATCTTCCTTATATAGAATCTTATAATATATCTTCTACTAAATCTCCTTACAATTATAAGGATGTTATATTAAATTGGCCAGAACTACTTTATCTTTTTAAATGTTCGCTTGAATATAAAAAATATGGGTTTAACTCTTTGGAATCATATATCGATGCCATTAAACTTGAATTCAGTTGACAACTAAATAAAAGACTGTATAATAAAGTACATAAGTTAGGGAAACAACTAACTTGCTCTTTAAAAATAAAATATGCTCCCGTCGACTAGCGGTTAGGTCATCGCCCTTTCACGGCGGCGACACCGGTTCGAATCCGGTCGGGAGTACCATATAAAAGCATATTAAACGCCAAACCTATTCACTAGGGTTTTGATATAGTGAGAATTTTTTAGGCGGTCTAGCGTGAACTAGGCGAAGTTATATTTCACGGTATAACGGATTTAGTATGTTTCTATATGGTATCATTTAGTAGTGGTACAGCTAGTGGGCTAATGTACACAGCTAACCTTGTTCGATTCGGAGTCCTGTGATACTAGTAAACAACATTTATAAAATGTTGACATCAGGCAGAAAAGAATAGTAAACTGTATCACTACTAAATGATATTTTAATATCTATATAGTAACATTATTGAGAACTATAATGAGAATAGTTGAGATGGAAACAGAAGAGTTTTGCGGTGCTATTACACATGTGTTAGAAAACGGTATTAATTCTTATGTTGTAAGAATAGTGGAAAAACCTGAAAGAGGTTACCGTCCACTTATTATGAAGTCGTTTGGAAACGGTGTGAGTGCTGAGGACTTTTTACTTAAAGTTCTTTGTAATCCTACTTTTTATAAGTTGCAATATAGTTAAAGTTTTTGCCCGGGTGGTGGAATGGTAGACACATTGTACTAGGTGTTTAGCTAAATAATATATGAAAGATATTAACGATTATATTACTTTGCCTAAAGTTGAACGGCAATCACATTTAAATTTACAAGAATCCTGTATTGAAAGAGGTGCAGGAAGTTATTATTTTAAAGGGCTGTTAGCACATATTCTAGATACAACAGTTCCAACAGGACATAAAATACATTTATGTCACGCTTGTCATAATGGTGCTTGTGGAAATCCTAATCATATGTATTGGGGAACAGCACAAGAAAACAAGTTAGATCAAAAATCAAATGGTGAAAAAACTATTTGGGAAAGAACTGTTGAAAAATATGGCTTAGAAGAAGCAAAGAAATTACAAGCAAAAGGTGATAAATCAGCAGGTGGAAAAGCAAATGCTGGTAAACCTAAAAGCGAAGAACATAAAAGAAAAATTGCCGCAAATCATAAAGGCGGTAGAAAAAGAAAAATGCCCCTATAGCCCAATTGGTAGAGGTGATGCGCTTAGAACGCATTCAGTGTTGGTTCGAATCCGACTAGGGGTACCAGTTTTGTTGTAGATGTTAGTAAGAGTGAAATCAAGTATAGGCATATACTTAGAAAGATGACGGTGCGAGTACGTAACATAGAAACCTTCAAGTAGTTCTGCAATAACTTACCCTAATCGGTGTCGGCGCTTCAAATTGGCACATAATGCCTCCTATGTTGTGGTGGAGGGTTTACAACAAATTTTTTCGGAAGGTTGGTAGAGTCTGGTTTATTACAGCAGTCTTGAAAACTGCCGGCCCGTCAAAAGGTCCGTGGGTTCAAATCCCACACCTTCCTCCAATTAAGTTCATTTGTAATCTTAGTTTTACTAAATAGACAAAACAGGTATTTATAAATGAATAACAAAAAACGAGTCTTGTTTGTTCTTAAACGACGAGACGATTACAATGCAAAGTTGCATTCGCATATTGGCATGAGTACGGGATTATACAATTCTGCTTCGTTTATGCATCAAATGCTTATCGATAAAGATGTTGAATCTAAATTAGTCGTTGTAGCTGATAATAACGGAATAGACAAAGAAGTAACTCTGTATAAACCAACACATGTTATAATCGAAGCACTTTGGGTTGTTCCGACTAAATTTGCTGTATTACAAAAGTTACACCCAGATGTAACATGGATAATAAGATTACATAGTGAGACACCGTTCATAGCAGGCGAAGGAATTGCTATGGATTGGATCGGCGAATATAGTAGTTTCAGAAACATTGTAATAGCATGTAACGCACCAAGATTTTTACATGATATCAGGTCTTATTTGAAGAGTAGAAATAACTGGACTAAGTCCACTACAGAAGAAAAAGTAATTTATCTTCCGAATTATTATCCTCAGCAGTATAAGTCAAAGAAGTTTGATTATAACAAAGATTATATCGACATTGGATGTTTTGGTGCAGTAAGACCTTTAAAAAATCATTTAACACAAGCATTTGCTGCAATTCAGTTTGCAGATAAAATTAAAAAGAAATTAAGATTTCATGTTAATGCTGGACGTATTGAAATGCGAGGACAAGCTGTTTTAAATAACTTAAAAGGATTATTTGAACAAATATCTGGACAAGGCCATGAATTAATCAATCATCAATGGTGTCCAAGAGAGGATTTCCTTAAAATTTGTGCTAGTATGGATATAGGATTACAATCAAGCATTAGCGAAACATTTAACATTGTAGGTGCTGATATTATATCTCAAGGTGTTCCATTAGTAGGAAGTAATGAAATACCGTGGATAACTAGATGGGCATCAGCTGATCCAACAAGTAGTGAAGATATTGCACTTAAATTACATGCAGCGTATGAGCATCCTTATATTAATGCATTGTTTAATAGAAAAAACTTAACAAAATACACTAATGAAACTGCTAAGATTTGGGTTAAATACTTTACTTGAGGAGAAGGTAATGGCACGTCGACATCATCACAAAATACGAACACATGATTGGCAGAACGGAGTATTAACCACATTTGAACATTATTTCGAAACTTTGGAAGAAGCAATTGTGTTTTCTAAAGCATTAACAGATCAAACGGTTAAGATTTATAACGAATATGACGAATTAGTTCATCAAATGAATAACGATATCCGATTGCCTGAATACGCATAAATTAGGCCCGTTAGCTCAGTTGGTTAGAGCGCATGCCTGTCACGCATGAGGCCACCGGTTCAAGTCCGGTACGGGTCGCCAGTTTTAGGATCTTTACAGCAAACCTAAATGGAAAATAAACTGATTTATATTCAGTTTTAGAAGGTTCAAATCCTTTACAATAAAAGATCCTGTTTAGTAAATACATACGAATTAAGCCTGAGTGGTGGAATAGGTAGACACAACAGACTTAAAATCTGTCGCCCTAAAAGCGTGCCGGTTCGAGTCCGGCCTTAGGTACCAAATTTAGGATACATACAGCAATAAAAAACACACTTTGAAAACGTGAAAAAATGTATCCTGTTAAGTTTATGGAGAGTTGGGTGAGCTGGTTTAAACCACCTTCCTGCTAAGAAGACGATTGGCCAAAAGCTGGTCCGAGGGTTCGAATCCCTCACTCTCCGCCATTATAAAATATAAAGTGAAATATCATAGCATTATTTTTAACATTTCTATTCGTCGTGGGTTGCATCGTACATTAGGTGCATATCGAATAGCTCACGTATTACGTGAACACAATTGGGACGTAGAAGTTATCGATTTTGTAATTCACTGGAATCTGGAACAGCTCACTGAGTTAGCTAAATCAAGAATTACAACAGATACTAAATTCATCGGATTTAGTCATATGTTCTCCGAATGGTCAGATACATTAGAAACTTTTTGTTTTTGGCTCAAAAAAGAATATCCTTGGATAACATTGATTTCGGGCGGCGGTACCAATCCATTTTTTGAATCTGCAGTTATTGACTATTACATACAAGGATTTGGAGAAATAGCAATAATCGAATTGTTATCATATTTGTTCAGTAACGGTAAAAGACCAAAATTTGATGCAAATGTTAGTAATAAGAAGATTATTCCAGCAAATCAGTTTTATCCGGCATTTCCGATGAAACAACTTATGGTCAAATACGAAGACCGAGATTTTATAGACTCTCACGAGTGGCTCGGTATCGAATTTGCTCGAGGATGCATTTTTAGTTGTGCATACTGTAACTTTCCTGTACTCGGAGTTAAAGGCGATTATACTAGAGATTCTGCGGATGCAGAATTACAACTCCGAGATGCATATGATCGATTCGGTGTAACAAATTACATTGTTTCAGACGAAACATTTAATGACAGAACTGATAAAATTTCTAAATTTGCAGATGTTGTTGAAAACTTAAACTTCACACCGTGGTTTAGTGGATTCGTTCGTGCAGACTTATTGGTAAGCAGACCACAAGATCGAGAAGAAATGTCAAGGATGAATTTTTTAGGGCACTTCTATGGTGTCGAAACATTCAATAAAGAAACCGGACAAATAGTCGGAAAAGGCATGGACCCGGATCGATTGAAAGCCGGATTAATTGATGTAAGAAATTACTTTGAAAATCACAATAGAAAGATGTATCGAGGCACAATTGCTATAGTCGTAGGCCTGCCGAAAGAATCGATTGATAGTGTAAATAGTACAATTGATTGGCTAAGTTGGAACTGGCAAGGACAATCGGCATTATTGTTTACTTTTGAAATTCCAAATCATAAACTCGATAAGAAGTCAAAAATAGCAATTGATCATACAAAGTACGGATATGTTGAAATGACCGCTGAAGAACGGCATGTATATGATTCTTTGTATCAAAGTAACTTTTTAAAGGCAATGTATACTACATTAATTTGGAAAAATGATCATATGAATGTATACGAAGCTGACAGAATAGTTAGAAAATTTAGAACTATTGAACGACAGCTAGATTTTAGGCTTGGTTGTTTTTCTTTAGTAGAACACAGCATCGAAAAAGAATCTATAGAAGAATTATTGTCTAAGAGGCAAGTTACTCACGACAATGTGTATCGACAAACTTTTGCCGATGAATACATTTTAAAAAAATTAAATTATTAATGACTAGTGTAATAATCGCTGGCGATAGTTGGGGACTAGGTGAATGGGGAGGAAATATAACGTATGGAATCTCTCATAAAGGAATCGAACAGTATTTCAATGATTATGGGTTTCGTGTTGAAAATGTTTCATCACCTGGCGCTTCGAATAAATTTTCTATTAGTTTATTAAGTCAAACATTACAATCAAAATCATTTGATTATATATTTTGGTTTCAATCGGAACCGTTACGTGACATACCGCCGATAAATTTTAAAAGTGTTTTAGAGATTTCGGAAAAACAATATGATCTTTTAGTGAAGTCATATACAACACTTAATGAAATCGGTCAACCTGTGTACTGTCTAGGAGGATGTTCAAAAATAAATGTAGAAATGATATCGTCATTTCACAATTTAATACCTGTTATTCCGAGTATCACAGAATTTTTATTACAAGATTATAAACATCCATCAGTTTGGCAAAGTAACCCTGATGTTGTAATACCTGAAAACTATTTAGATTTGGATTCATTAAAACAAGTGATTAACTGGTATGAAGAAAAGCTTCGTTTATCGAATTATACAGAAATGTTTTATCCTGATGGATCACACCCGAATAGGTACGGTCACAAGATAATTTATAACTATATAATGGAGAACGTGATCGGTGATCGATTTTAATCATTATTGGGCAGAAAAAGGACATTCATTCGGTGAGTGTTTTTTCAATAATAATCAATCGTTGATGTACATTAATATACCAAAATGTGCAAGTACATGGACTAAGACGACCTTATCGTCATTAGGATGGGTATATTCGAATTATTATGACGAAGATTTTTCGAAATTTAAACCTATAGTTGTATTAAGAGATCCAGTAGAGAGATGGATTAGTGGTATCAGCGAATATTTCACACTATATCATGCTGATATAAAAATCAACGAATTTACTTCAGCATTCTATGATTTATTATTCGATAAAATAACATTTGACGATCATACTGAAAAACAGTTATATTTTATTAAGGATATAGATTTTCATAAAACTGTTTTTTTTAAATTCGAACCTGAATATACAAAAAAGTTGTATAACTACTTAAATATAAGCGAAAGTTATAAAGTTGTTCAATCTCCTGAAAAAGAAGAAAGAATCTGTTTTAAAAATTGTATTATAGATGTTCTTAAAAATGAAAAATATGTTTCAAAATTGAAACAGTATTATAAAGAAGATTATAAGTTAATCAATTCTGTTAATTTTTACAATTAAGAAAGATATATAAAAGAGTAATTGGCAAGTAGCTCAGACGGTAGTAGCAAGTGACTGTTAATCACTGGGTCGGGGGTTCGAT
>TBL_comb47_HYPODRAFT_10008923_pt1 | contig 10126 bp, 5 predicted proteins | sample TroBogypolimnion_40_FD_10682 | JGI IMG/M metagenome (IMG submission 10682)
CTGCCCAGGGAGCACGTCAGCTTTTTTCACCCTCCAGTTCAGTCCATCAGAGGAAGTCGCGAAACCTATGTTGCAACCTTTACAGCCCGGCCGGATAAACTCGCCGAAAAACATCTGCCAATGGCCGTTAATCTTCATTACATGGGTAAATTTAACCATTGCAGTGTTCTTCAAACCTTCAATGATTACAGGTTCGGCATGGTTGAAATCGAAATCGGTTTCGTTCAGTGACCGGGCCCTGAACAACCCTTTTGGCTCATGTTTTCTGTCCCAGTAATACATGAAGTAGCATCCGGTTACTTTATCATGAACGATGTGGTCATCCTCAACATCGCCAAGATGGCTTATCCTCCCTTTTTTAACAAAGTGCACACCGTCGTTCGAAACGGCATAACCCCAGTCGCAATGGTTGTTGGCGCCACCACCATACCACATCTTGAAAATTCCATCCTCGTAAAGGACAAATGGATCCCAGGTGCCGTCGTGATCCCAATCGCCACCAGTACCTTTCATCAATACAGGATTCGCCGGATCCTTCTCCCAATGCAATCCGTCAACGGAGGTGGCGTGCCCGATCTGTAAGGTTAAATAATCCGAATGGTCAGAATTAGCTCCCCGGATACCCCACGCTTCGTAATACATGTGGAAGACCTTACCGACTCTTAACACCGTCATTGAGCCCAAAGCGCCCGAGTCCCACTTCCCTTTTGCAGAAGGTTGCAATACCGGATTGTTTTTGAAAACCGTCCAGGTATTTGCCTTTAATGAATCGCTCAATTGATTTGTTGAGCCAGATTGATCGGCAGGATAACTCCGGAAAGCGTATACTAATGATAAGCCACATCCTGTAAAAATCAGAATGAAGATCAGTATCCTCCAGTAAATGCTTTTCATTTTGGTTGTCATGTTATTTTAAAGCTTTTTCCCTTGAGAGTGAGTATGGAAAATCTGCAGTCCGGATACCTCTTTTCGTATTCGGTTCATCTGACATTTGGAAGTTTACAGCACCTCCGTTCTGAAGCTGCTCCAGGGTGAAAAAGTTTTTAGTAAATATCTTTCCATTCAGGTTTATCTCTTTGATATAGACATTTTTTTCACAATTCAAAGCGGCGTTTAGTAGCAGAGTTTTACCATTAGGCAGCGTTATAACCACCTTTCGAAACAATGGGGAGCCAATGGCCATTTCCCCCGTAGCGGGGCAAACCGGGTACATACCCAAGGCTGAGAAAACATACCAGGCTGAAGTTTGTCCGTTATCTTCGTCCCCGCAATAGCCGTCAGCTGTTGGCAGGTACAATCTGTTCATCACCTGCCGGGACCAGTATTGAGCTTTCCATGGTTCGCCGGCCCAGTCGTAGAGGTAAATCATATGTTGGATAGGTTCATTGCCGTGGGCATACTGACCGAAGCCGATCGTTTGCATTTCGCGCATTTCGTGGATTACCTTCCCGTAGTTTTTATAGTCGAATACCGGTGGCATTTTAAATATGGAATCGAGCATTTGGAGGAAGATTTTTTGTCCGCCCATCAGGTTTGCCAATCCCAGCGGATCATGCAGAACGCTCCATGAATAATGCCAGCTGTTTCCCTCGGTAAAATCTCCGCCCCAGGCAAATGGATTAAAATCGGGACGAAAATTCCCTTTCGAATCGCGACCTGCCATTAAATTATACTTTTTGTAAAAAAGGTTCTTATAGTTTGTTGCCCGTTCCCGGAAAGTCTTCACGATGGTGTCATTTTTGTGCAGACTCAGCGCGAGCTTGTACATGCAAAAATCATCATAAGCATATTCCAGCGTTCGGGCAGCGCTTTCATTGATCACATCATTGGGGACGTATCCCATCGAATTGTATTCCTTAAATCCTGCCCGTCCCACCGAGGACAATCGGGGATGAACATTGTAGGCGCTGTTGTAAACCGCATCCCACAGCACGCTGACATCAACATCCTTAACTCCGTTGAGATAGGCTGATGCAACCACCGATGTGGAATTTGAACCGATCATGCATTTGATGTGCCCCGGTGAAGCCCATTCGGGTAACCACCCGCTTTCCTTGTAGGTGTTGGCCAGACCTTCGAGAATATTTTTGCTTACTTCAGGGAGAAAAAGGGTGAAGAACGGATGAACGGCACGAAAAGTGTCCCAAAAACCGTTGTCGGTGTACATCCGTCCCGGCAATACTTTTCCATTATAAGGACTATAGTGAACGATCTTTCCCTGAACATCGTATTCGAAAAATTCACGCGGGTATAAAAGCATCCGGTATAATGCCGTATAAAACATCCGGACATGATCTAGGTCATCGATCTGGTTGTCTTCAATCCTGAATTTTGAGAGCCAGCTATTCCACTCCAGCTTCCCTGCGTCTTTAAGCTGTTCAAAACTTTTGGTGCCTATTTCTCGCGACAAATTAAGTTCTGCCTGTTCCTGACTAATAAAGGAGGAGGCTACCCTGGCAACCACCTTCTCGTTTGTCGATGTCGAAAAAGTGACCACAACCCCGGTTCGTTTACCTGAAACTTCAGTTTTATTTCCAACAAAACAGGTGTCCTGCCAGCTCGAGAAATCGGTAAACGGTTTATCAAAAGTGATGACAAAATAGTTTCTGAAATTTTCGGGCAATAAAATTTTCCCGCCGCTTCGTTGCGAAGTGTAACCCACAATCTTGTTCTCGGAACGGATTATTTTGACATACGAACCCTGATCAAAAGCATCGATCACCACGTTTGCCTGGTTGGTCTGAGGAAATGTAAATTGCATGATGCATCCCCGTTCACTGGGAGTTAGCTCCGCTGTCACGTTATGATCGGCCAGATAAACCTTATAATAATTTGGTAATGCAACCTCTGACTTGTGGGTGAACCAGCTTTGCCGATCTTTCTCCCGGAATTTTCGTTCGCCGACTGTGGGGAGAAGAGATAACACGCCATAATCGCCTACCCACGGGCTGGGCTGATGGGTCTCTTTCAACCCGGTAATATAGGTTGAGGCATAGGAATATTGCCACCGTTCGCCGTTTATGGCGGTCTGGGGAGTCCAGTGATTCATCCCAAAGGGCATGGCGATACACGGGTAGACATTGCCGTTTGCAAACTGATATTCGTTTTGGGTGCCCACCACAGGCAACGCATATTTAGTCAAATCGTTTTGCGCCTTAACAATTACAGTGTTCATTACCAGCGTTAAGAAGAAAATAATCACAATCGGTATTGGCTTTTTCATATCAATTATTTCGGGTTTGAAATCTGTTTATGTCTTTTAATGTCCTGCCGCTTTTTCAGCAACCATCTTTATAACTGCCTTATCGCTCCACTCCTGGCAATGACCTGCCATTGGTGTAAAGGATATTTTTGCATCTGACTTTGGGTTTTCGGTTTTATCGAGATACATTTTTAAAAACCGTGTGGCTACATTCGAGTATAGACCATCCATATCGCCGGTCCAGATCCATATTTTACCCTGAAGTTTTGGGCCAAGTGTGGTCCAGTTTTTTTCCAGAATTTTCTTTAAATCATACTTTTCCCATTGTTTGGCGATGGCATGGTCGATTTTTCCCGAGACAGGATCAAACATCAGGGTAGGCAATCCATCTTTCCCCCTGGGTCCGAATACGGCGTTGTATGCGCCAAATTGTCCCCCGGAAACGCGATAATCATTGGTCCGGCTATTCACATTCTCACCTTTGATCCAGTCCAGCATCGAAAAAGTTGGTTCCCCGTAGGTAGTTCTTTTTCCGGGTTGCAGGTATCCGTAGCGGTTATAAAAGATGGTGGAATCCTGATAGATATCGATAAGTCCGTAATGTCCGAAATCGACAGGATCGGGGCTGTACGACCAGGTGGCGTCAAAAAAATCGGGATAAAGTACCTGTAATCCAAAAGCCACCCAGCCCCCGGTCGACTTTCCGGTGAGGTAACGCTTTTTGGTTTCAGGTTTATATTTTACCAGCTTTTCAATTTCCGGGATGAGCTCCTCTGTCAATGCCTTTCCGCAAGGACCATTATTTTCTGAGTCGACCTGGTAAGTATCGCCATAAGGTCCCTGGGAATCAAGGAAGACATAAATAACTTGTGGTGCGTTTTCAGTAAACCACCAATCAGACAAATCCTTGTCTGTTACCTGACCGTTTACCGCGGTATATCTGCCGTTTAATCCCGGCGCGCGGTAACAAATTGGATAAGCTTTCCCAGGATTCTTAAAATAGCCCGATGGAAGCAACACCGCTGCCTTCAGAAAACGTGGATGGCCAGAGAATTCAGAGAGGCACTTGCTTTGAATGACAACCGTTTTCACAAACTTATGCTCAACAATGGTTGCAGCCGGAATGATCGATTGTAAGGTAATGTTAAGTTTTACCTCTTTCGACAGATTGAACGAATCAATCGGACTGATCAGATTTCCTTCAACGTTTTCGTTGCCGTCATCGATATTCTGCTTGTATACAACCTTGTAATAATATTTCTCTGAAATATGTCCCGACAATTTCTCCAACCCATTGGTTAAGACATTTTTATTTTTGGTGTCGAAGACAAAAGTCCGGGATGGATTCCAGTTTTGGGGAGTTACCCCAATGGTGTTTTCAGATTTGTTGCGGGAATCTTTTTCGCGCTGATTGGTCAAATGAAGCAGCAACCGGCCGCCCTGCTGAAATGATTTCTGCATTTCGGGCGAAACCGCGATTTTTACCAGCAGAAATGGTGTCTCCTGTGCCCATGCAGAATTGAATAATATGGAAAAACAAAAAATCAGGAGGGAAGTAATTTGTGTTTTCATTTGTATATAATTTGTTTTTTAGCGGCCAAATGGAATCGCAATAAGGGAATATTCATTTCGGCGGGTGATTTTATAGTCATGGCGATTTCATCTGTTTGAAAAAAAAATAGAATAATACAATTCGAATTAAGAAATTAATTTTATCCTTCTACCTCGATGCCGGCCTTTGTCTTAATGAACAAAGACCGGCCGATAATCGACGGGCAAAGCGATGCCGGAAATTTAAGACTGATATTTTTTTTTATTTATTGACTGTTTTCAGGAGCAACACCCCATGTGAAGGAATGGCCACCTCAACGGTATCTCCGGCAGGAAGGTTTTTCTGGCGCCACACATCCCTGATACTTTTAGCATCCGCTAAACCAAGCTCACTAAGTTTAAATGATCTTTTCAGCAGCTTATCTCCAAGGTTAAAAATGCCTGCAGCCTTGCTTCCATCCGCCAGCTCCTTAACCCATAGCTGAACATCGTTCGACAGATCGGTTTTCCTTGGTCCTTTCCCGGCAGCATCCTGATCAATGGATAATACTTCATCATTGGATAAAAGGTTGTAAGTAAAAGGATCCATTCGTGCCAGATCGCATCCCAGCATTAAAGGGGCGCTCAGAAGGCACCATAAACTGATATGGGTATACTGTTCACTCGGAGTTAATCTGGTAAGATGCAAATTCTCACCCCAGCCTACAAATCCAACGATCAACATATCAGGATCACCAAAGCCGTAATGACTGCCATTATACGAGGCGGGAACTTCCTGACTAAATCCGATCTCTTTTAAACTTTTCCAGTTATCAGAGATATCTCCGGTTGTGCGCCAAACATTGCCGCCCACCTGGTTTCCCCATTTCCATACATCCTTAACTCCATATTCGCAAAGTGAATAAACGATATTCCGGCCTGAACTCTCAAGCTCTTTATACATTTTGAGATAAGGAACCTTTAACTCATCCAGGGTAAGAATCCCTTTGGGGAAATATCTTCTGTAACTGCACAAATCGTATTTTAAATAATCGACCCCCCAGGCAGCATAAGATTTTGCATCCTTTTCCTCATTCTGGTAGGAGCCTAAATACCCTCCGCAGGTTTTAGGACCAGGCGATGAATAGATACCAAATTTTAATCCATTGCCATGCAGATAATCGCCCAGCAATTTCATGTCGGGAAACTTTTCATTGGCCAGTATTTCTCCACTATCAGCCCTTTTGGATGCCTCCCATCCATCATCAATGTTCATATAGGTCCAGCCATGATTGGCCAATCCGGAACTGATCATGGCATCGGCACTCGATTTTACCTTTTCGTCACTCACCGATAGCCCCCAGCAATTCCAGCTATTCCATCCCATTGGTGGGGTAACGATCACATTTTTGTTTCCAATTAACAGATCAATTATTTTTTGGTCCTTCCCTGTTTTATTTTTTGCAGTGATTTTTATGCGATAGTTTCCTTCCTTCTCCACCTTGCCCGAAATGATCCCTTTCACTGCATCAAGCTTTAAACCTTCAGGCAAATCGGTTGCTCCAAACTGCATAGGCCTTGCGCCCGAAGCAGCAATTGCAAACAGAAAAGGAACTCCCGGCTTACATCCAAAAGCTGATGCGCTGTTGATTCTTGGCCCCTTCTTTTCTTTAGGGGTTAGGATATACGGAACCTCCAGAATCGATTGCAACGTGGAATCTTTGATACTTTCTTTAAATACAAAATTCACGGTAGCTGCCTCACCGGAAGCTAAACCATTTACTGAAATTTCATTTTTCCCGGGCACTAAACTGATGGTCTGCTCCTGTTTTTTGATCAGACTTTCGTTACATTTGAGTGTGGAGGTTAATACCCCCTCCAGATTTTTTGAATACCTGTTTTGAAAAACTATTACTTTTGAAACCGTTTTATCTTTTATTACAAAATCAGAACTGTAGGTATCCATTGAGATATAATCCACCGGCTCCAAAAAACGAATAAACGACTGAGCACCAAATATGCCACCGGTACCACCCCCGTCATACACACGAATAGCCAGCACATTGTCCTGATCCCAATGCAAAGCCGGTAAGTCAGCCCTGAGAATATAATGCCTTTCCCTATACTTGCCCCCCGAATGATAACCACCATTTTCTTCAGGCATCCGGCCCGTTTTGCCGATTTCAGTGCCATTTAAATACGTAATATCTGCGTCATCAATTCCGGTGAAAAAAACCTCCATCAGATCATGCAGAGCTGCCTTATCCTTAAGTGAAGAAGGTAAATTGAAATGTATCCGGTACCAGGCAAAGCCATCATATTTGTCGTACCCCTGTTCTTCCCAATAGGTTTGCAACCCGATTGGCTTCCACTCTTTATCATTAAAACTTTGTGCTGCCCACAGGGTAGAATCTCCGGTCTTAAAAGCGGCCGTTGTGAACTGAACTTTTTGCGCTGAAACCAGCTGGCCATATAAACAGCCAATAATAATCAGGTATTTTATCATCTTAAATTGATTTATGCGTTGAAGAAGCTTTTTCGGCAACCATTATTATTACTGCCTTATCGCTCCACTCCTGACAATGGCCCGCCATAGGAGTAAACGAAATTTTTGCATCTGACTTTGGGTTTTCGGTTTTGTCGAGATACATTTTCAAAAACCGGGTAGCCACATTCGAGTAAAGACCATCCATATCACCAGTCCAGATCCATATTTTACCCTGAAGTTTGGGTCCGAGTACTGACCAGTTTCGTTCCAGAATTTTCTTTAAATCGTACTTTTCCCATTGCTTGGCAATGGCATGATCAATTTTTCCCGTAACCGGATCAAACATCAGCGAAGGGAGACCATCTTTCCCTTTTGGTCCAAACACCGCGTTGTATGCGCCAAACTGCCCCCCGGAAACCCTGTAATCATTGGTCCGGCTATTGACATTCTCACCTTTGATCCAGTCTTTCATGGAAAAGGTGGGCTCACCCAAGGTGGTCCTTCTTCCGGGTTGAAGGTATCCATAATGGTTATAGAATATTGTGGAGTCCTGATAGATATCGATGAGTCCGTAATGTCCGAAATCAACAGGATCAGGACTGTACGACCAGGTACCGTCAAAAAAATCGGGATAAAGGACCTGTAATCCAAAGGCCACCCAGCCACCGGTCGACATTCCGGTGAGGTATCGCTTTTTGGTTTCCGGTTTATATTTTACCAGCTTTTCAATTTCAGGGATCAGCTCCTCGGTCAATGCCTTTCCGCATGGACCGTTATTTTCTGAGTCGACCTGGTAAGTATCGCCATAAGGTCCCTGTGAATCGAGATAGACATAGATAACCTGTGGTGCATCTTTTGAGAACCACCACTCGGTAAACTCCTTGTCTTTCATATGCCCGTTTACGGCGGTATATCGGCCATTCAATCCCGGAGCGCGGTAACATATCGGATAATCCTTCCCCGGATTCTCAAAATAACCCGATGGCAGCAATACAGCAGCTTTCAAAAAACGTGGCCTGCCAGAGAAATCAGACAGGCACTTGCTTTGAATGACTACAGATTTTACAAACTTATGATCAACAATAGTTGCAGCCGGTATGAAGTTTTTTAGGGTAAGGTTAAGTTTTAACTCTTTGGACAGACTGAACGAATCAACCTGGCTAAACAAGTTTCCCTCCACATTTTCGTTCCCGTCATCGATATTCTGCTTGTAAACTACCTGATAATAATACTTTTCTGAAAGATGCCCTGACAATTTTTCAAACCCGTTTGTGAGAACATTTTTATTTTTTGTGTCAATGACAAAAGTCTGAGATGGATTCCAGTTTTGGGGAGTTACTCCAATGGTAATTTCAGACTTACTTCGGGGTTCCTTTTCGCGCTGAGTGGTCATGTGAAGAAGCAACCGGCCACCCTTTTGAAACGATTTCTGCATTTCGGGCGAGACCTCGATTTTTGCCTGTAAAAAGGTGACATCCTGTGCCCATGCCGGAACTATTAATAAGCAGAAACAAAAAATCAGAAAGGAAATAATTTGTTTTTTCATTTGTATATAATTAATTTATAGACTTATATATTTATTTGGTTCTTTGAGTAATTTAATACGTGCAGAAAACCAGCTGAACTTTTTTGGTTTAGTCCTGTACGCGAAATGTCATTAAGTTATGGATTATGCCGATTTATTTTCTTTGTGTCCGTCATATGACGGATCGTGTTTTAGTGTCTTAGTGGCTATTTTTTCCTGCCACAAAGTCACGAAGACACTAAGAAACACCAAGGAATTTACTAACTTAATGACATTGCGTGTTCGGGACAAAACATTCCACGCTGATTTCATATTCTACACATATTTAGTGCCAAAGGCACAATCTTCATAAACCGTAATTTTTCGACAATGGCAAAAATCAAAGATCTGGAACTGTTTTAATTTCTCCGTAGGAGATCAATATTCATAGGAAAAATAATTCTGAAAACAAATTTCCCGAAGGAAATTAACCGTTTACCCGTTAATGTCCTAACGGATAACGGTTTTTTGCTGACCTATTTTCCTATTGAAATTGATGCCCTACGGACAAAAAAGATTTAATTCTAGTTTTGAAACAGCCGCTTAAACAATCTCTTTTTTTTACCTTGAATTATTTTGAAATGAAGCAGGTTGCTTACTGAATATTTTATGAATCCTGCTCATGTCAAATTTCTTGGTCCTGTTGTAGTTGTAAACGCCATTTTGTTCCTGCTCGACATCGGTCAGCTGGGTGTAACAATAGCCCGACATGTAATCGAAACTTAAAATAACATCAGTTAGCTTTTCCAGCCGGTCGTAATACTCCTCCAAAGTTTTTGGTCCGCTGCCATAGCCCCAGGTATTATCAGCATATGCACTTCCGGCAACCCATTTAATACCCCCATACTCATCCAGAAAATAGGGTTGGCCAGTGTAGGGAGCCTGTTTGGTGTTGTTATTAAAAACAGGAGAATTCTTACCGGGTGTCAGTTGTTTCCTCAGTTCCTCGGGATTTTGCTCGTAGTTGTGAGCAGTATACAAGTCAGTGATTACGTGGAAGTACCCGCTGGCATCGTTGACTGGCCTGGTAGGATCAATCATTTTGGTCGCGTTGTAGACATCAGTAATCATCCGGTTGTGCTGAACACTTCCACTCGTTTCATTGAATGGTGTCCAACCGATGATAGAGGGAAAACTTCTGTCTCTGAGGACAATTTCATTCCATTCGCTCAGAAAATTGCGGGCAGATTCGATGCTGGTGTTGGTAATACCCCAGCTGGAAGATTCTCCCCATGTAAGGTAACCCATTTTGTCAGCCCAGTAGTGAAACCTTTGTTCAAATACTTTTTGATGCAAACGTGCCCCATTAAATCCGGCATCGATCGACATTTGGATATCCTGT
>TBL_comb47_HYPODRAFT_10008926_pt1 | contig 10123 bp, 6 predicted proteins | sample TroBogypolimnion_40_FD_10682 | JGI IMG/M metagenome (IMG submission 10682)
GTTTAGTCCGTGCAGTCGACTGTTTAGTCCGTGCAGTCGACTACTTAGTCCGTGCAGTCGACTACTTAGTCCGTGCAGTCGACTGTTTAGTCCGTGCAGTCGACTGTTTGGTCCGTGCAGTCGACTACTTAGTCCGTGCAGTAGACTGTTTGGTACAAGTAGTCGACTCTTACTAGGATAAAAAGTGGTGAAAAAAATATGTAAGTTGCTGATTGAGCTTAGTCGTGGACTATCAGTTAAGATTAAAGTGTTTTGATTTGCCGTTGAATAACTGCTAAGTCTATTACAGTTATTACGATATAAAATCATTCCTTTCAATCTGTCAACCATAATCCTCTTTTTTATGCGTCTTCTTATCTCAGATATTGATAAAAAGAGGCTGGTTCTCAAACACTCGTTTGAAGAGCTCAAATGTACAACAAATAACAAAGGTAGGGGTGTTAAAGTATGTTAATTCTCTAACAAGTCTATTATGCGATGTTTATAACATAAAATCATACAAATAGTAGCTTTTATCTAAGCTAAATTGCTTTTTATTCTTTTAATTTAATAGTGTAGTCTAATAAGTAATCTGTCATCATAATGAAAAAACATTTTACATTTTAATTTAATTAACAATAATTTAATATTTAAGTATATATATTAATGAATTAAATAATATCTTTGCAAATTATTTTAAAAAATAATGTTCTAAATATGACAACACGTTTTAAATTTTATATTAGCTTCATACTTTTAGTTTTATCTTATACTATAACAAATGCACAGACCTATTCTGATGAAGAAAAAGAAATGGATAAAACACCTTGTGGAGGCACTGAACGCTGGAGTGTAAAAGTGCTTACCGACGCAGCAAGTACTCAAGTTAATTATACGCCGGTACTTACAACTATTAACAATCTAATAAATATAGCCACCCCTAGCACTAGTACCACTGCGGCAAGATTTACCGGGCTTGAATACACTACCTATAAAATAAAATGCAAGTTATCTCAAGTGAGGGATGAATCAGACAATGATTTTCATTTGGTAGTTACGGATGGCACACATTTTATGATTACCGAAATACCTGATCCACTATGTGCTGTTGCTTCAACTTCTGCTCATGTAAACGAATATGTAGCTGCCCGTCAGTTTGTTTCTACTTATGTGCCTATTATCCCAAATTTACAGGTTACTTTGCCGGATGTTTCTATTACAGGTGTGGCTTTTCTGGATCCGCCTCATGGGCAATCAGGTGAAGCTCCAAATCATTTAGAACTTCATCCTATCTTAGATATACATTTCTGGACTTCTGCCGATTCTACAACTGATGCTGTTGATAATATTAGTATGCCTGAACCTTTGCTTACTGTTAATATTTTCCCAAATAAGTTCGCTAACAGTGCACAGCTTAATGTTAAAACAAAAGATCCTATTCTTGGCAACTGTAGTTTTGAATTATACTCCTCTGATGGCAACAAAGTTAATGAAATGAACTTGCCTATAACTAACAAAAATGAAATTAAATATACTATACATCGTGGCAATTTAACTTCTGGACTTTACATATATCGTATCAGAAACAATAACAAGCTAATGTATGATGGTAAGCTAATAATTGAATAGATTTTTTTGGTAATTTAATAATAACTTAATTTAGATAAGACACAATATATCTAAATTAAACTCTAATTTTGCAAGATTAAATAATAAGAATGAAAAGAAACATACGCTACACAATTGCAATCATATCTATCTCGATATTACTAACAAGCTGGGGCTATACCGGACACAAAAAGATTAGTTATAACTGTATATTTTCGTTTAATCCTGAGATGTCGCAATTTTTAATATGGGCTACTCAACTTCAGGATCATGCTTCGGATGCAGATGATAGAAAATCAATTGACAAAACAGAAGGTCATAAACATTTTATAGATATTGATAATTATGATGAATTTAAAAGCAATCATAAGATCCCTCAAAACTATGATACATTAGTTGCTTTACATGGCGAAATGTTTGTATCAAAACAAGGCATTCTGCCCTTTACAACTAAAACAACGTTTGACACACTTGTTAATTGTTTTAAACGCAGAGATTGGGATAAAGCGATGCTTACAGCTGCTGATCTTGGTCATTATGTAGGCGATGGACACATGCCATTGCATACAACTAATAATTATGATGGTAAATTTACAAACCAAAGTGGTATCCATTCAAGATACGAATCGCGAATGGTAGATGATCATATTAAAGAGTTTTTATATTCTATTGATACTATTTCGTATATTCATAATGTCACTCAATATATTTTTAATTATATTTATTTTAATAATAAGTATGTTGATTCAGTTCTACAAGCTGATACATATGCAACTCAAATTGCCGGTAATACTAATTCAACAGCATATACTGATGCGTTGTGGGGTAAAACTAAAAATTACACCATAATGTTATTCAAAAACGCATCGCATTCACTTGCCGAACTGTTATATACTGCATGGGTTGATGCGGGTAAGCCATTGATGAATCAACAAGATATAGCTTTATTTAATACTAATTCAAAAATAAGTTTACAAATCATCCCTAATCCCATTAAAAACACTACCAAAATACAATATAGCTTAAAAAATTCAGAAGAAAATTTAGCTTTAGAAATTAAAGATGAAAAGGGAAATACAATTGATACTTTATTTAAAGGAAAAAAAGCTCCCGGAGTTTATCAAACTGAATGGTCGCCTTCAAACACAAAAAGTGGAGTCTATTTTGTGACTCTTAAAACTAGCAATTCGTTAATTTCAGATAAAATTATCTCAATAAATTAATAAAATAAAATAAATAGAACTATTTTTAAGAGCTAACAGAATAATTTACAACACTTATTATTTTAATAATAATAAATTAACGTTAATTTTACCTTAATTAAATAAAAATCTTTTAATTTTGCAGATTAATAAATCAATAATACTTTAATAAATTAATATACTATGAATAAGAAAAATTTACTTTCTTTTATTATTGTTGCAATGCTTTTTGCAACTACTTTGACCTTTGGTCAACATCAATACAGACCTTTACCTATTTACAGGTATTTAACATGCAGTAATGGCCCCGACACCTTAAATGTGATGGATTTAGCCACTATAACACTAGATTCAACCGATATTACATGGGGAGGTTGGGACACTTTATCAAATGCTACTACTAATCACATGTGGTGGGTAAAAAACTATAATGGACTTTATGAATTAGAAGTTACCGGATATGGTAATAGTACAAATAATCCATCTGATCAATGGTTAGTTTCTCCTTTTTTCAGCACTAAATTATATCATGGTGTTGCATTAAGTTTAGCATCTTCATGTGCAAAATATGCAGGCCCTAAAGTAGAGGTTTTAATTTCAAAAAACTATAGATCCGGTGCACCAAGTACTGCAACATGGGATTCTGTTCCGGGATTAAACATTGTTGCGCCAAATGGTACTGCTTCAACTCCTTTTACACCATCAGGCATTGCAATTTTAGACTCTTGGGTAGGTGATAGTGTTTGTATAGCTTTACATTACTACTCAACTTCAGGGGCAGCAGCAACCTATTATTTCGATCAAGTTCAAATTACAGGTATTGTTACAGGCATTGATGAATTAAATACTGCTGAGAAAAACATTTCAGTGTATCCTAATCCTGCTACTTCATCTGTTACAATAAGTGATTCACATGACCTGATTAAGAAGATTGAAATTTATAATATGATTGGCGAATTAGTATCTAGTTATATGGTGAATAACACTAAATATACTATCAATACTACAGATTTAAAACAAGGTCTTTATTTTGCTAAGATTCAATTAAAAAACGAAACTATCGTTTCGAAGAAAATCATCAAAGAATAATAACAGTATAACAATATACAATATTTTTAAATCACTTAGTCAAAATGTATTCAATATACATTAATGGCTAAGTGATTTTTTTATCTATATTATTTTACTAACAAAAAGGATTACTTATGAAAAAAATACTATTTAAAGTATCTATGTTCGTTATGTTTGCATTACTCAACCTTTCAGTAATTGGACAAGGTTTAACGACGGGTACTATTGGTGGCACTATAAGATCAGCTGACAAAGAACTACTACCCGGGTGTATTATTGTAGCTATACATCAGCCTTCTGGCAGCAAGTATGTAACAACTTCGGGTAAAAATGGTGATTTTAATCTTCCGAATATAAAAGTTGGAGGTCCTTATTTAATTAAGATTTCATTGCTTGGATATCAAGAAAAGAAAGATTCAAGTGTTTTTGTGGGTTTAGGTGAAGATTTAAATTTAAATTATACCTTGTCTAACAACTCCGTGAATTTAACTCAGGTTGAGATTATAGGTAAAGCCGACAATGTTTTTAATTCAAATAGAACTGGAGCAAGCACTAACATTTCAACAGAAGATATACAAGCCTTACCTTCAGTTTCTAGAAGTATTAATGATTATTTACGAATTACCCCTCAAGCTAATAATATCTCTAGTGGTATGTCGTATGCCGGCGCTAATAATCGTTATAATAACTTCTCTATTGATGGTTCGGTCAACAATGATGTATTTGGTCTTTCAAGTTCAGGAACTAATGGTGGTATGTCGGGTACTCAACCTATAAGCTTGGATGCTATCCAAACTATACGTGTTGATATTTCACCTTTTGATGTAAAACAAGGAGGCTTTACAGGTGCCGGAATTAACGCAATTACAAGAAGTGGAACTAATAACTTCTTTGGTGATGTATATTATTATATGAACAATCAAAACCTTGTCGGGAAATCTGTAATTGATGGCTCAAGTCAAACTAATTATTCTAGTTTACAAAGAGGCATAAGTGTTGGAGGACCTATTGTTAAAGACAAGTTATTTTTCTTCTTTAATACCGAACTTACTGACAGAAATGAACCATCCGCATATAATATTGGGCAAGGTTCAACTATAAAGGACACGATTATTAGAAATATTGAAAATAAATTATTGCAAGTTACAGGAGATAAATACAATGGTGGAGGGTATGATCCTTTTACAAATACTACATCTTCTCAAAAATTCTTTATCCGTTTCGATTGGAATATCAACAACAGTAATAAACTTACTGTAAGAGATAACTATGTAAATGCATCTCAAGATAATCTTAGCAGAAGTCTCAGCGGATTAACCTTTAATAATGGGGGTTACACCATGAAAAATAAGACAAATAATATTGTTTTAGAATTAAATACACGTTTCAGTGCTAAAGTGGCTAATGAATTAAGATTAGGTTATACTTCCGTAAGTGATAATAGAGTTTGCCCCGGTGATCCTTTTCCTAGAATTACTATAAATCTGCCTGCTACACCTACTACACCTGCTCAACACATATATATTGGTGATGATGTTTCGTCAATGGCTAATTCTTTAGACCAAACTATTACAACACTTTCTGACAACCTGAACATTTATTTAAATAAACATAAAATTACTATTGGTACCGAAAATGAATTATATCATTTCAAAAACCTTTTTATTCAATATAATTATGGAAGTTATACTTATGCTTCTTATAGTTCTTTTATGGATATAAGTTCAAGTGCTCAAACGCAGCTTAACAATTGGGATTGCACTAACTATTCTTATTATTATTCTACAGTACCTAACGATCCAAAATGGGATGCTAAATTCAATGCTATTAAGCTTGGTGGCTATATTCAAGATGTGTTTAATATTGTTAAAAATGTCAAGATAACAGCCGGTGTTAGAGTTGATGTCCCTCTGTTTCCTGACAAGCCAACAGAAAACAAAACTTTCGACACCTTAACTATTGCCAAAAGCTTAAATCTTGCTACTAACCAAATGCCCAAATCAACTCCATTGTTTTCTCCTCGTATCGGTTTTAACTGGGATGTTAATGGAAAGAGTAAAACTCAGATTAGAGGAGGTGCAGGTATATTTACAGGCAAAATACCTTTTGTATGGCTATCAAATCAATATTCTAATACAGGTTTAAATATTGCAAAGATTATTAATCTTAGTAAGCCTGTTGCTTTTAATCCTGATCCATATAATCAAGCTACTACTGTTAGCCAATTAGGTTTAGCTGCGGCAACTACCGAAGTAGATGTTGTGGCTAATGACTTTAAGTTTGCTCAAAACTTTAGATCTAATTTAGCAATTGATCAAAAATTACCTTATGAAATAAAAGCTACAGTTGAAGGAATTTACACTAAGGTAATTAATGATATAGCTTATCAGGATCTTACGATGCCGGCTATTACTAATCTTGTTGGTGCTGACAACAGACCTATTTACGCTACTACCAAGTTATATACTAATAACTATACACATATAATGTATTTAACTAATACAAATCAAGGGTATTCATATACGATTACTGCAAGACTTCAAAAAGAATTTAAATTTGGATTAAATATAATTGGTGCATACACTTATGGTCAGGCTTTCAGTGTAAATGATGGTACAAGCAGTGTAGCATTTTCCAACTGGCAATACAATTATCAATACCAAGCAACAAATAATCCTGAGTTATCTTACTCAAGTTATGCTTTGAAAAATAGGATTATGGCTGTAGTGACTTATAAACTTAAAACAGCAAAAAACAGCATAACTTCTTTCGGAATCTTTTATAATGGACAATCAGGAATGCCTTATTCTTATATTTATAATGGTGATCTTAACAGAGATGGTTCATTATATAATGATTTGATATTTGTCCCTGCAAAACAATCGGATATTAACCTTACTACAAACGCTACTGTAAATACAAGTTCTGCAACACAGTGGACACAATTAAACAACTTTATTGAAAATGATGACTATTTAAAAACACGTAGAGGACAATATGCTGAAAGAAATGGTGCCAGAACTCCTTTTGAAAACCATTTTGATATAAGAATTGCAGAGATCTATAATTTTAAAGCTTATGGTAAAAAACACACTATTGAAGTAAGCTTTGATATTTTGAATTTCACTAATCTTTTGAGTTCTAAATGGGGTAGAGCATATAGTATACAAGGTTATCAAAATGAACTTATAACATTTAATGGATATGATGTTAATAATAAACCTACATATACTTTTGTTCCTCCAACAACTTCTTCAACTTGGCAGGTATCTGATTATAATTCAAGGTGGCATGCACAAATTGGAGTTAAATATTCTTTTAATTAAACTAATATTTATAAATAATATCACTTTTTAAAATAAAATGGAGTAGGATTCTAATATATTTACTATATTTGTACTCAAAAATTAAGCACTCATTTTATAATAATATTTACTCATAATGAAAAAATTAATTACTAGAATAATTATCCTAACAAGTATTTTTGTAGGATACAAAGTTCAATCGCAGAGTCTATTGTTTAACGAACAATTTAATTATCCTGTAGGAGATTCAATTAATGCCCATGGATGGACTTGTCATAATGGAAATACTTTTCCAATATCTATTGTAAGTGGTTCGTTAAGTTATACAGGATATCCTGCATCAGCCGGCAATATGTTGTTTTTGAACACAAGTGGAGAAGATGATAATCATTCTTTTACCATTCAAACATCAGGCAAAAGCATATATGCGGCTTGTTTGATAAATGTTGCAACTGCAACTACAGGAGGCGATTATTTTATGCATCTTAAAGGTTCTACTACCTCAACATATACAGGTAGAATTTACATTAAAAAAGACACTATTCAAAACAAATACAGGATTGGTCTTTTAAAAGGTTCTACAGTAGCAAGTATTGTGTACACTAATACCTTATATGATTTTGCAACTACTAATTTATTGGTATTAAAATACACTTTAATTTCAGGAGTCGCTAACGATAATGTTGCTTTGTTTGTTAACCCTGCTATTTCTGGCGAGGGTGTTCCTACTTTAGTTGCCACAGATGTAAGTTCTACTGATCTTGACACTAACTCGCAAGCAATTGCATTGCGTCAAGGTGGGTCTACTACATCTCCAACATTAAATGTTGATGAAATCCGCGTGGCTAACGACTGGAACGATGCTATTGGTTTACCTGTAGGTATTGCTGAAGCAAAAGCTTCTAAATTTAATGTTTATCCTAATCCAACTAAAGGAAAATTCACTTTAGCTTTTGATAAGGCAACTGATGTTGATATTAAATTATTTACTGTTGATGGCATAATGATCTTAAATAAAACGACTACTAAAATAACTAGCGAAATAGATATTTCTAGTTATGGTAAGGGCATGTATTTTATAACAATAACTGATAAGAATACATTGAAAACTACTACCGAAAAGTTAATAATCGAATAACTTAACAAACTACTAATATGATAAAAGGCATCCTGATTACAGGGTGCCTTTTTTGTTATGATATGTAATATCTATTCAAAGTTTTAAATTTCAACAAAACTGAGTATATTTCATTTTTAAAGCACTAAATAAAAAAAGGTTGTTTCACAACAACCTTTTTTTTAATCATGAAAAATAAATTACTTAAATATGTATAATTACTTCTGCAAATGTACCATAATAATTAAGTGATTAAATTAACATAAGGTTAAGTTTGTATTATAATTAGGTTAATCAACATTGCTAATTAACAGCATTTAAAAAAAGATTAGAATAATGATGCTATGTATTTTGAAAGTCTCTATAATATTTTGAGATAACTTTAGTTTTAGCAATCTAATTTAAGAATTAATTAATGGAATAATAATATTAAATTTACCCATATAAGTTATTTATTATCTAAGTTTGCAGTTACATATTATTAAATTTATTAAAAAAAATATGGAAACAAAATTTATTATTGGTAACTCTTATACAATAAGAGAAATTCATGAAGATGGTTTTATTAATATAACAGTTAATTCTGTAGGAATGTCTTATAGAAAAGCTAAAACATTTTTAACTTTTAGTATCCCAAAGTCCAGAAAGAATATGAAATACAAATTGATTTCGATTGGCACCAATGATTTTTAATTCTCCAAACTTCTTGTTGGTTTAAATTAATCAAAACAACTTAGAAATAAAGCACAATATTTGATAAATTGTGTTATCATAACATACAAAAAGAGGTTGTTTCACAACAACCTCTACAAACTTAAAAATGAATCCCAGAAGATAAAAACATATAGACGTACTTTTCTTTAATAAAGGGGCCGTTTCACAACGCCCCCATGATTTTGTTACTAGGTAAATTTGAAAAAAAAGTAATGTGCAAATGTACATGCTATTTTCGTTTTAAATATTAATATAAAATCATTTCTATGCTAATTTTATGATACATTTTATATTCATAAATTTCTTATTTCTTCATAATGTTAGATTGAAAAATGCATATGTTTAGTTATTGGTTGTTAAAAATTAAGGATTTTGGATTAAAGAGGATTGTTTTAATTATTGTTATGATGTAATTAGGGTTATTGCTCTTGATAACCATATTTAAAAAGTCATCTTTACTTTTGTCAATAATTAACCGGAAACAGAATTAAAACCAATCCCCAAGCCTACCCTAAGCCTAATTCACAAACTAATATTAAAATTGATATAACAAACTTTAGCTATACACTTAAGTATAATAATCACTATGTTGACAATATTGATGCTATCCCTATTTTTTTCTGGGAGGCATTCGCATATAGGTGCGATACACTAAACGGTTCGGGGGAGGCATACGCACGTTTGGCGAAATGACTAATTATCTCGGGGAAGCATATGCGCATACTGACGATATCCTAACTTGTTCAAGGGAGGCATACGCGAATATTTACGATATCCTAACTTGTTCAAGGGAAGCATACGTAAATATATGCGATATACTAAACGGTTCAAGTAAGGTATCCGTAAATGTTTGCTATAGACTAAACGGTTCAAGTAAGCCTATCGTCACTATCCGCTACATCTTAAACGGGGAAAATAGGCATATTGGAAATATTTACTATACAGTAATTCATATTATTACCCAATAATCAAATAATCGCATATAAATAATCTTATTAAATAATACGGTGTAATAGACAAAATAGTTGGTTTTTTGAAGACGATTTGCTCTAATGGACAAAATAGTTGGTTTTTATTTTTTCATTTTTGTCATACCTATTTTACTTTATATTACTTTTGTTTGTTCA
>TBL_comb47_HYPODRAFT_10008927_pt1 | contig 10123 bp, 11 predicted proteins | sample TroBogypolimnion_40_FD_10682 | JGI IMG/M metagenome (IMG submission 10682)
GCGCCATAGGTTCATTGATTGCGACCTGGGTTGCCGGCGTCGGTACCGCCGAGATCATTGTCATGGGCGACAAAGGGATGGTCAAGTATGACTACACCAAACCGGAAGTCATCAATATCAGAAAAACCGCCGACAAGGAATTTACCGCGGAACCGGTCAAGGCCAGTAATGGATTCGCCGAAGAGATCGCCCACTTTGTCAGCGCGATAGAGGGCAAAAACCCGGTTACCTGCACCGCGCATGACGGTGTCAGGTGTATTGAAATCATTAACTCGGTTTATCAGGAAAATAAAGCTTAAGGCGGGCTTTGCCCGCAACCAGAAACAGTAGACAGTAGACAGTAGACAGTAGACAGTAGACAGAATGAACAGCAGGAAGTCAGGAGTCAGGAGTCAGGAGTCAGAATAATACAGTAGACAGTAGACAGAAGACAGAAGACAGAAGACAGAATGAACAGCCGGAAGTCAGGAGTCAGAAGTCAGGAGTCAGAATAATACAGTAGACAGAAGACAGTAGACAGAATGAACAGCCGGAAGTCAGGAGTCAGAAGTCAGGAGTCAGAATGGGAGCCGTAAATTCATAAGACATTGGAAATGAATAAAAAAATGGAGTGCATTAACTAACGCAAATACTTGATAAACAAACTGTTCATGACACCAATTTTAAAAACGTTTAAAACATAGAAGTCTAAAACAAAGATACTAAAAAATGAAAAAAATCGGATTTATAGACTATTTCATCGATGAATGGCATGCCAATAACTATCCTAAGTGGATTAAAGAGTCAAAATTCAGCGACCGTTTTGAGGTCAGCATGGCCTGGGAGGAGTTCACCCCCGAAGGTAAAAAAGGGCTTGACCAATGGTGCAGGGAAATGAATGTGCGCCCCGCCTCGTCCATTGAACAGGTGGTGGATGAATGCGACTGCATCTGTGTGCTGTCCCCGGACAATGCGGAACGTCATGAAGCGCTGGCGGCGCTCGCGCTGACCAGCGGCAAGCCGGTATATATTGACAAGACATTCGCCCCGTCGCTGGAAATTGCCGGCCGGATGTTCGCCAGAGCGGAAAAGTATTCAACTCCGCTGATGTCCAGTTCCGCATTGCGGTTCGGTTCGGCATTTGAAAAGGCGCTGGCCGATACCGGCAGTCTGCCGGTGAATTCAGCGATGACCGTCGGCAGCGGCAGGAGTTTCGAAATCTATGCCATCCATCAACTGGAGATGCTGGTCAAAACGCTCGGCACCGGCGCGCAGCGCGTGCTCCAGTCCACAAACGGCATTGCCCATGCCATGCTGATTGAATACGCTGATAAACGGCGCGGAACGGTTAATTTCATTCCCGGACAGAGCTTTCAGATCACCATTCAGTACGGTGAGGATAAAAGCATCTGCGTCAATCAGATGACGGACTTTTTCCCCCGCTTTATCGAGAAGATGCTGTATTTCTTTGACACCGGCATTCCGCAGGTGCCGAAAGCCGAAACGCTGGAGATCGCGGCATTGATCGAAGCTGGTATTTCCGCCTTGAAAAATCCGGGCGGATGGGTCAACGTTCCCCGCGGTTAATCCTAAAAAAAGCAGTTGAACCTTAATTTTAGTTCTATGCTGTTTAAAATAAAAACCTTATGGCAAAAAGCAATTTAACAAAAAGTTAATAACGTTTAATTACCGGAAATCCTGCATTCAACCCTCCGGGTCGGTCATTGCACCATGTCTGCACTGTGATTTTGAACTTGCAGTGGTTACCACAGCGGCGCTCAAAATCACAGCACATCCACGGCACACTGACTCGACTGCTTTTTTTAGGATAATACGCGGTATTCTGTCGAAGCCCGGCGAGTTATGCCGGGCTTCATACATATTTTAATTGAAAATAGAGCGCTTTAAACTTGAATTTCCCAATAATCAGTTAAATTAATAGGACTGCTTTTTCTGTTATGAAAATGCCAATGTAGCTCAGTCGGTAGAGCAGCTCACTCGTAATGAGCAGGTCAACGGTTCGATTCCGTTCATTGGCTCCATCTTAAATACCTATAAATAAGCGTGTTAGACACATAAGTCCACTTCGGTCATCGTCTGTCTATAATACCTTATTTCATCGAATAAGGTGCTAATAAGGTGCTACCGCTCCCTCGGGTATTGTACTTGGATAGGCGCATCCCAGAATTGATAGTCCAAGAATTATATTTGATATATTTGATATATTTGATATATCTGATATATCTGATATATCTTCAAAAAATTTACTTTTACTGGCTTGACAGTAATAGACATGCTGTGTTATTGTTAGTGTAAAGAAATTGAGAGTTCGCATTTCATACGAAATGTGAACTCTTTTTCTTTTTGCACATCCTCTGTAAACTGCTTTATTCCAATAATTTACTCCTTATGTTTTGTTATTTCTGTTTTATGTTTTTTATGCTGGAAGCTTCCCGCATAAATCTTATTTGATTTCCCTCTAGTTGTAATTTTCCGTCGATATTTATCCTCAAATCTCCCATAAAATTTATAAATTCCGCTAACTTTTCCCCGCTATGGCATTCCTGCAAGAGTTCGTAAAACGTATGAAATGCGAACCGAAGAAAAAAACGTTTCAATGGATAGTCAGCGAGGACAAAGTATTGTGGCTGAAGGATAACAAAAAACTACGAGAAGCTTGCAGGAACATGAAGACGGAAGGATTGAGAAAACACAAATTTCATTTAATTCGAGACTGGTTTATGGTCGAATTAGGATTATTTACCGGCTTTCGAGTAATGGAAGTGCAGAATTTGCGGATTAGCGATTTAAAGATTCGTGATTCACTGTCTTCTATTCATGTTCGTCGAGGTAAAGGCGATAAAAAGCGTGATGTTTTGATAAACACTGAACTAAAGCATAACTGCATTGAGTTTTTGGGAATTCGCCGGCAGTTCAATTTGATTAATGATCCTGAAAATTTTGTTTTATGCTCAAGTTCAGGGAGACCGCTGACAACACGCGGATTGCAAAAAGCCTTCAAACGCTGCCTTTGCCAAGCTGGAATCTTCGCTCATTATACTTTCCACTGCATGAGACACACTTATGCAACATTTCTGCTGGATTTAAGTAATCTTCGCGTCGTCCAGGAACAACTCGGGCATTCTTCTGTGAAAACTACCGAAATTTACACGTCACTGATTCAAAAAAGCGTAAAGAAGTCATTGGAAAAAATCTACAAATAAGGAACAAACATGAAAGCAATTTTCAAGAGAATCAAAACATTCTTGCTCGTCGGCATTATCGGCTCGGTACTTTTATTTGGCAGTGGATGCGCTACCGTCGTTGGTCAAGGGAATTATACTGTTCAGGTCAACAGTAATACTCCCGGAGCAGTCTGTACAGTCAATAAAAAAGATTCCAGCGAAACTATTTTCCAGGGGCAGACACCATGCACGGTCGTTCTGCGGCCTAGCAGTAACGACTATGTTTTCAAGGTAAACGGCCAAGAGCAGGAAGTCAATCATAAACCCAACCCCTGGATTTTTGCAAACATCATATGGGGGCCGTTCTTCGGAATTGGAGCTATTGTTGACATGGCTTCAGGCCATTCCTCGGAATATCCGAAAAATCCGCTTTATTTTAATTGAACTAAATTTAAATTGAAGGTAAATAATGAAAAAGTTCGCTCTCGTCGCAGTATCAGGTATAATATTATTGACTGGTTGTGCCAGTATCGTCAGTCCCAAAACTTACCCTGTCCAAGTCAACAGTAGTACCACAAATGCAGTCTGTACAGTTAGTAAGAAAAATTCAGGAGAAGTCATTTTCCAAGGGCAGACACCATGTACTGTAACTCTGTCTCCCGGGGATAAAGACTATGTCTTCAAAGTTAACGGTCAAGAGCAAGAGGTAAGCCATCAACAGAATCCTGCTGTAATTGCCAACCTTATTTTCGGACCGTTCGGCGTATTCGGCATGATTATTGATATGAGTACTGGAAACGCCTGGGAATATCCGAAGGCCCCGCTTTATTTCAATTAAGGAAAGGTGTTTGCAGAATGAAAAAGATAATATCTCAGTTTTTAGTAGTTGCAATATTGATTGTGCTAAGTGGTTGTGTGTCTGCTCCTGAGACGGATATGTTTTTTATGTCAAAAAGCTGTCGGCTAAGTGCATGGAATGGTATGCCGTCATATCCGGATGGTTTTATTGGATTAAACAATAACCATTTTTCCCAGAGCGATAAAGAATTCTTTTTACTCTACTACAATAAACTTGATGCCGCAACTTGCAATGTCAAGATTTACGGACCAGATGGGAAATTCTGCGGCGAAGATAATAAAAGATGGACTCCGCATGGAAACTATTATTATTTCAAGCCCAATATTCCCATCATAATCCAAAGATTTGGCTACGGCAAATATGAAGTAAAACTATGCCGCAACGGCGTGGCAATCAAAACATTGGAGTTTTACCTGGAAAAGTGATTCATTTCATGATTCATGTAAGAGACAAGTTATCAATAGAGAACAGGTATTTTAGCCTGTTCAGAAAAATCAAACAAAGGAGGGAATATGAAAGATTAAGGTAGAGATTGGAAGGTGAGAATAGAGAAACATGAAAAATAAAAGGTTATAAAATGAACACAAAAATTGTAGTGGCGTTAATGGTTGGAATTATTGGGTTTAATCTTTGTGCAAAATCTCCTGTTACCGTGTCTTGCACAACAACAGTAAAAGGCTCTATAGGGAGTGTTTCCGCTTCAACTTCAGGGAACGGAAACAAGTGTGGAACAGTCGCCGGAGTGACTTTTTGCTCAAACAGTAAAACCGGCGAAAAGTCAGTTGGAGTTTCAAACGGCGTAGTTTCTCTTGTACAGGGAGGCAAGGGAACGACAGGAGCGAACAATTTTGTTGCTGTTAAGGTAAGTACGCCTCTTCCAGTTACCCCGACATGCACAGTGAAAGTAAATACTCCGACTTTTACAAGGGCAGGAATGACATCTGGCAGCGTGAAGAATTAACGAGCAATGAATGCCCCCCTTTTAATCAAGGGAACAACTGTTTCAAGATACTCAAAAAAATAAGGTTATCCATAGAGATGGGAAAGACAAAAGCTCCTCTGAGTCTGACCTGAAACTATGGATAACTTTTTGCTTTATCCCAAACGCCCTCATGAAAGCTGTGCGGCGTAGCAGGATCATTTGAGATTTCTGACTGATATGTAAATATCTGAAAATATTTGTCCTGAATATAGATTTTAAGATTGTGAAAATAGAAAAACATGATAACTTGTAACGAAGTTATCCATAGAGGATGGGAAAATAAATACCTCAAAAGTTACTCCCCAAAATTTGACCAGAGGCTATGGATAGCCCTCTTATTTCAGCGAGTTTCACGAATAAACGTTACTCGTCAGACGCTATAAATGCCATCACAACTTGAATTGCCAGGACTTTTAAGCCATAGTTATTGGATATGCAGGTCAATAATGGTTTCCATAAGTAACACGCTTGGAAGTTCTCCTAAATTATCTTCAGATTCTTCATCAGCATCGGTCCGAAGATATTTCTCCCTATGTCGGCTTACAACACTTACGGGGGTAAGTTCTTCTGTTTCAGAATCGATTGTAAAAAAATCTATTTTTCCCTCAATATATTTTATGGTCTTTTCTTTCGAAACCACTTCTTTCGAATAGCATTTTTTATCTTTATCCATATAAATTGCAAGAACTTTTACTATTCCACTTGCACTTTTATCAGCAGCAACAATAATGACGCTTCCCGAATTTAGTGCGGTTTTTACTGTGCTTAACATCGACATTTTTGATTCTCCTATTTTTATGTTGGATAGCTAGATATACAATAGATACTATAATAAATCAAGATTAGTTTGTCAAATTAAAATACAGATGAGCCTAGTTCGGCATAGTAAAGCGAGTCAATATAGGCGGTCCCGTCAAATAAGAATTAACTTTTTTTCTTTTTTCTTTAAAATCCTTATTTGACAAAATTAAATCTATAAATATATTCATTACTTGTAACTAAGGAGTTAATTATGGTTCCCAAACGAGTTCTCGTGTTGTCAATGTTTTGTCTCTGTTGTTTTTTAGGTCTAAATGCGCAAGATGATGCTTCTCAGAAAGCAAAAGAGATTCTAAAAAAAGGGAAAGAGAATCTCAAGCGGCTAAATTATAAAGCCACTTTTGTCGATGATGCAGGCAAAATAAAAATGACTACTACTATCTATAATAAAAGTAACCCAGATGGCACAAATTACTATAGGCATGAAACCAGCGCAAATGGTTATCCTTTGCCTTATTTAGCGATAAAAAATAGCGAAGGGGATTTTCAAATTATAGGAAATTCCGCTATTAAAGTCAATTTTCAACAAGATAGAACTACAATATCTGAACAAGGAGAGTTGGCTACTTATTCTCTTACAGAAGGGAAACACAGGAATATTTTATGTTATATTATAACCAAAAAAATACAAGCAGATGATGGCAGATATAATAGCTTTATAAAATCTGTGCCGAGTGATTTAATAAAGACCAAGACTACGACGGAACTAAGAAATATCTTTGAAAATGTGTTCCCCACAATAGAGGTTTATTACATTGGCAAAAATGATGGATTTATTTATGAGAAAACTTTCTATAATATTCGTGGGAAAAAAATAACATCCATAAATTATGGAGATGTTGAATTAAATGCTTCTTTAGATGATAAACTTTTTGAAATACCGAATAATTTCAGCATTAGAGTTGCAAATAATAGGACTGAATTTGCTAAAGTTAATTCTGATACTTTACTTAAAGATATTAAAGAGCGTAAGCAGCAAGAAAATGCGCAGAAAAAGGCCTCAAAAGTGCCGAATGTCAGCTTGTCAGAGAAGATAGATAAGGCCTATAGCAGAGTGATAGAGGATAGTGATACAACTACGATTTTGAGTTGTGTTTTATTTTGGGTAAGTGTAGCTTGCGTTGCTACAGCAACCGGGTTCAAAGTGAGACAAGCAATAATTCGTGGCAAATCTATTAAAGGAAAGAAAGGAGATAGGAATAGTTCTTATCTTCGAAAACAAAAATAAGGAGAATGAAAATGGGAAAGTTGAAAAAACGGGTTTTAATGGCTGCCATTATCGGGGTTATTGGGATGGCTACGTTTGCTGTACATGCAGATGCTTATACCGATTGTTGTAATAATGCAACAACAGCTTACAACGCAGCATACGCATCATGCGCTTATGATTCAGATCCCAATTGGTGCAGAGCCTTAGAATGGACTGCTTATCAGGGTCAGTTAGGTATTTGTTGGTTATTATATTAAACCTGCGAAATTATTAATAGTGATTTACTAAGACCCTAGTACTAAAACTAGGGCCTTAGTTCTTGATTTTGTATTGGAAAACCATAAGTTATCTCAAATGAGAAAAAGTGATGTTCTTAAATTCATAGTGCTACCATTGTTATTACTGCTTTTTTATAGTATTATCTGGATGTCAATACAATGCGATGAAAATTCTGCTATGCCAATACCCAAAGACAATTTTGCGGGGAAGGCTAACTTGCCTAAGCTCAAAGTTAATTTATCTCCAGACAAAGGTTTTACCACTCAGTCCCCCCATGAGATGAATTACCCTAACGGTAATCCTATGTTTAAGGAAGGTTCGTTCAAACTTAAAGTCAATTTACCTCTAAATGAGGAAACCACTGTTTATTATATTATTCCCTTAGATGCAAAAGGGAGACCATTGCCAAGTGCCAGTAATATTGTTTTTTACGCTCCATATACCGGCGATGCAAAAACTTTTTTCAGCAGACCTTGGCATAGATATTTTCCAGAGGTGCTCGGTTTTACGATATTTACAATGACAATAGAGGCAAATACAGAAATAGCTAATGACAGAAAACAATATTATATCTATAAAGAATCTGGATGGTATGATATTGTTTTCAAAGTACAGAAGCACTTAACAGAGACATTTGGTCTTTCGGCAAGACCGCTTTTTGTTGTAGGCGAGTCATCTGGCGGAAGCATGGCGCAACAACTGGCAGAACTCTATCCAAACAAAATAGACGCGGCCGCATGGAACGGAGGCGCACAGTATGAACCGTTTAAAAGCCATTCAAATGTTGCGTTACTCGCCTTAAATACATGGGGTTGTAGCGGTATTCCAGCAACAACCAGTTTAAAAAAGCAAGCAGAGCAATATGGAATTAAAGTTTTATGCGGCGAAGCACCGCCTGTCAAAATAGGACATTTTGGGCATCATGCGGCAAGTGATATGACATATAAGCTTATCCACACATTTATACGGGATATTGCGAGATTAAGAGAACAAAATAATGGGAAGATTCCCCCTATAGAGAAATGGCCTGTTACAGAAATAATCACTGGAGAAAAACAATATTTGCCTTCACTGGACTTTGTCGCTTTGTGGAAGCAATTACCGCATGATGCAACAAATAAAATATCCAATGGTAATAATGATGAATTAATAATTTTCCCTCAATCAGGCAAGGCAAACTGTATTGTCTTCTTTGCGCAAGATTTTGAGTCTTCCAATTTGCCGATGTTACAGGATAATTTATATTTTCTTGCGCAAGCAGGAAGCATTCCAATTACTATAAAGCTTAGTAATGATTATATAAAAGATGTTGATAGACTGAAGAAAGCACTTGATACAATCCTGTTAAAAAACGAATGGAAAACGTTGCCAATTCATATCATAGGAAACGGAATAGGTGGGCAGCTTGCGGCTGTTGCCGCATTGAGTAACGGAAGCAAGAGAATCATGCGGATTACAACTTTGAATACTAGCTATGAGCACCCGTTTGATTCTCTGTCAATCGCAATGCACCGCTCAGTTAGTAGTATCCCTTTGAAAATGATTTATGGAAAGGCGGATTTTTTATCTCCTAAAAATGTTCCGAACACGGAAGCTACTTTTATTGACGGAGCGGAACAGGACAATAAATGGTTTTCCATCCTTTCTGAAGCAGTGCGCTAAGCAATCAATTTATGCTTAATATCAGCAGAATTGCCAGCAAGATAAAAAGTACGCTCATCAGCATTTTACCCACTACTAAATCTTTTTTCGTCCAGCGGATAAAGGTATTGGTTGTGGTTCCATAATAGGCGAACGCAAAGACCGTAAGCAACGGAACAATGCACATAAGATTATAGAAGGCCAGATACAGAATGACAGTTATGGAAAGCTCGCCATGTTTCGAGATTATTCCGAGGGTTGGAATATAAACTTGCACGGTGCAGGCACTCCCAATGAGCGTTACGCATATTCCTATAAAGAAGGTGCCGGGGAACAGATATCTGTAGCGCAACCCCCGGTGCATCAAATCGCGTATTTTGGTTTTCATATGATCAGGAAGCTGAAGAGTTACCGCTCCACTTTTCCCGGTTTTTCTGAAATAATACGCATCCCTCAATGAAAAAAAAGCTAGGATTACAAGCAGTCCGATCATGGTATAATTCATAATCATGACTGCCGGTTTAAACTGGTTAATGACATTAAACAGGCTCAGAATGCCAAGGCCTATTGAAAAATAGGTCATATAGCAGGCCAGGCAATAGACGCTCCCTGCCAGCAGGAGTTTCCCATGCTTGATTTTTGACACTGAAAGCAGGCTTATGAAAAATACCAGAGTTGAAAACGCGCAAGGATTAATTCCGTCAATAAGCCCGGCAAATATGATTGTAAGAAACGGGACTGTTTTAAATCCATCAATCAAAACGTTTTCCGCCTCGCTTATTTCCTGGGCGGATGGTATTTTGGTAGCTTCATATGATTTGCCCGAAAAAATATTTTCCAGAATCCCAGCAGTCTCGCCAACCGCATCTTGACCGGAGATGAATTTGCTTGAGACAAATACTGCCGGAGTCGCCGCATTGTTGTTATCAACATTATACAAATTGCAATAAGCCGAATATAGCGCCCGCTCACTGCCGTTCATAATGTCATGTTGGCGAATCTGTAATTTGTCGCCATATTGTGCGCTAATTTTATCGAGAACCGGCTCGAATTCCTGACAATGCTTACAGCCGGGTTTTACAAATATCTGCATTTCAAGTTTTTTTGTGAGTTTGTTGGTTACCTCTGCAATCCGCTTGGACGCAAACGCGTCAATCATATTTAGCACC
>TBL_comb47_HYPODRAFT_10008928_pt1 | contig 10122 bp, 10 predicted proteins | sample TroBogypolimnion_40_FD_10682 | JGI IMG/M metagenome (IMG submission 10682)
GGGTAAGGGTTGCAAGTTCATTTTCTTCAGGGGTTGTAAGGGCGGTTGTTTCCATGTTATTAACCTATCAACGTACATAATGTTTAGGTCTTCAAAATTTGATATGATTCGGCCAATTAGAAAAGGATATCATGTTATCCGTGGAACAAATTGCACAAAATATTCTCTATGAATGGTGGTATTCCGTGGCAGAAAATATCTTTCAACGTGTATGTGAAATTACGGAACTAGACGATGATCAAAAGGCGGCCCTTATGCAAATTGCCCTTCGACCAAATGATTTTCAGGTGAATGTACAATAATCTCTATGCAAAAAACAGTTTTACTCGTTCACGAATCTGTCCGCGGCAAATGTAACACGTTGTATTTTGCTTTCGAGAACACTGTCCACAAAAGGTATGGCCGCATGGTACAATGACATAGGATACTGATTCGGTTAGACAAATCGAACACTGTGGTTCTGCACCATCCTGACGTAAACTGAGGGGAAGAGATAGAATTTGCCGACAAATGTTCCATTTTTTATAACCTTCCACCAGATCCTTATAATTTTCTGCAAATTGCGAGGATTCATAGACAGTATGAATATACTTGGTAAAGGATTCCATTAATTCAGGCAGGGCATCATTGGCAGCTAATCCAGTGATAACAGGAAGTCGATTGTGCAACTTATCCAGTTGCTCTATTTTTTGAAAGAGGGTGGTTTCCAAACGCATGACTTCTTCGCCGATCGTTTTATATTGGTGAAAGAGCCATTTCATCTGTTTCATAAAGTTTGAAAGTGACGTATCTTCTTTGCTATGTGGTAGCTGTTTCGTAAACTCGTCAATCACATGATCTAAATCGGCACTAAGATTTAGCTCTTTTAGCATAGACTGGCGATCATTGCCCTTAATGGTAGGAATATCATACCCGTAACGTCGAAAAATCATCTCTGCCAATCCGAGCGCATGAGGCGTGTGCTGCACTTTATCAGGATGAGACATAAATGAGAAAAGTTCATTGTTGTGCTTGATGATAAGGTCCTTCAATTTTTTCTTAGCGATGGTAGTTAAACGTTGACAGATCTCCTCGGAAGATAATTTGACTTCCGTACAATGTTTTGATAGGATATGAGAGACAGTGGAACTATATTTTCCTGGCAGGTCCACTAAGGTAGATTCAGGTACGATATCTGGTAGACTTTCATCCCATAAGGCATACTCGGCCATTCTTTTTATGAGAGCGAACCTTTGTATAACCGGAACACGCACTAATATGCCTCTTGTGATTGATGTCCCATATGGTCCTCTAACATATTCGCATGTATAGACCCAAATCCTGGAATAGTTGCGTATGTACCAGGTATAGTTGGTATACCACCAATTGTAGTGTTTGTAGTGTGCGCAGCATCTGTTGCAGTTCCTCCACGGGTTTTATGACGATTGCGGAGTGTTTTATGTTTACGGAGAGTACGACGTATCTTACTTTTGCGAGTACGATTACGAGTACGTCGTGTCTTTAGTACCATACTAAAAATAAATAGGATTTTTATTTGATATAGATTAATCGTTTATTTTGTGATTTGGCATATTCTTCCAATAGATATCGTTTGGTGCATCCTTTGACGGGACGAATTGAACGGGCTGATAAATAGGCTGCAATAACCTTATCATCGTCTTTAATTTCCAGTAGTTGAGGAGGTTCTTCGATAACATAGGAAGGGAGTGGAGTTTTGGTAGTAATCGAATAGCGAACAAGATCTGTGGGACATAGTAATTGCTCGACATACGCGGGCTCTCGAAAGAGTCGTGAAGGCTTGGCTGGGCACGATGCTGTAAGATGACCATAGGCGGCACAGGTAGAACAATATCGGCTATTACGGAGAGGACACTGCGATTCAATATGCGGAATGCTAAAATCAGGCATCACGGATGCACAGATACTACACATGTTATCTTTCTATATATTACATGTAGCGTATTCAATTTTATTTTGACTTTACTAAATAAATGTCGGCGGACCATATCCACTTCTTTCTGCAACTACGCGATCAGATTAAATTGTATCATTGGCAGACTCGTGTCTATGCTAGACATATTGCCACAGACACGATGTTGGAAAAAATGGAGAAAAACATCGATTCCTTTGTGGAAGTCTACATTGGAAAATATGGACGGCCTAAAATTGCAGGAAAGAATGCCATTCTTTCTTTGCAGAATCTAACGGAGGCAGGAGCAAAGCGACTACTAACGGCAGCGGTTCGTTATCTGCAAGGCCCTCTTAGCAAGTCATTGAATCCTGCAATGGATTCAGATCTGATTACCATTCGTGACGAACTGTTGGGAAATCTAGGACAACTGGCGTATTTGTTTACATTGCATTAAAACACTTCATAAAACACTTCATAACACTTCATAACACTTCATAAGGGAAATGGCACAATCCATCCTAACGTAGACCCCGCTTCATTTTTCCCATTTGCCATTGCATCGAACGGGTACATTTTATTAATGAGCGGAACCGATGCCTTAAAATTATTCATCTCATTATAGGTTTGAAATCGATAATAGACCGGTGATACGGGGGTAATCCCAGTACTTACATTATTTGCACTACTTATATAATTTAGATACGCATTTGAATTAAAGGCATATACTGTTCGAAAGAGGGTCAGTTGACTAGTATATATTTGTGCCTGATGCTGGGAGAGGGTTGTTACTACAGGCGCTAACGGTACATTTTGAATATTGTACCCCTGCGTAGATAACGTAGAAGTCATTGGTAATAACGTAGGAAAAAGATTGTTATAATTTACAAAATAATCCTTAAAGGATGGATTATTATTAAGCCAATTGGATAATCCTCGTATATCATAAAAACAAGCGGGAGGGATAGAATTTGTACTAGGAAAGGTGGAAAAGGACATCTCTAATATAAAGATACATTTCATTCTTAAATCAATGGACAATCTTCCAAGTGACAATCTTCCAAGTGACTATCTTCCAGGCAATACCATTCTGCCAGCAGAAGAGCAGGAAACAATTGTATTGACTGCGCTTTTACCTGTAGTAAAAGAGAAGCAAGTCATCATTTTGGCGTCAAATGATGTAAATGATGAAACGCTGTTTTTAAATGGTTTAACGCAAAATATTGTGGTTCTATATGATCAATTCGAAGCATTAGGATATACCGTTCATCTGTTACAAAATGGCACAAGTACGAGCGAAAGAAAGGCATTTATTCACAGGTACCGAACCATTTCCTCACAAGATCTGATTAAAAACAAGATGCCGATTAGCGCCTTCATTGAAATTGGAATGAGCATTGATGCATTAACACGTGGTTACTTGAGATCGGTGGGAGCGAAGATTGTCAAGCTGTATCTCGGAAATATTCTAAACATTGATATCGAGACCATTCAGAACTTTAAAGATATGTTTTTTAATCATCATATTGTGGGTGAACTAGATGAAATCTGGACCAGTCCGCATTATAAACAGCATCAAGGATATGCAGCAATCTTAAATCGTACATCGATTTCTACAAGTCGGGTGGTTCCTTATGTATGGGACTCGTGTTTTATTACCAATTATGGTACCAAAGAAACAATGGATTGGTTAGCACCGCCTTCATGGCATACCATGGATATTGTCATCATGGATCCAAACATTTCCTTTCAAAAGTGTTCCTTTTATTCATTACTTCTTGTGGAGGCATTCTCTAAACAGTATCCTGAATGGCGTGGCAAGGTTCAAGTCATTAATGGCGATCGACTAAAACTAAATGCAAATGCATATAACTTTGTACTGCCATCATTGACATTATTTCAATCGGATCGCATTGTTCTGTCTGCTCGTAAGAAGATTCATACTATTCTTCAGGAAAACCGATCTGCCTGTTTTATTACGCATCAATGGAACAATGATTACAATTATATGACATTGGAACTCATGTATTGTAACTATCCGATCCTGCATAATTCAACTGGATGGGCAGACTATGGATATCATTATTCGATTAATGAGTGGTCGAAGGCGATTCAAACCATGCATACTGCATTAACATCACATGCATCCAATCTACCGATCTATAAAACGCATGCCACGAATCTGATATGGAAACATAACATTCATAACCCAGCCATTCAGGAGCGATGGCGAAAACTACTGCATAATGCAACTGCATAATCCAACTGCATAATCCAACTGCATAATCTAACCCTCATAAAAAATTATATGGTCTAAAGATACCATTCTTATACCATATAATAGCATATATGCCACCTACAATTGGAATCACCTATCGACCTAATACTACATTATTTTACAGTGGTCTCAATCAAACTGCGCTCACATTGTATGAAGTATTTACAGCAATTGGATGGGCGGTAACCTTCATTGATACAACGGCAGGAGAGGAGACATGGTTTTCTGATTATCCTGTAACAGGTAATACGACAAAACTCCATGAAACATCCCATTTGGATGTCCTACTCGATATTGATGGACTTGTTTCTACCCATTATCGAAAGAAGGCAGCGAAGAAGACCATTGTCTTTTTACGAACCTTTCTGCAATTTGCCGAGATGGATGCTACAGTCTATATCGAGACACCTACTACACTTCGTACGATGGAATCGGTAGATGAAGTCTGGTGCTGGGATCTACTCAATCCTGTAGAGACGATCCCGTCGATTCAAACGATATTTCCATGTCCTATTCGACGAGTTCCTTTTGTATGGTCTTCTTCTGTGGCCGAACATTTCTCAAAGGGGCGTTCTAACCCGTTGGGCCCGTGGCATGTTCATGTCGCGGAAAAGAATACAAATAACATGAGTTCATGTGTCTTACCTCTTGTAGCTATTAAAGAACTTGTTCAAAACAATCATTTTCCAAATGCGATCTATCATATTCATAATGTGGATACGATGAAAGAAAATCGTTTTTTTAAAGAGAATATTCTTCATAATATTGAACCCCATACATTACCACTTGTATTAGAAGAAAAACAGCCCTTCTGGAAATGGCTCCAAGATAGTCATCTTCTCTTCTCTCATTCGCGCTTTACTCCCTTGAGGATTGGATTGTTGAATGCATTGTGGATGGGTATTCCAATTGTTCATAATAGCAGTATTCTAAGAGAGTTGCATCCTGTTTTGAAAGATCTATTCTATACAGGAAATGATATCAACGAAATTGCGGCTGCATTTTCTACTTTCCATATGAACTCGACAAACTGGTATGCATCTATTTCTGATCTGCGTAATACGATGATAGAAACCTTTGGTATTCGTAAAAATATAGATCAATGGGCGGTCATTATGCAGGAAATACAGCAAGTTGAGCATGATACTTACGATAAACAAGATAACCTACCTGATAGTATTACCGTTGCATTTTCGGATATGTGGCCAGGATTTAACACCGACCAAAACTTTTTTACAGATGCCCTTCGTCATGAATATCCTCATATGCAGGTGACAGGCTATGATCCTAAGAAGGATCCATGTACATTTGTAGCGGATCTTCTTATTGTTGGGCCATTTGTTAATGCAGTTAACGCAGTAAACGCAGTAAACGCAGTATCTACTAATTGGAAACAGTGTATTCCTACTATTTTTTTTAGTGCAGAAAATTGGCCCGTTCCATCGGATCTTATAGCAGATCTATATCTTACTTCTTCGCCCATCGAAGATGATACACATATGCGTATTCCTACCTGGTCCACCTTTATTGATTGGTTTTCTAATAAAACAGTCTTACCAGATAACTCCACGGACAATCCCATTCGCATCCCCCTTCATTTTGCGATGACACCTCACCCCATTCCTTTTGAAGCCCGTCCAAACTTTTGTGGATTTGTAGTCAGTAATCCAATTTGCTCCTTTCGTAATGAAGTATTTCAAAAACTGAATCAGTATAAACCCGTTACTAGTGGTGGTGCTCTCTTTAATAATATTGGTGGGCAACTGGCACTAATGTATCCTGGAGGTGGAGGCGGCGATCTCTCGAAGCATGCCTTTTTTTTAACACATCAATTCAGCATCAGTTTTGAGAATTCAAAAGCACCAGGGTATGTAACAGAAAAAGTACTTCATGCTAAAATGGCAGGATGTGTGCCACTTTATTGGGGCGATGCAACTACTGATTTTGTGCCAAATTCCTTTATTAATGTATCTGCGGTAGATGACCCAAATACTGTTGTAGAAATTATGAAGAAGTTGGAAGCCAATCCTGCCATGTGTTCTATGATTGCTGCAACGCCGATTTTGGATGAAGAACGAAAACAAACTGCACTTCGAATGATGAAGAAGATGTGTCAGAAGATGATGGGATTGGTACAAAATGGATTAGTACAAAATGGATTGATAAAAAACAGGTTAATAAAAAATACAGTTAAAACAACCCCATTTATCAACCATATCTTTATTATTAATTTGGATACACGTCTCGATCGATGGCATAGTTTATTGGAGGCAGAGCCACGTTTAGACCAAATTACACAGGTGATTGAACGTATACCCGCAATCAACGGATTATCACTAAAAATGAATCCCTTCATATACAATCTCTTTAAAAATAATACATTTCAATGGAAGAAATCTATTATTGGATGTGCCCTTAGTCATTTATCGGTATGGAATACGATTGCGCAGGAGCAAGAGGGATGGTATTTGGTGCTAGAGGATGATGTGCGATTTCAAAAGGACTGGAAAACACAGTTGTGTCATGCCTTTCCACATATTCCATTCGATGCAGATTTATTGTATCTAGGTGGCGTGTTGCCCCCCAATAAATCCGCCCTCCCATCTGTATTACAGACAGTTAATGACCATTGGGCCTACATCAAACCAAATACATTGTTTACTTCAGAGCCATTGCCCATCTTTCATTTTTGTAATTATAGTTATCTTTTAACACCAGCAGCGGCACAGAAAATTGTTGCATTTGTAGCAGAGCATGGCATGAGTAGCCCATGTGATCATTTATTTGGCAGTGTTGCCATGGGGCTTCGTATGTATGTAAGTCAACCACTATTGACCTATTGTTTTCAAGAAGATGATCCTACGTATGTTCACGCGGCCTTTAATAATCTTCATGAGACAAATACATTTGACAGTGATATTTGCAATAATGTAGAATGTTTTACGAAGGAGGTAACAACGGTGTATCACTTAGCAGATTCAACCTCATACTATGAACAAGCATGGTTGGAAGACATGATGCAGACTACCTTACATCTTGTATCTTTACAACCAGATACATCTATTTTACAAAACAGCTGGTTTATTGTTCAACGTCCTTATCTGCCGCAATGTATTCATTTATTTACACATCTTAACCAATTAAATATGCCATTTCATGTGCTACACCTCAGTGATGAGTTTTGCAGGGACGATATTACGTTTTATTCATTACCGATGTGTAAAACAGTGATCCGAAACTATCTAAGGCAGGATTTACCTTTATTGCCACATATCATTGTTATTCCGCTGGGCTATCATCATAAATTGCTTACCACACATAAAACATGGGAATCTCGTGAGTTAATGTGGAGTTTTCATGGGACGGATTGGTTTGATCGATCGACACAGCTTCAATCCATTAGTACCTTTGTGCCATACAGTTGTCATCTGCAGCCGGATTGGAATCATTCTACAGCAACAAAAGGCAATCACTATATGAATCATCTAAGTAATAGTAAGTTCTGTCCCATTCTAAAGGGCAATAATGAGGAAACGTTTCGTCTATATGAGGCGTTAGATGCAGGATGTTTACCAGTAACAATGATTACGAATCCGACGTATTTGCAATGGATTGATCAGCATCTGGGATTATCTTCTTTATATGAATGGACTAATCCGATCGCAGCGATGCAGAGTAATACCATTACAGAGTCATTACGTCTTGAAGTGGGTAAGAGATGGGCTAACTGGAAACAGAAGATTCAAAACCAGTTGACGATTCAGATGAAGTTATAATAAATTATGATAAAATACAGTGTATATCATAATATATGAATTTCTAACGTAGTAATTACAGTGTTGCGTAGCTTTTACAGTGTTGCGTAGCTTTTACAGTGTTGTGTAGCTTTTACAGTGTTGCGTAGCTTTTACAGTGTTGTGTAGCTCGTACAGTTCACTGCGCGTTTACAACTCACCGCGCTTCTTGCGACGAGAAGCTTCCTTCATGGCAGCTCCCAACTTCACGCTGGGATCCTTCTTCTTCAAGTCCTTGTAGACACGCATGACGAGTTCATTCCACTTCGATGCGCCCTTTGACATCTTGCGCGTACCACGACGCTTTCCTCCGACTGGTGCTACTGGTGCTACTGGTGCTACTGGTGCTACTGGTGCTACTGGTGCTGCTACTGCATCATCTCCTCCTCCTCCCCGATGCTTTCGTTGCTTTGTTCGCGTTGCACGTCTTGCCATGTTTCTACCTAGTGTTTCGATTTTATTACCTAAAGCTTGATGAATAAAAGAATATAGTATGGCGAATGACCCGAGACAGGATCTGTCACAATTTGTAAATGAACTAAACTCGATTATGCAACCAGTGCAACCAGTGCAACCAGTGCAACTAAGTTCAGAGGCAGAACTTCAAAAAAAATCAGTAAAAATTCTCATTGTAAGTACGCATATCAATCAAGTCAATGGATACAGCAAAGTTGCCTACAATCTGATTCAGCAACTGGCTGCAAAGCCCTGGATACAGATTGTTCATTTCGGTACGCAGAAGATGATCAATGCCGATCTCGGCCGTACTGTACCCCCGAATGTCAAGGTGCTGGATGCCACTGCGATGGACAAAGAGAAGACGCCAGGATTTGCCCTGACGGAGTTGCCTGGTGTTATTCTGTCGGAGCGTCCTGACGTGGTGTTTATCTATAATGATCTGGCTGTCATTGGAGCCTATGTGGAGAATATTCGTAAGGCAATGGAGCACCGTTTCTTTAAGATTTGGGCCTATGTTGATATGACCTATGCCGCGCCACCACAGGCCATGATTGACATTTTGAATCGTGATGTAGAGCGGATTTTCTGCTTTACCAAGGCATGGAAGGAGGTGATTAAGATGCAAGGAGTGACGCGACCAGTTGATGTAATGAATCATGGTGTCAATACATCAATGTTTCGCCCTATTCCTAAAGAGTTGGCCCGTCAAACCTTAGGTCTTCCCAAAGATGTCTTTCTTTTTACATCTGTCAACAAAAACATTCCGCGTAAACGACTCGATCTTGTGATTATGTCCTTTGTCAAACTGATGGTTCGATTTCCCATGAAGCCCATTTTTATGTTGATCGTGGCAGATAAGGGCGATCAAGGCGGATACCAGTTGTTTGATATTTTTTCACGAGAGATCAAGCTTCATGGTGCATCGGTGGACATGTTTGGTAATCGTCTTCTTATTACGTCGAAGGATACCTGTTATAAAGATGAAGACATCAATATGCTGTATAATTGCGGAGATGCGGGAATTAGCTGTGCGGAGGGAGAGGGCTTTGGCCTCTGTACCTTTGAGCAAATGTCGCTAGGTATTCCGCAGGTGGTCCCACAGATCAATGGGTATTCGGAGTATTGTACGCCTGATAATTCGATGATGGTTAAACCGAAACTACGATACTATATTCCGCAGTCACATAATACAGTAACCGGTCAGGCAGAGATGGTGGATCCTGAGGAAATGGCTAAGGCCATGGAACGATATGTATTTGACGAGGATGTGCGTACTGTACATGGAAAACTGGGAAAGGAACTGGCTACGAAATATACGTGGGAAACTACGACGGCGATCTTATTTAAACGACTAAAGGCGCTTCAGGAGGAGGAGGAGGATTAAATTGGAAGGATATGATAGATACGATAGATATGGCAACCAATGTGTCTATTAAATTACCACAAGGAAAACAAGGCAGTGTAATTGTAGAAACAATAAATGATGCAAAGTATGTGAGAAAAACATATACAAATACAAATACAGCTAAAGCTAACGTATTACGCAAAAGAGAATATAACGCCTTGGTTGCTCTTAAAGAATGTCCTCATATTGTAAACGTTCGTGAAAATACTTCTCCTAACACGACAACTATCTATACGCGATATGGAGAGGGTGGAGATTTATTTGATTATATGAATAA
>TBL_comb47_HYPODRAFT_10008929_pt1 | contig 10122 bp, 5 predicted proteins | sample TroBogypolimnion_40_FD_10682 | JGI IMG/M metagenome (IMG submission 10682)
CGCCGCGACCCCGCTATCAGCCAGGCCCTCAGCGCCCTGGGTCGCAGCGGTGTTCCGGTCTATGTGATCTATCAGCCCGGGCAGGCACCGGTGGTGCTTTCGGAAATCCTGGGCGTGGACGAGCTGCGCGCTGCCCTGGCTCGGCTCTGAGGCAGCTGCACGCAGAAGCGTGAGGCCCTTGGCGGGTCCACCAACGCAGAAGTATTGCACTTGACCTGCATCAGGTCAAAGTCGGTATGGTTCTGAACTGCGACAATGGGCCATCCCCGCAACGACCCAGGTACGCAGTCACATGACCACTTTTGCTCCGCTCCAGAACGACACTTTTTTGCGCGCCTGCATGCGCCAAGCCACGCCCTACACGCCCCTGTGGCTGATGCGCCAGGCCGGCCGCTACCTTCCAGAGTACTGCGCCACCCGCGCCCGCGCCGGCAGCTTCATGGGCTTGGCCACCAACACCGACTACGCCACCGAGGTCACGCTGCAGCCGCTGGAGCGCTATCCGCTGGACGCCGCCATCCTGTTTTCCGACATCCTGACCGTGCCCGACGCCATGGGTCTGGGTCTATCCTTCGCTCAGGGCGAAGGCCCGCGCTTTGCCACCGCCGTGCGCGACGAGGCCGCCGTGGACAAGCTGGAAGTGCCGGACATGGAAAAGCTGCGCTATGTGTTTGACGCCGTCACCTCCATCCGCAAGGCACTCAACGGTCGCGTGCCGCTGATCGGCTTTTCCGGCAGCCCCTGGACCCTGGCCTGCTACATGGTTGAGGGCAAGGGCTCGGACGACTACCGCCTGGTCAAGACCATGCTGTACAGCCGCCCGGACCTGATGCACCGCATCCTGGCCATCAACGCCGACGCTGTCGCCAACTACCTGAACGCGCAGATTGATGCAGGTGCCCAGGCCGTGATGATTTTTGACAGCTGGGGTGGTGTGCTGGCCGATGGGGCCTTCCAGGAGTTCTCGCTGGAATACACCAAGCGCGTGCTGGCGCAGCTCAAACGCACGGGTAGCGACGGCCAGATCGTGCCGCGCCTGGTATTCACCAAGGGTGGCGGCCTGTGGCTGAAGGAAATGGCACCGCTGGACTGCGAGGTGCTGGGTCTGGACTGGACCGTGAATCTGGGTGCCGCACGCGCCCTGGTCGGTGGTGTGGAAAACGGCCCCGGCAAGGCCTTGCAGGGCAACATCGACCCCAACGTTCTTTTTGCACCCCCGGCCCAGATCGCCAAGGAAGTGGGCCGCGTGCTAGACAGCTTCGGCAAGCCCTATCAGGGCACGGGCACCGGCCCCACGCAAATTTTCAACCTCGGACATGGCATCAGCCAGTACACACCGCCGGAAAACGTGGCCGCCCTGGTGGAAGCGGTACATACGCACTCAAAAGCCCAAAGAGCCTGATTTCATACCACGTTTTGGCCCACAAGCAAGTCCAACAACTGTCACTTATGCACAAAATTGGTGGTGCGGCAGAGCAGCATTTCAAAAAACCTATGCGCTCCGCTACAAACACCATAGCGCTTGTAAGTGGTTGATTTATATAGATTTAAAACTTTGCTTTTTTTCTGGGCATTCCAGCCAAAGCCTTGCAGGGCAAGGCTTTGGAGGGGCTTCAGGGAAGATATAAACAAAGTTATCCACAGAAATCTTGGACTACCTGCAAAGGCCATGTAAATCAAGCACTTAGCCCACTTTTCTCATTTTCACATCAACAAAGCACCCCAAGGCAGCCCCTTGACAGACGCGCCATGATGGCTTCAGCCCTGCAGCCCCCTCGCCCATGAGCACCTGGCTTTGTGTTCTGGTTCAGACTCCGGCGCATTCCGCTCTGGGCCCGGTACTGACCTATCGCAGCCCGCAAGCGCTGCCTCCGGGCACCCTGGTGCGCGTTCCCCTGGGAAAGCGCGAGACCCTGGGCCTGGTCTGGGAGCCGGGTACGGCAGATGCCACCGGCGAGATGGACCCGGACAAGGTGCGCGATATCGCCGGCACGCTGGAGGGCATTGCGCCGCTGGGCGCGGCCTGGCAGCAACTGGTAAGGTTTGCAGCCCAGTATTACCAGCGCTCGGTCGGCGAGGTGGCGCTGGCAGCCCTGCCGCCGCAGCTGCGCGAACTGTCGCCCCTGCAGATGCAGCGACGCCTCAAGCGCAAGCCGGTGCTTGCGGATGCCAGCGGCGCAGTTCAGACGGCCCAGACCTTGAGCCCGGAACAGGCCCAGGTACTGGAGCAGATCCAGTCGCAAACCGGACCCTTCCTGCTGTTTGGCGCCACCGGCAGCGGCAAGACCGAGGTCTATCTGCATGCCGTGGCCGCGTTGCTGGCAAGCGACCCGGATGCCCAGGCGCTGGTGATGGTGCCCGAGATCAACCTGACACCGCAGCTGGAGGCACGCTTCCTGGCTCGCTTTGCCCCGCTTTTTGGCGCGCAAGCGGTGGTGTCGCTGCACAGCGGCATGACCAACCCGCAGCGCCTGAAAAGCTGGCTGGCCGCCCACAGCGGTGCCGCACGCATTGTGCTGGGCACACGCATGGCCGTGTTTGCGTCCCTGCCTGCCTTGCGCCTGATCGTGGTGGACGAGGAGCACGACCCCAGCTACAAAAGCAGCGAGGGTGCCCGCTACTCGGCGCGCGATCTGGCCGTGTACCGCGGCAAGCTCGAAGGCGCCAAGGTCATCCTGGGTTCGGCCACGCCCTCGCTGGAGAGTTGGTACCACAGCCGCCCGGCGGCAGAGGGCGGGCGCTACCTGCGCCTGCACATGCCCAGCCGGATTGGTGCGGCAGCGGTGCCTGCCGACTCGGACAGCCCAGGAAATGAAGCCCCCTGCCCCGATGTGCAGACCGCTGCCCGCGACGCCATGCGCCGGCAGTCCGGAACACCCTCCGGACTGCCGCTGGTGCGACGCGTGGACATGAACCACCAGCCGCGCCGTGCCGTGTTTTCGCTGCCGCTGCTGGACGCCATCCGCGAACGGGTGGCCCGTGGCGAGCAGTGCATGGTGTTTCTGAACCGGCGCGGCTATGCGCCGGTGCTGCACTGCGCCGACTGCGGCTGGAAGAGCGAATGCCCGCATTGCTCGGCCTTCCGCGTCTTTCACAAGATAGACCGCACCCTGCGCTGCCACCACTGCGGTTTTACCGAGCGGGTGCCGCGCGCCTGCCCGGCCTGCGGCAATGTCGACATCGAACCCATGGGCCGCGGCACCGAGCAGTTGGAAGAACAGCTGGGCGAACTGCTGGCCGACGTACGCCGCCCCGGCACCATCAGCGCCGAGCATCCCGAAGGCGAGCCGCTGCGCATTGCCCGCATAGACGCCGACAGCACCCGCCTGAAGGGCGCACTGGAGACGCAACTGGCGGCCGTGCATGCCGGTGAAGTGGACGTGCTGGTGGGCACACAGATGATTGCCAAGGGCCACGACTTTCGCCGCATCACGCTGGTGGCAGCCGTCAACCCGGACGGCGCCCTGTTTTCCAGCGACTTCCGGGCCCCCGAACGCCTGTTCAGCCTGTTGATGCAGGCCGCCGGCCGCTCCGGCCGCGACGCCGCCCTCGGCGCCAGCAGCGAGGTGTGGATTCAGACCTTTCAACCGGCCCACCCGCTGTATGTGGCACTCAAGGCACATGACTACCCTAGCTTTGCCGAACAGCAACTCAAGGAGCGCCAGCAGGCCGGCATGCCGCCGTTCAGCGCCCAGGCCTTGGTGCGGGCCGAGGCCCGGACCCAGGAAGCGGCCCAGGCCTTTCTAAACCTGGCGCGCGCCGCTGCGCTGGAGGACATGGCGCAGTGGCCGGGCTGGGCTCCCATTCTGGAGCAGGTGTTTGTCTATCCGGCAGTGCCCATGAGCATCCAGCGCGTGGCCAATGTGGAGCGCGCCCAGATGCTGGTGGAAAGCCCCTCGCGCGCCGCCTTGCAGAAGTTTCTGGCGGCCTGGCACGCTGTGTTGCACGCCACCCGCTCAGAACCGGCCTGCAAGGGCCTGATCCGCTGGGCCGTGGATGTGGACCCGCTGGCCATATAAGATCGACCCTCCTGTTCGGCTTTGCCCTCCCTTTTTTTCGTTCGCATGTCTGCCCCCAATTCCTCCGGTATGAACCTGGCCCAGCAAGAGGCCGTCAATTTTCTGCACGGCCCCTGCCTGGTGCTGGCCGGCGCGGGTTCGGGCAAGACAAGGGTGATCACGCACAAGATTGCGCGCCTGATCCAGACCGGCATGCCGGCCAAACGCATCGCCGCCATCACCTTCACCAACAAGGCCGCCGCCGAGATGCGCGAACGGGCCAAGAGCCTGATCGGCAAACCGGCCAAGGACGTGGTGGTCTGCACCTTCCACTCGCTGGGCGTGCGCATGCTGCGCCAGGACGGCGCGGTGCTGGGCCTCAAAGCCGCCTTCTCTATTCTGGACACCGACGACGTCACCAGCATCCTCAAAGACGCCGGTGGCACGGTGGATGCCGTCACGGCACGCGCATGGCAATGGACGATCAGCGCCTGGAAGAGTGCCGGACTCAACGCCGAAGAGGCGCTGGCCATCGCCGCCAACGACAATGAGCGCCAGGCCGCCGTGGTGATGGGCCGCTACCAGGAGCGCCTGACGGCCTACCAAAGCGTGGACTTTGATGACCTGATCAGCCTGCCCCTGAAGCTGCTGCAAAACCACTCCGAGGTGCGACACCGCTGGCAGGCGCAGATGGGCCATGTGCTGGTCGACGAGTACCAGGACACCAATGCCACGCAGTACGAGATGCTGAAACTGCTGGTGGGCGAGACGGCCGAAGAAGCACGTTTTACCGCCGTGGGTGATGACGACCAGTCCATCTACGGCTGGCGCGGCGCCACGCTGGACAACCTGCGCAAACTGCCAGTGGATTTCCCTGCCCTCAAGGTGATCACGCTGGAGCAAAACTACCGCTCCACCAGCGCCATCCTGCGCGCCGCCAACAATGTGATCGGCCCCAACCCCAAGCTGTTCCCCAAGAACCTGTGGAGCGACCTGGGCGAGGGCGAACCGGTGCGCGTGATCGACGCCGACAGCGAAGAGCATGAAGCGGAACGGGCCGTGGCCCGCATCCAGAGCCTGCGCGCCGAGGGCAGCCTGGCGCAGGACGGCAAGCAGTACCGCGAGTTCAAGGACTTTGCTGTTTTATACAGGGCGAATCACCAGGCCAAACCGTTTGAGAAGGCGCTGCGTAAGGCGAATATCCCGTACAAGGTGTCCGGCGGGCAGAGTTTTTTTGACCGCGCCGAAATTCGTGACCTCTGCGCCTGGTTCCGCCTGTGGGCCAATAACGACGACGACCCGGCCTTTGTGCGCGCCGTCACCACACCCAAGCGCGGCATAGGCCACCAGACCCTGGGCACGCTGGGCGTGTATGCCGGCCAATACAAGCTCAGCCTGTTCGAGGCCTTGTTCTCCTCCTCGCTGGGTGGGGCGCTCAGCGGCAAGGCGCTGGGCAGCCTGCATGAGTTCGGCCGCTATGTGAACGACCTGCAGTTCCGTGCCCGCCATACCGAGGGGGCAGAAAACGCCGGTCTGTTTCTGGCCGAGTGGCTCAAGGAAATCGGCTACGAAAAGCATTTGCTGGACGGTGAAGACAGCGAAAAGCTGGCCGCCGCCAAATGGTCCAATGTGATGGAATTTTGCGAATGGATGGCGCAGCGCTGTGGCGGTCAGGTCGAAGGCGTGGCCGGCGTGGATGAGCGCGAGATCAAGAACCTGCTGGAGGTCTCGCAAACCATCGCCCTGCTCTCCACCCTGAGTGAGCGCGAGAAGGACCAGAACGTGGTGACGCTCTCCACCCTGCACGCATCCAAGGGACTGGAGTGGCCGCATGTGATGCTGGTCGGCGTGAATGAGGGCGTGCTGCCCTTCAAGCTGAAAGAAGCCACCGGCGCCGATGGTGGCGTGGTGCGCGATGAAGAGGCTGTGAATGACGACTTGGCCACGCGCCTGCAGGAAGAGCGACGTCTGATGTATGTGGGCATTACCCGGGCGCAGCGCAGTCTGGCGGTGAGCTGGACACGTAGGCGCAAAAAGGGGCGCGAGCTGGTGGCCGCATTGCCCAGCCGCTTCATTGCCGAGATGGCGCTGAACCAGGCGACGGTAAAAGAAGACCCAAGGGAAAAGTTGCGTGCGCTGCGGGCCGAATTTGCCCTCAAGGCACAAGCCTCGGCAGCAGCAGCGGCTAGCGTACGCTAGTCCGGAGCCTTGGTTCAGAACCCCAAAGCGCTGCCAGGCATTTCGGGGGGGCCGAACTCCGCATCGTGCAGGTCTGACAGCTCCAGCATGGCCTGCACCGCTTCCAGGTTAAAGCCCACACGCGCATGGCCCATGCCGTCGCCACCGGCCATGATCAACTTGTTGATGTACACACCGCACTCCTGGTAACCCCACAGGGTGCGGATGGTGTTGGCAATGCGTTGGTGGTGCCGCTCTACGATGTCGAGCGCACTGATTTTGCGCTCGGCCAGGGTTGGCGGTTCCAAAGGCATTTGTTCCGTGGCTAGCTCAAAATCAACCGTCGCCGGGCCGGGTACGGGGGACAACGCCGCAGCTTGGGGCGCAGCAGACGCTGCAGAGCGGCTTGGCTGGACCGCATGCCCCGCAGACTCCTTGGTAGGCGAACCTTCAAGCTTATCGCTGTTGCCAAAAAACCTGCTTAACATGGGGTGCCTTCATGGTGATGCGGAATGTTAACTCAGTGGAACGGGCTATTCCAGCGCCTGCGGCAAAAGGGGCTAGCGGCCTTTGCATGACAGGCTCTGAGTCCGGTCCAGACAGCAAAAAGCCCATCACCGGGATGGGCTTTTTGCTTCGAAAACCATGGAGCGGGAAAAGAGGCTCGAACTCTCGACCTATACCTTGGCAAGGTATCGCTCTACCAACTGAGCTATTCCCGCATGGTGACCACTTGCGTGATCGCTTGGTGGCTTGGAACACTGATTGCGCCCCAAGCTTTTTTACCGTTCTGACTAACGTTTAAATAAGGCAGACGCGAATTGTAGCAGATCTAGCCAGACCGTTTTCCGATGGATCCGAGGTTGTTGGAAAAACACCGGTCCTTTGAATGGGCTGCGCTCCATTCGAATCAAAAATCGTACAACAGCCCGATGCTGACGAGCGAGTAATTGCTTTCGAAGCGCTTGGCCGTGCTGGAGTTATAGGTGACCGGAATATCGGAAAGAAACAGGTTGCTGGACACCTGCAGGCTACCGGTGGCTTGCAGATGCTCGCTCAAGCGGTATTGCCCCTGCACCAGTGCATCCGTATTCTGCGTATAGGCGACCTGGCCTCGCGTGGCCAAAATGTCATCGACCCCGCTGCGTTGCACCTGGGTCCACAACAGACCGGCACTCCATTTCCACGGACCGTTTCTCCAGCTCGTGTTGGCACCCAGATGGACAAAGTTGCCATGCCAGCCCAGTTCCTCGCTGGGCTGAATCCCGTAGCTCGCGCTGCTGGCATAGAACTGCTGAATCACACCCACACCGGCATTGCATTGGTTTGCCAGCGTTCCAAAAATGGTGTCGCCTATGAATTGCAGCTGGTAGTTGCACCCACCCGACGTCGTGCTCGCAGTCAGCGTGCCGTAGCTGAGTTGGGTACTCCCGCCACCCAACAGCACGCTGACATCGCGTGTGGAGGACAGCACCCAGGTAGACAACACATCAACTTGAAGATTCTGGTCTGCAGGATTGGTCACGCTCACTGTATTGAGCTTGAGGTAGGGAACACTCACCGGCGTGCTGGAGTTGGAAGCCGACGCCTGATCGCCCCAGGCCGAGACGCGAAGCCCCAGAGCGGGCCGCCAACCATCGCCTTCGCTCACCCGGTACTGCGCGGCCAGTTGCCAACTGTCGTAACGAAAGTTGTCGCCACCGCTAACCACACTGCGTTGCCAAAGGGCAGCGCTAAGCCACCAGACCGGGCTTGGCGCAAAGCCGCCGCGAACATGCCCGCCGTGGTAGTCGTTGCCGCTGTCGCCGCTGATGGCGGCCATGTTGTCCAGTGCCAGTTCAACATAGCCGTTTTTCACGTCGCGCTCAGGGCTGGCAGTTAGCAAGGCATCCAGCGGCGCCGCCTCGGCCGCTCCGAATGCCGCCAACGCCAAGGCATTGAACAGAATCCAATGCCCCGTCCATCGCAAGCAAAACCTTATGGACGTTGGGCTGTAGCGGGTCTTGAGGTTCACGTTGCGCATCATCCGCTATTTTCCGCCCTTGCGCAGCTTCGTGGTCCAAACACTAATGTGTCAGCGTCACATAGCCCACGATTCCTTGGCCAGTGATGGGCACGCTGGACTGTACCGTGCGGCTGCTGGTCAGGCTGGTCGGAACATTGATGGTCATGGTCGGATAGATCACCCCGCTAGCCTGGTACAGCGGCAAGCCGGTGACAACCAGAGTGACCTGGAAGGTGCCGGTTAGCGCATTGATGCCGGTGAATTGGCTGCTCAGGCTGTTGCTTGCGTAATTCACCACATTGCCCAGATTGAAGGTGTTGTTGCCAGCCAGATTCAACGTGCTGGTGACGCCACCCGCAGCAGAGCTGCCGCTGTAATCCACGATCGCCGCAAAGCTACTGGCCGCACTGCTGGCATAGGCCGTTGCGTTCGAACCACTGGTAGGCACCGTGACCGTGAGATTGTTGCCAGACTGACTCAGTGCGACATTTTGAACATAGGCCTGCAACACGCCAGTGCCCGAACCCACCTGGCTGATCTGCAAGGCCGCGCTCACTGTCTGTCCAGCGGACAGGACGAAGCTCCCCACATTGCTCAGAGAGAAGCTCAGCGTGGCGTTGCTTGCCAGCGGCCACGTCGTGCTGATGCCGGGACTGCTTTGGAACTGGGCCATCGAAAACTTCGTGGATGTGCTGCCATTGGCCAGGGTAAAGGTGTCGTTATTGCCATCGCCTTCGTTGGTGAGCTTGAGGTAATGGGTGGCAACAATCGGCGGCGCATCGGTCTTCAGTACGAAGTTGTCGTAATAGTAAATTTCGCCGGACACTGGTGCTGTGGTGCCCAAATTGGGCGTCAGCACGATGGACTGGTAGTTCTTGCTCAGGTCCGCGTCGCTGATGGTCCACGTCAGTGTCTGCCAACCTTTCACCACGGTTTCGTTGGCCTGCGTGTCCTTGGTAAAGATACTGCCATGCGGCGCACCCAAGGCGTCAACGTGCAGCGGCATGGGTATACCTGCGGCTGGCGAATAAACGCTAGCCGAAAGCGTCTTGCGCGTACTCGTAAAAGCAATCGGGATCTCGGTATTGATCCAACCACCGGCATAGTTTGCGCCGTTGCCGCGTGAGATCTGCAACACTTTGCCCACGCCACCCGATGCGGGTGCTGTCACGATATCCGCCCCTGCGAAAAAGGTTCCCGTCAGCAAGGACGGCGACTCTTCAAAATTTGCCAGCATGGTGTCCAGCGTGGTCGTCCCAGCAGCTTCCGAACTGGCCACCGAAGTACCGAGTGCGGTCAGCGCAGAGGATGCGGTTGCAGCGCTGGTCGACAGCAAGCTGCTGTTTTGGGCCAGAAAATCACTGACAAAAGTGGAGGACTGTTTGGCTTTGGCTACGGTCGCCACGCTTGCACTGCTGGCACCGAGCAGCGTGTTGGCCTGGCCCACATAGGCGGGCCCGGCCGCAGAAGCTACCGCCGTGGCGCTGTAAGCTGCCAATGCCGTCTTGACGCCAGTGTCCAACTGGGCGGCCGTACTGGCGGCACTGAGAGCGTTTTGCACCAAAGAGGAGACTGCTGCCGGATTGGTTGAGGTGTCGCTGTTAAGCAAGGGCGTACCACCGGTCACGGTCTTGACCATGGACGCTACGGCAATCGCATACAGGCTGTTGACCGTGGCCGAGCCTGCCGAATTGCCCAGACTGGTCAGACCCTGTGCGGTTTGCATCAGCAATTGCTGCACCGCCAGCGCCTTTTTGTACAGCGTGGGGTTGACCAGATTATTTGCCGCATCGAGGGCCGCAGGGTCCAGCTTTGTCACATCGGTGCCGGCAGGCAGGTTGAGCGCGCTAATGAGTTGGCTCTGGGTCAGCCCGGCCGCGAGCAGCGTGGTGAGCGGCGTGACCAGGGCTGATCCTGCGGGCGCNCTCAACACGCCGACGA
>TBL_comb47_HYPODRAFT_10008932_pt1 | contig 10117 bp, 10 predicted proteins | sample TroBogypolimnion_40_FD_10682 | JGI IMG/M metagenome (IMG submission 10682)
CTCCGAGAGTGCGCGCTGGGTGGCCTGCACCAAGGCCGACAAGGTCTCGTAGCAGTCGCGCCGGGCCAGGCGCCATTCCAGCTCGGGTGCGTTTTCCATGCTTTGCAACTGGCCCAGGGTGAGCGAAATTCGGGCATAGCGCGCCTGCGCCGCCAGTGCACGCGCCACCAGGGTGGCGACCTGCTTGCGCTCCCAGGACGGCAGCACATAGCTGAAGGCCCAGGCAATCGAGACGCCGAGCAAGGTGTCGGCCACCCGCTCCAGCACATCAAAGGCCGGACTGATGCCGGCATTGACCATGTGCGCCTGCACCAGGCCCAGCAGCGTGGCAGCCACCGCCGTGACCAGATACAGGCGCAGCGCGAAGGCATGGGCCACGGCCTGCGCCAAGGTCAGCACCAGCAGCATGACCCACACCGGCAAATGCGCCGCCAGCACCAGGCCGGCCAGCAGGCAGCCAATCAGCGTGCCCAGCACCCGGCTGTTGCGTCGCTCCAGGGTTTGCGCCAGGCTGCCGCGCAGCACCACCACAATCGTCAGCAGAATCCAGTAATCGTGCGTGCCCCAGGGCATCAGCAGGCCCAAAACGTAGGCAAAGCCTATGGCCAGCGCGGCGCGCACGGCATGGCGCAGGGTGGGCGCCTCCCAGCGCCAAATGGCAAAAAAGGGCCGCCAGGACCAGGCCGTGGTGCTGACAAACATCTGCCAGTTGCTGCGGATCAGGTCCATGTCGGGCCGACCCTGGCCGGCCAGCAGCGCGCTGATGCGCAAGGCCTCGTCATTGAGGTTGCCGACCCGGTTGGCCAGGCCCCTTGCCAACATGGCGGTGCGGGTTTCGTGCTCGCCGGAACCGCCATCCCAGACCAGGGCGGCCAGCTGAGGGCGGCGGTTATCCAGCGCCATCGGCGCCTGGCCTTGCAGCAGGGCGTAGGCCAATTGTTCGATGTCCTCGGCAAGAGCCTGCTCCACATCGTGCAGTCCCTGCATGGCCAGAAAATGGCCGCTGGCCGCGCTCAGCGCCTCCAGATCCAGCTCGCAGGCGGTCAGGTGGTCGCGCATTTCCAGCACCGCCAACAGGATCGCGGCCAGTTGTTGGCGGCGGGCGGACACCGGCGACTCCAGCACAATGTCGCGCGCCGCCTGCAACTGGTCATTGAGTGCTGCCTGCTGGCGCAACAGCACGCCGATCAACGGCGCCTGCTTGCGCCGGTCGGCGGATGCCGTCTGAATGAACTGCTCGGCCTGGGTGCGCATCACATGGGCCAGTGCCAACAGCGTATCGGCCAGCAACTGCGTGCGGTAGCGTGCGTTGAGCAGGGCATTGGCCGCCGTGGCGTAGGCCAGGTACAGCAAGGCGCCCAGGGCAAAGTTGCGCGTGCTGGCCAGGGCTGCGGCCAGGCCGCCATGCTGCGGCACGGCCATGGAAAAAATCATGGCAAACATGGCGGAGACGGCAATCGGCAGTCCGCGCTTGCCCCAGGCCCCCCCCAGGAAGGCCAGAAAACTGGCAGGCACCAGCAGCAGGCCCAGCCCCATTGGCTGATCGTGCAAGGCCTGCACGGCAAAAAACAGCGGGGTTCCCACCAGCGCGGCCGGCAACAAATGCCAGAACTTGCCCTTGACCGGGGCCGCCAGATCCGGCGGCGTGCAGACGATGACGCCAATGGAGGCCGCACCGGCCGCCACCGCACCGAACAGCAGGTGCACCGAGGCCGAGATCAGCAAGAGGCCAAGGGCCGCAGAAGCGCCATTGAGCACGTAATAGCTCAACAGCAGCCGAAGCAGCTTGCGGCTATGGCGTTGCACGGGCGGTCCGCCGGTCACGCCCGGAACGGCATCAATCAGCGCACCTTGCGCGGGGCGCTGAGCACATCGTGCAGCTCCACCAGGGCGAGGCTCAGTTTGTGTTTGGGGTCCAGGTGGATCATGGGCAGGGACTGCTCATGCGACTCGCGAATCCTCACGCTGGATGGCAGATAGGGCTGCAACACCGGCAGGCCCTCGGCAATCAGCGTTCATCGACCAGGCGCTGCGGCAAATTGGCACGGGGCTGAAACTGGTTCACCACAATGCCCTTGACCTCCAGATCGGGGTTGTGGTCGGACTGGATCTCCTGCACATTTTCCAGCAGCGTGTACAAGGCCTTGCGCGAGAAGTCGTCGCAATCAAACGGGATCAGGCATCCGCTGGCGCCTATCAGCGCCGAGCGGGTGTAGAAGTTCAGCGCCGGTGGGGTGTCGATGTAGATGCGGTCGTAGACCTCGCCAAGCTTCTGCAGCGCCTCGCGCAGCTTGTAGATTTTCTGGCGCGATTCCAGCTTGGTCTGCAGCTCGTTGAGTTCGGGGTCTGAGCCCATCAGGTGCAGGTTCTCGAACGGTGTTTCCACAATGTAGTCCGAGTGCACCACGGGCTTGAAGCTGTAGCCCAGGCAATACTCAAAAAAGCCACCCACGTTGGCACCCTCAGGTGCCGAGCTGTCGCCCATCAGGTAGCTGCTGGAGTTGCCCTGCGGGTCCAGGTCAATGACCAGCGTGCGCAGGCCCTGGGCCGCGCTGATGGCGGCGAGATTGCAGGTGATCGTCGATTTGCCGACGCCGCCCTTTTGGTTGAATACAACAAGCGCCATGCTGCGGGTTCCTTCACTCTGGATCAATCGGTCAGGCTGGAGTGTACCGTTCAGGCCAGGGGCCAGCCCCGCCTACCAATGCGTGGTGGAAATCCCCAGCACGGCCCAACACAGAGCCGCATGCACGGCATACAGATGGCTCTTGAACGGCACCCAGCGAATCGGCTTCTGGGTTTCGGCCTTGTAGTGCGTGGTCTCCTTTTGATCGGCAACGGCGCGTCCATGGGCGCCCTCGCAGACAAAGTGGCCCGGCTTGGCCTCCACCATTTGCGCCACGGCGCGCATCTGCAGAATCTCCTGCTTGAGCCGCTTTTCCAGCCCGAGCTTGTCGCCCTCCGGTTCGGCCAGCACCTGGGCGCAGAGGCGTGCGATTTCTTCGGTGCTCATGCTGCGGCCCCCTTCGCTTCGTCCGGCCAGGCCCAATGCTGCAACAGGGAATGCGCCACGGCGTAGACCGGTGGCAGCAAAAAGCGGGCAACCGGGTCGCCGGCCAGCGCCGCGCGGACCTCGGCCCGGCTAAGCCAGATTGCGTCTTCCAGCTCGTCGGTGGCGATGTTCAGCGTATCGTCTGTTACTTCGGCAATGCAGGCCAGCATCAGCTGCGCCGGAAACGGCCAGGCCTGGCTGGTGACATAGCGTACCCGGCTGGCACGCACGCCCGCCTCCTCAAACAGCTCGCGCGCCACGGCCTCTTCCACCGTCTCGCCGGGCTCCAGAAAACCGGCCAGGGCCGAATAGCGCCCCGCAGGCCAACTGGCATGGCGGCCCAGAAGGGCGCGGTCGCCATGCTCGGCCAGCATGATGACCACCGGGTCCACCCGCGGGAAATGTTCGCTGCCGCAGGCCACACAGCGCCTACCCCAGCCGGCTCTCTGGAGCAGCGTGGCCGCGCCGCATTTGCCGCAAAAGCGGTGGCGGCCATGCCAGTCGATCAGGCTGCGCGCCGTGCCATAGGTGGCCATGTCCTGCGGCCCCAGCAGCGACAGGACCTCCATGGTGCGCGGGGTGCGGTACAGCGGCGCCTCGGCCGAATGCTGCTGCAGGGCGACGAAGTGCGGCACGCCTTGCAGCAGGCCCAGCAAAATCAGGGCTGCGGTATCGGCTTCGGTCAGGCCCTGCAGTCCGTGCCAGACCAGCGCGCCCTCTGAAGTCAGCGCAGGGTCAAAGCCCTGCAATTGCAACAGCCTGGCCTGCGGGTGCTGCAGCAGTGCCGACAAGGCCTCTGCATCGCCACGCAAAGGGTCGGCGCGATCGAACAGGCTGCCGCTAAAGCCGGGTTGAAAAGGTGTCATGTGCCACGATTATCCCCAACTCGCCACTCAACACCGCGACCTGATTCAGCGCCGGAGTTCAGGCGGCGAATTGGGCGTAGTACTGCGCAATGGCCGGGGTTGCGGCGATGCGCTGCATGTGGGCCTGTACGGAAGGGGCAAGCCGGGCCACCAGATCGGTGGGCACATGGTCCAGACGACCGGAGTTGAGGCCCTGCACAAAGGAAAAAACCTTCAGGTCCGCAATGGTGAGACGGTTGTCGGCAAAGTACGCGCCGCCATGGGCCTGCAGTTGCTGCTCCATCCAGCCCAGATACAGCGGCAGCGGACCCGCCACCAGCGCCGTGCGCGCCTCCTTCAAGGCCTCTGCGCTCAGGCCAAAGCTGGCGGCCAGTTTGCTGGTAAGGTCTTCCAGCGCATCCAGCACCTCGTCGCACAGCAGCGCCTGGTAAGCGTCGGTGGGGTAAAGCCCGGCTAGCTTGCCCACATAGCGGGTGATGGCGTCGCTCTGCGTCACCTGCACGCCGTCCACATGCAGCGTGGGCACCTGGCCAAAGGGGGTGGCCTTGCGCACCTCGGCAAACTCGGGAAAGCTGAAGCGATTGTCTTCGAAGGCTATGCCGCCGATGTGCATTGCCAGCCTTGCGGGCTCGCCGCGTCCGCCGTGCATGTCGAAGTAGGTAAGTTTGAGTTGGCTCATGGTGTATTCCTTGGGATGGCCGCAGCGGACTCGCGCGGCAGCCGGATTCTATGCGCTGCCTCCGGGCCGGGGATGCACCGGTGTGGCAGCGCAAACGCAGCGAAGGTGATTTACGAATAGGGTGGACTACCGGTAACCTGTAAGATTGGTGTCAGCACGCATTCCTATGNTGCAGTGCAACATGACCCACTCCATCGATACCCAACTGGCGCTCGAAGACTTGCTTGGCGATTTGCACTTCGCGCGCAAACACGACCAGTTGGGGCGACTGGCGTTGCTGGCGTATTGCGAGGTCAAGGGATGGGCAAGGCGCGCCGGAAAGCCAGATGTGGCGGACAAGGCCCTGCAGATGTTTTCCGAGAATCCGCGCCGCAGCAAAGCGGAGTTTCTGGAAGAAATCGACAAGCTGATTGCGACATTGGAACTGCACGAGAACGAGTACCGGCGAACCAATGCACGGTTTGCCCTGAATGCCTCGTCCACGCATCCCACGATGGAATACCACTAACTCGCTGGAGCAGATCGCCCAAGAGGTGAGCTGACCTGCGTCGTCTTGAATGGGGTGGTGATGCAGTGCAGATTGCGGCACATCACCCACCGGTGCATGACCGCATGCATGGAATCCTTTAGCGAGAGAACCTTGCCGGCAACATGGACAGGAGCACGCCATCTTTCAGAAAAACATGGTGGTAAATGGCTGCAAGCGCGTGCAGGCCGGCCAACCAGATCAGCACATCACCCAGCAGACCGTGCACATCACCCCAGTCGGCCAGTTTCGCGATCGCAGAGTTGGCAATCAGGGGCATCTGGTCCATGCGCACGCCGCCCAGCAAGGTGAGCGGATGGCCTTCGCTGCCCAGGGCCAGCAGCGCAGAGACGGGCAACACCAGCAGCAAGGCCCACAGGGCCAGGTGCATCAGCTTGGACAACAGTGCCATCCAGCCATGGGCTTCCAATTGCGGCGCTGCCGGGCGGAAGGCCACCCACAGCAGACGCAGCAACGTCAGCGCAAATACCAGAATGCCCAGGGTCTCGTGCCAGACGATGTCACTGCGGGTGGCCGGGTCCAGACCCTGGTGCATGAGGCGGCCAAAGTGTTCGGGGCCGAGGACAAAAGCGATGACCACGGTAAGGGCCGTGAGCCAGTGGAAAGCCCGGCTGAGGGCGTCGTAACGGGAGGCGGATGTTTGGTTCATAAAGAGGTCAGTTTTCATACGTGACGCCAGTATGCCGCCGCATTGTTAACCCTGTATTAATCCCTTTCGTTTGGTATTGCGGCATGCCAAACTGCCTGGCTTACTTGGTCTTGGCTTTTTCCGGAACTGCGGGGCGGTAAAAGCAAGTCATCCGATAGCGTTCAGAAAACCCTGAGAATCGACACTACCCCACATTCCCTAGAAACCATGCTGCAATACCTGACCGTCCCGGTGACCCCTTTCCAACAAAACTGCTCCATCGTGTGGTGCGATCAGACCCTGCGCGCTGCGGTGATTGATCCGGGTGGCGACCTGCCGCGCATCCTGGCGGAGGTCAAGCGCTTGAAGCTCACGCTCGAGCAGATCTGGCTGACCCACGCGCACATCGACCACGCCGGCGGCACGGCGGAGTTGTCGCGCCAACTGGACCTGCCCATCATCGGGCCGCATCCGGGCGACCAGTTCTGGATCGATGGTCTGGCAGAACAGGGCCATCGCTTTGGCTTTCCCCACGCCGAGGTTTTCACACCGACCCGCTGGCTGCACGACGGCGACACGGTCAGCATTGGCAACAGCACGCTGCAGGTGCGGCATTGCCCCGGTCACACGCCCGGCCATGTGGTGTTTTATTCGGCCGAAGCGAACCGCGCCTTTGTGGGCGATGTGCTGTTTGCCGGCTCCATAGGCCGCACCGACTTCCCGCAGGGCGACCATGACACGCTGATTGCCAGCATCAAGGAACGGCTCTGGCCCATGGGGGATGCAACGGTGTTTATTCCAGGCCACGGCCCGGAGAGCAGCTTCGGGCGCGAGCGCCGCAGCAACCCCTATGTAGCGGATTAGTTTCGCCGCCGGGCCGCGCTCACTGCTCGGGGATTTCCGAATCGCGCTGCGGTGCGGCCACGCCCAGATGCCGGTAGGCGGCGAGGGTGGCAATGCGTCCGCGCGGTGTGCGCTGCAAAAAGCCTTGCTGGATCAGATAGGGCTCGATCACATCCTCGATGGTTTCGCGCTCCTCGCCAATGCTGGCGGCAATGTTGTCCAAGCCCACCGGGCCGCCATCGAAACGGTGGATCACGGCTTCCAGCAGCTTGCGGTCCATCAAATCGAAACCCTGAGGGTCCACGTCCAGCATGGCCAGAGCCCGGTTGGCAATGTCCAGATCGATCAGGCCCCGGCCCTTGACGTCGGCATAGTCGCGCACGCGGCGCAGCAGGCGATTGGCAATGCGTGGCGTGCCGCGTGAACGGCGCGCGATCTCGAAGCCGCCTTCCTCGTGCATGGGCACCTTCATCAGGCCGGCGCTGCGGGTCACAATGCGCAGCAGTTCCTCGGACGTATAAAACTCCAAGCGCGCCACAATGCCAAAGCGGTCGCGCAGCGGGTTGGTCAGCATGCCCGCGCGGGTGGTGGCGCCCACCAGGGTGAAGGGCTGCAGGTCGAGCTTGATGGAGCGCGCGGCCGGGCCTTCGCCGATCATGATGTCGATCTTGTAGTCCTCCAGCGCGGGGTAGAGGATTTCTTCCACCACCGGCGACAGGCGGTGGATCTCGTCGATAAACAGGACGTCGTTCTTTTCCAGATTGGTCAGGAGCGCGGCCAGGTCCTTGGGCTTTTCCAGCACCGGGCCGCTGGTCTGGCGCAGGTTGACGCCCAGCTCGTGCGCAATGATGTGGCTGAGCGTGGTCTTGCCCAGGCCGGGCGGGCCAAACAGCAGCACATGATCCAAGGCCTCCGAGCGCATCTTGGCCGCGCCTATAAAGATTTCCAGCTGCTCGCGCACCTTGGCCTGGCCCACATATTCGTCCAGCAGCTTGGGCCGCAGGGCGCGCTCCACCGCCTCTTCCTGGGGCGAGGTGGGTGCGGCTGACACCATGCGCAGCGGTGGCGGCGCGGAGGAAAAATCGTCGGTCTGTATGCTCACAGGATCAATCGCAAAAATGGGATCGCCCACTATAGCGCGCAGCGCCGGACTGCTGACCCTCAAGTATGGGCCCAAGGAGTCGATACCATGCATACGTACATCCGGATGTTGCGCCTGCGCCGTGCAGGCAACCGGAGGTTTCGCCCATGCACACCAAGTCCCTCATTGCCCTGCGCCCCGCCCTGCACCTGCTGTTTGCCAGCGGCCTGCTGCTGGGCCTGTGGGCTGCGGGCAATGCCCATGCAGAGCTCAAGAAGGACCTGATTGAGGTGCCCTTGATCAAAAAGTTCAAGGAAGAGAAGGCCGCTGCCGCCGCAGAAGCCGCTGCCGCAGCGGCTGCCCCTGCGCACAAGCGCCCCGCCGAAAAGGCCATCGCCAAGGAAGAACTGGCCCCTGCCGAAACCACCGCCAAGCCTGGCATCAAGCCTGCAACGGGGGCTGCCGCCAGCGAGTCGGTCAAACAGTTGCGCCAGGCCCTGGGCGCCATTGGCACACCCGCCAAGCAAACGGCTGAAAAGCCGCCTCGCGCCAGAGCCTCAAGCGCCGGTGCGCACGGCGCCGCTGCGGGCTACGAGGGCAGTCGCCAGTACATCCGTGCGCGAGCCCTGGCCCTGGCGCGTGGCGAAATACCGCCTGAGGAGCACGGTGCCCATGGCGGCGAAGTGCACTGGGCCTACGAGGGCGAAAACGGCCCACAGGCCTGGGGCAAGCTCAAGCCGGAATTCAATCTCTGCGCCATCGGCAAACGCCAGTCGCCCATCGCCATCAAGGACGATGCGACGCTGCTGGGGCCGGCCGAGGCGATACAGTTCCACTACACCCCGAGCACCGGCACCGTGGTCAACAACGGCCACACCATCCAGGTGAATGTGGAGGGCGACAACAGCATCACGGTGCGCAACTCCAGCTACAAGCTGCTGCAGTTCCACTTCCATACGCCGTCCGAGGAAATGATCAACACCAAGCGCTACGCCATGGTGGCGCACCTGGTGCACAAAAACGACGCAGGCCAGCTGGCGGTGGTGGCCGTTCTGCTGGAGCAGGGCGAACCCAATGCGCTGATTGACAAGGTCTGGACCTATATGCCGCTGGACACCAATGACCAGGTGCGCATACCCGCCGGCGTCATAGACATGAATGAAATTCTGCCGGCCGACCAGCGCTACTACCAGTATTTCGGGTCTCTGACCACGCCACCGTGTTCTGAGGGCGTTCTGTGGCTGGTGATCAAGCAGCCGCTGCGCATCAGCCCGGAGCAGTTCAGGCTGTTCAGCCAGCAGTTTCCGTTCAATGCGCGGCCGGTGCAGGCCGTCAATGGAAGGCCGGTGCGGGAAGCGCGGTAGTTCTTGATGCCGCGTTGATCACTGTGGTGCTGGGGCTGTGTCTTCGTGGCGCTTTTTCTTTTTGACTCCCCCATCCCCCGCCCCTTGCCCCCCGTCGGGACAAGGGGTTGGGGGATGGGGTATGGGGGATGGGGGAGTTAAAAAACTACTTCGCCAACGCCCTAAGCGCCAACTTGATGCCTTCGCTCACACCTACGTCGGCGGGCAAGGCCTTGAGAGACGCCGCAGCCTCCTTATCGCTGTAGCCCAGCGCCAGCAGTGCCTGCAGAATGTCCGATTGGGCGCCGCTGGCAGCCCCCAGAGGCGCGCCTATGTCCGCGCCCAGCTTGCCCTTGAGCTCCAGCATCAGGCGCTCGGCGGTCTTCTTGCCAATGCCCGGAACCTTGATCAGATAACCAGCCTCCTGCAGCGTGACGGCCTGCGCCAAGTCCGCCACGCTCATGCCCGATAGCACCGACAAGGCCGTGCGCGGCCCGACGCCGGTAATCTTGATCAGTTGCCTGAAGGCCTCGCGTTCGGCGGCATTGCCAAAGCCGTAGAGGATTTGCGCGTCTTCCCGCACCACAAAGTGGGTCAACAGAGAGACCTTTTCGCCCACCGCAGGCAGGTTGTAAAACGTGCTCATGGGCACATGCACCTCGTAGCCGACGCCGCCGCAGTCCACCAGTACCTGGGGTGGGTTCTTGTCGCTGAGAGTGCCGGTGAGCTTGCCTATCATTTTGTGCCTATCATGGGGGTTAACTGTCTGCGCTTGTCGCAAGGAATTATCAGCTTGATTCTCAAACACCTGTTCACGCCGCTGAATAACAACCGCCTGTCGCACCTGTGCGGCCCCACCGACGAACACCTGCGCACGATTGAGCTGGCCCTGGAGGTGCGCATCGCCCACCGCCACGAGCAGTTCAAGGTGGAAGGCCCCAAGGTCAAAGCCCAGCGCGCCATGGACATGTTGCAGGCCTTGTATGAAATGGCGGGGCGGCCGATTCCTCCGGCCACGGTGCAATTGATGTTGTCGGGCGACGGCTCGGCCGATGGTGCCGACGGGCCCAGCCTGCTG
>TBL_comb47_HYPODRAFT_10008933_pt1 | contig 10117 bp, 5 predicted proteins | sample TroBogypolimnion_40_FD_10682 | JGI IMG/M metagenome (IMG submission 10682)
CGGCAAGGCATCGACTTCGGCGCGGGTTGGGGCTTCGCTTTCGCTGAGATAAGGTCTGGGTGCGGGCATGCACGGATTGTGGCTCAGGCGCTTTTGGGGAAGCGCGGTGTGCCACACTGACTCGCCGCATCGCAATGGTTTGCGTTGCCGATTCAAGCATTCCGATTCATGATCTCTCACACCATTCTTGATTTTTCCTTGCTCCAAACCCTGATGGAGGTTTTTGCCACCCTGGCCTTTGCGCTCTGCGGCATGCTGGAGGCGGCACGCAAGCGGCTTGATATGGTGGGCGTCTGCGTGGTTGCAGGGCTGGAGGGGCCTTTTTTTGGCCTTGCTTACGAAAAAAAGTCACTACCAGCGAAAATTTCATCAGGGGAGAAATGTTCAAAATCAAAAAAAATTTCGCAGAGAAAAATGGACAAAACTGCCGTTTTGATTAAAAAAGCACAGATTGGGGACCAGAGGGCCGAAGGTTCGAATCCTTTCGCCCCGACCACAGTTTTACGTTGTGAATCAATGAATGAGCGGACATCTGAAAAATCGGGTGTTCGCTATTTTTTTGAGTAAAAAAGGTCCTACGCGTGAACGATAACTGGATGGCAAACTGGAAACGCACCCTCAACCACGAGGGTGTCACACGCGGAGCGCAGGCCCTGCTGGCGCTTGGCTGCGTGCTGGCACTGGGCTGGCAGGCCGACTGGCAGGACGAGCTGATGTCGGTGGTGCTGGGCGTGCTGGCCAGCGCCTTTACCGAAACCGATGACAACTGGAGCGGGCGCCTGAAGGCGCAGCTGCTGTCGCTGGGCGCCTTTGCCCTGGTCGTGGCTGCCGTCTGGGCGGCCTTGCCTTCGTTTGTGACGCTGGCCGCTGTGCTGGCGCTGTCGGCCTTTGTGCTCACCATGTTGGGCGCCCTGGGTGAGCGCTACCGGGCGATTTCCTTTGGTGCCCTGGTGCTGTTTATCTACACGGCGCTGTCGGCACAAAACAACCGCGACCACGCGCTGGATGTCGCCCCTTATCTCTTGGGCGGTGCTGCCTGGTACGGGCTGGTGTCACTGTGCTGGGCCGCCGCCTGGCCCCGGCCCACGGTGCGCCATCGCATGTCCCAGCTCTATGCCATGCTGGGTGAGCACCTGCGTTTGAAGTCGCAGCTGCTGGAGCCGGTGGGCGACATTGATCTGTCCGCCCGCCGGCTGCAACTCGCGCTGCACAACGGCCGTGTGGTCGATGCCCTGAACGCCACCAAGGAGAGCCTGTTCAGCCGTCTGGGCCACAGCCTGCCACCGGCCTGGATGCAGGAGGCCATGCGCCAGTACCTGGCGGCGCAGGACATCCACGAGCGCGTCAGTTCCTCGCATGAAAGCTATGCCGTGCTGGCCCAGGCCTTCCCGCGTTCCGATGCGCTGTACCGCTGCCAGCGGGTGCTGAGCGTGCTGGGGGAGCAGGCGCAAAAGTTCGCGCGGGCCATACGCGACCGCAGCCGTGCGCAACATGCTGGTACCACTGCCCGGGCGATTGAAGACATGCAGGCTGCGATCCGCTTTCTGGATGCCTCGCAGGCGGCACCGGCCTTGCAAAGCCCCCTGCGCGCGCTGCATGCGCTGGGCGACAACCTGACCGGCCTGGCCAGCGTGTTTGCCAGCGCCATGCACCATGGCGGCGTGGCGCCCGACCTGTCGCTGATCGACCGCAAGCCGCAGACCCTGCGCGAGGCCTGGGGCCGCGTGCGCGCCCAGCTAACCCTGCGCTCGGCCTTGATGCGCCATGCACTGCGCCTGTCGTTGGCGCTGCTGCTGGCCTTCGCGGTGATGCGTGCCACCCATGATCCACATGGATACTGGATCCTGCTGACGGTGGTGTTCACCAGCCAGCCGCACTATGGCGCCACGCTCAGCCGCATGGTGCAGCGGGCCGTCGGCACGGTGGTCGGCCTGGCCGTGGGGTGGGCGCTGATCCGGCTGTTTCCCGGTGCCATGCTGCAGTCCGTCTGCATGGTGCTGGCCGGCGCGCTGTTTATCGGCAAGCGCCAGACCGATCTGCGCACCGCCACCGCCGCCATCACCGCGCTGGTGCTGCTGAGCTTTCACCAGATGGGCATGTCGCAGGGCGTGATTCCGGCTCGGCTGTTGGACGCCGCACTGGGTAGTGCGATATCGGCGCTGGCGGCCTGGCTGGTGCTGCCCAACTGGCAGGCGCGCCACTTTCCGCATCTGGCAGCGGCAGCCCTGCGCGCTCAGGCCGGCTATCTGCACGAGATCCTGCTGCAATACCAGGACGGCAAGCAGGACCATCTGGCCTACCGGCTGGCCCGCCGCAATGCCCACAATGCCGACGCCGCGCTGGCCAACGCTTTCGGTGCGATGCGCAAGGAGCCCCGCAGAACGCGTCTGAACGAGGCAGCATGCGGTCAGTTTGTGGTGCTGTCGCACATGCTGCTGAACTTCCTTTCGGCACTGGGCGCGCACCGGGGCGAAATCGAGGTGGGTGTGCTTGATGAATCGTCACGCCAGGCCGCCAGCCAACTGCAGCAGGGGCTGCAGAGCCTGTCGCAGCTGCTGGACCAGCCGCGCCTGCCTGTGGTGCACCGGAGCGAGTCCGCTGCAAAACCGACCGAGGCCGAGGCTTATTTGGAAGTGCAGAGTCTGCTGCTCTCGCAACTGCGTCTGGCCAGTCGCCTGCTGCCTGAGTTAGGTCAGCAGGCGCTGTTGTTTCGGGCGTCGCGTTAATTTGCACGCCACCGCCTTGCCAAGTGCCGGGTGGGCGGCATTGCCAAGGTCTGAACATCGAGCGGCCGGGTGGGGCAGGGCGGGCCTGGCTGAAATCCACGGCAAAGAAGTCAGCTTGCTGCAAGTTGCTTGATTCCTAATTATCAACGGATACACAATAAAAATGATTCCGGAGACTCGCATATGACATCCTACGCAGACTTCCATCGCCGTTCCATTGAAGACCGTGACGGCTTCTGGACCGAGCAGGCGCAAATGATCGACTGGCACAAGCCGTTTGACCAGGTGTGTGACTACAGCAAGCCGCCATTTGCCAACTGGTTTGCCGGTGGCGAAACCAATCTTTGCTACAACGCGGTGGACCGCCACCTGGACACCCGCCCGGACCAGAACGCGCTGATCTTTGTCTCCACCGAAACCGATACCGAGAAGGCCTTTAGCTTTCGTGAACTGCACGCCGAAGTGCAGCGCATGGCCGCCATCCTCAAAAGCCTGGGCGTAGGCAAGGGCGACCGTGTTCTGATTTACATGCCCATGGTGGCCGAGGCCTGCTTTGCCATGCTGGCCTGTGCCCGCATAGGCGCCATCCACTCGGTGGTTTTTGGCGGTTTTGCCAGCCACAGCCTGGCCAGCCGCATTGAAGATGCCAAGCCCACCGCCATCATCAGCTCCGACGCCGGTATGCGCGGCGGCAAGGTGGTGCCCTACAAGCATTTGCTGGACGAGGCGATAACGCTTAGCGCCCACAAGCCCGCCAAGGTGTTAATGGTGAACCGTGGCCTGGCCGAATCCCCCAAGACCGCCGGCCGCGACGAGGATTACGCCATGCTGCGCGCGGCCCACATGGACGACGTGGTTCCTTGCGAATGGGTCGCCTCCAACCACCCCAGCTACATTCTGTACACCAGCGGCACCACCGGCAAGCCCAAAGGCGTGCAGCGCGACACTGCCGGCTACGCCGTGGCCCTGGCCGCGAGCATGAAGCACATCTACATGGGCAAGCCCGGCGAGACCTTTTTCTCCACCTCCGATATCGGCTGGGTGGTGGGCCACAGCTACATCATCTATGGTCCGCTGATTGCCGGCATGGCAACCATCATGTACGAAGGCCTGCCGATCCGTCCCGACGCCGGTATCTGGTGGAAACTTGTCGAGAAATACCANGTGTCAGTGATGTTCAGCGCCCCCACGGCCGCCCGTGTTCTCAAGAAACAGGACGAGTCCTATCTCACGAAGTACGACCTGTCCAGCCTGAAGGCATTGTTCCTGGCCGGTGAGCCGCTGGATGAGCCCACCGCCACCTGGATTTCAGGCGCCATCCACAAGCCCATCATCGACAACTACTGGCAGACCGAAACCGGCTGGCCCATCATGGCCATCTGCAACGGTGTGGAGAGCGCAGCCACCAAGTTCGGTTCACCCGGCAAGGCCGTGTACGGCTTTGATGTGCGCCTGATCGACGAGGTCACCGGCGAAGAAATCAACGAGGCCCACAAGAAGGGCGTGATTGCCGTGGAGGGCCCGCTGCCTCCCGGCTGCCTGCAGACCATCTGGGGTGACGACGAGCGCTTTGTCAAAACCTATTGGTCCAGCATCCACAAGCGTGTGATGTACAGCACCTTTGACTGGGGCGTGAAGGATGAGGACGGTTACTTCTTCATTCTGGGTCGCACCGATGACGTGATCAATGTCGCCGGCCACCGCCTGGGCACCCGCGAAATCGAAGAAAGCATCAGCAGCCATGCCAACGTGGCCGAAGTGGCCGTGGTGGGCGTGGCCGACCAGCTCAAGGGCCAGGTGGCCGTGGCGTTTGTGGTGCTCAAAGACCCCAGTGTGGCCCATACACCAGCGAGCGCCAAGGTGACCGAGGCCGCCATCATGAAGGTGGTGGACGATCAGCTAGGTGCCGTGGCCCGACCGGCGCGCGTGCGCTTTGTGCAAACCCTGCCCAAGACCCGCAGCGGTAAACTTTTGCGCCGTGCCATCCAGGCCGTGTGCGAAGGCCGCGACCCGGGTGACCTGACAACCATGGAAGATCCCGCAGCCCTGCAACAGATTCAGGACGCGGTGGTCAGCTAGCCGTCAGACGTTTTATGAAAAGCGGATTAGTGTCACTTAGCCTCCCATTCAGTGGCACAATTCAGTCCGCAACGAAGGTCCTTCCAATGCCACAGTCGCATCCGCCAATCGGTTCAGCCGTGTCGCGGGAGGTTAATCAACTAGCTTTAACCAGCTAATGTTCCCCCAAGGGGAACGGAGGTCAGCGCAATATGAGTGATTCCGTGTCGTCTGTTTACCAGGCGTACCAAGGCAATACCCACCTGTTTGGTGGCAATGCCCCCTATGTCGAAGAGATGTATGAAAACTACCTGGCTAACCCCGGTAGCGTTGCCGATTCCTGGCGCGAATATTTCGATGCCCTCAGCCATGTGCCAGCGGTTGATGGCTCCAACGCCAAAGACGTAGCCCACCTGCCTGTCATCAACGCCTTCGCCGAACGGGCCAAGGCCGGCGGCACCAAGGTCGTCATGGCCAGTGTCGACGTCGAAATGGGCCGCAAGCGCACTGCCGCACAACAGCTGATTGCCGCTTACCGCAACGTCGGTCAGCGCTGGGCCGATCTGGATCCGCTCAAGCGCACCGAGCGCCCGGTGATCGTCGATCTGGACCCGGCCTACTACGGCTTTACCGATGCCGACCAGGAAACCGTCTTCAACACCAGCAACACCTTCTTCGGCAAGGAGACCATGTCTCTGCGCGAGTTGCTGAATGCCTTGCGCCAAACCTACTGCGGCACCCTGGGTGCCGAGTACATGTACACCACCGACCAGACCGAAAAGCGCTGGTGGCAGCAAAAGCTGGAATCGATTCGCAGCAAGCCCAATTTCACTTCCGAGAAGAAGAAGGCCATTCTGGAACGCCTGACGGCCTCCGAAGGCCTGGAGCGGTTCCTTCACACGAAATTCGTGGGACAAAAGCGCTTCTCCCTCGAAGGTGGCGAAAGCTTTATTGCCGCCATGGACGAGCTGATCCAGCAAGCCGGCGCCAAGGGCGTGCAGGAAGTCGTGATCGGTATGGCCCACCGCGGCCGCTTGAATGTGCTGGTCAACACCATGGGCAAGATGCCCAAGGACCTGTTTGCCGAGTTCGACCATACCGCCCCGGAAGATCTGCCTTCCGGCGACGTGAAATACCACCAGGGCTTCAGCTCCGATCTGTCCACTCCTGGCGGCCCGGTCCACCTGTCGCTGGCTTTCAACCCCTCGCACCTGGAAATCGTCAACCCCGTGGTGGAAGGCTCAGTCCGTGCGCGTATGGACCGCCGCGGTGACACCAAGGGTGCGCAAGTGCTGCCCGTGCTGGTGCACGGCGACTCGGCCTTTGGCGGCCAGGGCGTGAACCAGGAAACCCTGGCGCTGGCCCAGACCCGTGGTTACACCACCGGCGGCACGGTGCACATCATCATCAACAACCAGATCGGTTTCACAACCTCCGACCCGCGCGACATGCGTTCCAGCGTGTATTGCACCGACATCGTCAAGATGGTGGAAGCGCCGGTTCTGCACGTCAACGGTGATGATCCGGAAGCCGTGGTGCTTGCCACCCAAATGGCACTCGAATACCGCATGACCTTCCAGAAGGACGTGGTTCTGGACATCGTCTGCTACCGCAAGCTCGGCCACAACGAGCAGGACACGCCCGCTCTGACCCAGCCGCTGATGTACAAGAAGATTGCCCAGCACCCCGGCACGCGCAAGCTGTACGCCGACCGCCTGAGCGCACAAGGTCTGGGCGAGACGCTGGGCGACGACATGGTCAAGGCCTACCGCGCCGCCATGGACGCCGGCAAGCACACGGCCGACCCGGTGCTGACCAACTTCAAGAGCAAGTTCGCGGTCGATTGGGCTCCGTTCCTGGGCAAGAAGTGGACCGACGCCGGTGACACCGCCATTCCCATGTCGGAGTGGAAACGCCTGGCCGAACGCATCACCACCATCCCCACCAGCGTGACGCCGCATAACCTGGTGAAGAAGGTGTACGACGACCGCGCCGCCATGGGCCGTGGTGACACGCAGGTGGATTGGGGTATGGGCGAGCACATGGCTTTCGCCTCGCTGGTGGCCAGCGGCTACCCGGTGCGCCTGTCCGGTGAAGATTGCGGACGCGGAACCTTTACCCACCGCCATGCCGTGATTCACGACCAGAGCCGGGAAAAGTGGGACACCGGCACCTACGTGCCCTTGTCCAACGCGGCCGATAACCAGGCTCCGTTTGTGGTGATCGACTCCATCCTGTCCGAAGAGGCCGTGCTGGCCTTTGAATACGGCTATGCGTCGAACGACCCCAATACCCTGGTGATCTGGGAAGCACAGTTCGGCGACTTCGCCAACGGCGCCCAGGTGGTGATCGACCAGTTCATTGCCTCCGGCGAAGTGAAGTGGGGCCGCGTCAACGGCATCACCCTGATGCTGCCGCACGGCTACGAAGGCCAGGGCCCTGAGCACAGCTCGGCGCGTCTGGAGCGCTTTATGCAATTGGCGGCCGACACCAATATGCAGATCGTGCAGCCCACCACGGCCAGCCAGATCTTCCACGTGCTGCGCCGCCAGATGGTGCGCAACCTGCGCAAGCCTCTGGTCATCATGACGCCCAAGTCGCTGCTGCGCAACAAGGATGCCACNTCTCCGCTGTCCGAGTTCACCAAGGGCAGCTTCCAGACCATCATCCCTGAGCAGAAGGACATCAAGGCCGAGAAGGTCAAGCGTCTGGTCGCCTGCTCCGGCAAGGTCTATTACGACCTGGTCAAGAAGCGCGAAGAAAAGGGCCTGGATGATGTGGCCATCATTCGCGTTGAGCAGCTCTATCCCTTCCCGCACAAGGCCTTCTCCACCGAGCTGAAGAAGTACCCCAATGTCGTGGATGTGGTGTGGTGCCAGGACGAGCCACAGAACCAGGGTGCCTGGTTCTTTGTGCAGCACTACTTGCACGAAAACATGATCGAAGGACAGCGTCTGGGTTACTCCGGCCGCGCGGCTTCGGCATCCCCCGCAGTGGGATACGCACATCTGCACCAGGAGCAGCAAAAGGCTCTTGTTGAAGGCGCCTTCGCAAAGCTCAAGGGCTTTGTGCTCACCAAATAAACACCGAAAGAATTGATATGGCAATCGTAGAAGTTAAAGTTCCCCAGCTGTCCGAATCCGTTGCAGAAGCAACCATGCTGCAGTGGAAGAAAAAAGTCGGTGACCTGGTCACTGCCGATGAAACCCTGATCGAAATCGAAACCGACAAGGTGGTGATGGAAGTCCCGGCCCCGGCCTCCGGCGTGCTGATGGAACTGGTGGTTGGCGACGGCGCAACCGTGCTGGCCGAGCAACTGATCGCCCGCATCGACACCGATGGCAAGGTCGGCGCTGCTGCCGCACCTGCAGCTGCTGCTCCTGCTGCCTCGGCACCGGCTGCTGCTGCCGCAGCCAGCAACAGCAAGGCTGGCGTTGCCATGCCTGCCGCTGCCAAGCTGATGGCTGACAACAACCTGGCCGCCGGCTCGGTGGACGGCACTGGCAAGGACGGCCGCGTCACCAAGGGTGATGTGTTGGCCGCTGTGGCCGGTGGCGTGAAATCCACGGCTGCTGTCATCCCCACCGGCGTGCCGACCAAGGTGCTGGCACAGGTGGCGAGCAAGCCCGTTGCCCTGGGCGACCGCCCGGAACAGCGCGTGCCGATGACGCGTCTGCGGGCCCGTGTGGCCGAGCGTCTGCTGCAGTCGCAGTCCACCAACGCCATTCTGACCACCTTCAACGAAATCAACATGGCTCCTGTCATGGACATGCGCAAGCGCATGCAAGAGCGTTTCGAAAAGGAACATGGCTGCAAGCTGGGCTTCATGAGCTTCTTCGTCAAGGCGGCAGTGCATGCCCTGAAGAAATTCCCCGTGCTGAATGCTTCGGTGGACGGCAATGACATCGTCTACCACGGCTACTTCGACATCGGTATCGCTGTCGGCTCGCCCCGTGGCCTGGTGGTGCCGATTCTGCGCAACGCCGACCAGATGACTTTTGCCGAGATCGAGAAGAAGATTGCCGAATTCGGCGTCAAGGCCCGTGACGGCAAGCTGGGCATGGAAGAAATGACCGGCGGCACCTTCTCCATCTCCAATGGCGGCACCTTCGGCTCCATGATGTCCACCCCCATCATCAACCCGCCCCAGTCGGCCATCCTGGGCGTGCACGCCACCAAGGACCGCGCCATGGTGGAAAACGGCCAGGTGGTGGTTCGCCCCATGAACTACTTCGCCATGTCCTACGACCACCGCATCATCGACGGCCGCGAAGCTGTCTTGGGCCTGGTCGCCATGAAGGAAGCCTTGGAAGATCCAGCCCGCATGCTGTTCGATATTTGATACACCCCCAGGCTGCGCGCTGCGCGCTTCGCCACCCCCCTTGCAGGGGGCAACACCAGCGGCCCGGCATAGCCGGTTCCGCGGTGTTTCTGGAAGCAGGCACGCGCTCCGGTGGGGCCTTCCCCACTCCTGGCTCTTTAGCCGCTTGCTGCGCCCCATGAGGGCGCTAATTTCAGGAGAATTCAATGAGTAAAAGTTTTGACGTCGTCGTGATCGGCGCCGGCCCCGGCGGCTATATCGCTGCCATCCGTGCTGCCCAGCTGGGCTTTAGCGTGGCCTGTATTGATGAGTGGAAGAACGACAAGGGCGGCCCCGCACCCGGCGGCACCTGCACCAACGTCGGTTGCATCCCGTCCAAGGCCTTGCTGCAGTCCAGCGAGCACTTCGACCATGCCAACCACCATTTCGCCGAGCATGGCATCAGCGCCAAGGACGTGAAGATGGATGTGGCCAAGATGGTTGCCCGCAAGGACATGGTCGTCAAGCAGAACAACGACGGCATTCTGTACCTGCTGAAAAAGAACAAGATCACCTTTCTGCATGGCCGTGGATCGTTTGTGAAGGCCTCTGAGGCTGGTTACGAAATCAAGGTGACCGGCGCCGTCGAAGAAACCGTCACCGGCAAGCACATTATTCTGGCCACCGGCTCCAACGCCCGTGCGCTGCCCGGCACGCCGTTCGACGAAGTCAACGTGCTGTCCAACGACGGTGCCCTGAAAATCGGCGCGGTTCCCAAGAAGCTGGGCCTGATCGGCTCCGGCGTGATCGGCCTGGAAATGGGTTCGGTCTGGCGTCGTCTGGGTGCTGACGTCACCATCCTCGAAGGTCTGCCGACCTTCCTGGGCGCGGTGGACGAGCAGGTTGCCAAGGAAGCACACAAGGCCTTCACCAAGCAGGGTCTGAAGATCGAACTCGGCGTCAAGGTCGGTGACATCAAGACCGGCAAAAAGGGCGTTTCTGTCGCCTACACCAACGCCAAGGGCGAAGCCCA
>TBL_comb47_HYPODRAFT_10008934_pt1 | contig 10117 bp, 7 predicted proteins | sample TroBogypolimnion_40_FD_10682 | JGI IMG/M metagenome (IMG submission 10682)
ATATTTCAGCCGACTAAAAAAGATAGAGTTTTTGATCGCGCTGAAATAAGAGAACATCTTCGTGCATTGGATCTGGGGGAAGATATGGCGATTGCTATGGATGTCCAAGAGGCTAAACAGTGTTGTGGAGTTGAGCAAAGCGGCGTTTGGTTGCCGCGCGGTGCCGGCCTAAATTTGCATGAAACAAGCAAAGATTTATTACAAGAACATCAGCGATTAACTTGTCTGTGGAATACGCGCATCGCGCGTTTAGAAAAGCTCGGCAGTCAGTGGCATTTATTTGATGCCTCAAACAATGGGATTGCGACTGCAAGCCAAGTTGTGATGGCCTGCGCCATGGAGGCCAAAGCCCTCATGAGCAGTATCGGTATTCGTATGCCCTTAAGGCCTGTACGCGGACAGCTCAGTATTTTCAAGGTGCCGGAAGGCGACCCTTGGGTCAAAAAATTACCTCGGGTTGGCATCTCTGGAGATGGCTATTGCTTGCCCGCTAAACCACTTCAAGATGGCGGCTATCAATGGATTGTGGGCTCTAGTTTTGATGAGGGTGAGGATGATCTTGCCCCAAGAGAATCTAGTGATGATTTCAATCGTGAGCAAGCGAGAAGCTTAGTAAATTATTTAGAAGGCGATCTTCGTTCATTAACAAAGACCGGAGAATTTGTTGGTGTTCGGTGTGTTGCTGGAGATCGCCTACCCATCATCGGCGCACTTCCTCAGCGCCCAGGAATATTTTTAGCCACCGCCCTGGGTTCGAGAGGAATTTTGTGGTCCGCTCTAGCAGCCAAGCTGATTACAGCTCAGCTACTAGAGGATGACTTTGCTTTGCTTGCGCGCTTCGGTTTCGCTGCAGATTTAGTCGCCGCGCTTGCCCCAGCCCGTTTCTTTGCAGGAGCAGCTCCTTCGGCTTTAGGGGCTTTAGCCTCAAATTCAAAACCAATCTTGCCGGCAGAGTCTAAGGCTAAATAGGCCTTAAAGCCACGCCCCGTACGGTTTGACTTAAAGTTGGTCAAAAGATCTGTCTTGCCCTCTGCCAGCAATTTTTGAACTTGTTCTGGTGACACTTCTTGTTGCAACACTACTTTTCCTGTTTTGAAATCACAGGATTTATTGGGGCCAGTATTGTTTTCGCAAACATAACGCATGCCATCTTCATATACTGCACCAGAACATTTTGGACAAACACCTAGTGCTAAACGGCCAGTGAAATCAACGGCTTCAGTATCGTCATCTTGCGCATTACCAAAGTCAAACTCAAGCTTGAAGCCCGCGTTTGGATAATCTTTGTCGTCCTCGGGGATTTCGCTTAACTTAATAATCGCTGCGAATGGACGACCCATTTTGCTGCGGAAGCCTTGCAGTGGTCCAATCGTTTTTTCACGCAACAACTCTTCAACTTCAGGATATTCAAATGCACGACCACCGGGTGTTTTACTGATGGTAAAGCCACACTTTTCACAGGCAAAACGACGATAGTTTTCTTTAACCGGACCCTTACAGTGTGGGCATGGCGTGGTCATAGTGGCGTAGTCGCCTGGAATAGTATCGCTGTCGTATTCTTTGGCACGCTTGACGATGCGCTGAGTCATTTGCGCGATCTCTTGCATGAAAGTGTCGCGATTCATCTTGCCTTGCTCGATGAGGGACAGCTTATTCTCCCAGCTGCCAGTGAGGTCGGGGCGAGTTAATTCTTCAACATCTAAACCGCGCAACAAAGTCATTAACTGAAATGCTTTTGCAGTGGGAATCAGCTCACGAGCTTCCCGCACCATGTATTTTTCAGCGAGCAATCCTTCGATGATGGCAGCTCGTGTTGCTGGTGTACCTAATCCCTTTTCAGCCATGGCCTCGCGCATGTCATCATCGTCAACCCACTTACCCGCGCTTTCCATTGCGGAGAGCAAAGTGGCTTCTGTATAGCGTGCTGGCGGCTTAGTTTTTAATGGCACAGCCGCAATAGATTCACTTTGTACTGCTTCACCCTCTTGGACGGCAACCAGTTCATCATCCGCTTGATTGGATTTGCCGTAAACCGTTAGCCAGCCTGGGTTTACAAGTACACGACCTTCGGTTTTGAAGTGGTGTCCAGACACCTCGGTGATGCGTGTAGTAACGCGGAATTCTGCTGCAGGATAAAACACTGCCAAGAAGCGGCGCACAACTAAGTCGTATAACTTAGCTTCAGGCTCGCTTAGATTTTTGGGTGTTTCTAATGTTGGGATGATCGCAAAGTGATCAGAAATTTTGGAGTTATCAAAAATTCGTTTGTTTGGTTTGACCCAACCATATCCCGCTTTGGCCTTGGGATCCTTTGGATCGCCCTTTAGAATTTGTTTAGCAAAAGCACGGTAGTCTTGTGAATGCTCAGCAAGAGTCTCCATGGTCTGCTTAACAGTATCGAGGTAGTCTTCAGGAAGGGCTTTTGCGTCGGTACGCGGGTAAGTTAATACTTTATGACGTTCATATAAGGCCTGTGCAAGCCCCAATGTATTTTTTGCAGAGAAGCCAAAGCGCGCGTTTGCTTCGCGTTGCAAGCTGGTTAAATCAAATAACTGGGGAGCAAGCTGTGTAGCCGGCTTCGCTTCTTCAGTGACGCTTGCTTTCTTGCCGCGGCATGCTGCCACAATGCTTTGAGCCGCAGCCTCGCTCCACAGCCGGTTCTCACGTGCATCGGGCTCAGCAACATCCTTTTTGAATTTGGGGTCAAACCAGCGACCCTCGTATATGCCAGCAGCAGCGATAAATTCAGCCTTTACTTCCCAATAATCTTTAGAGATGAACTTACGAATAAGTTCTTCTCGCTCCACCACAATAGAAAGCGTTGGAGTCTGCACGCGACCTACAGTCGTCAAGAAAAAGCCACCGCTCTTGCTATTAAAGGCGGTCATTGCGCGCGTGCCATTGATGCCGACCAACCAGTCAGCCTCTGAGCGACAACGAGCCGCATCAGCAAGAGGCTTCATGTCTTCATCGCTGCGTAAATTGGTAAAGCCTTCGCGAATGGCGGCTGGAGTCATGGATTGCAGCCATAGGCGCTTAATAGACTGCGATGCCTTTGCGTGTTGCGCAATCAGGCGGAAAATTAATTCACCCTCACGACCCGCGTCACAGGCATTAATCAGGGCAGTCACATCTTTGCGCTTAATGAGTTTTTGTAAAACCTTGAGGCGCGACTCTGTTTTTACAATCGGACGCAAATCAAAATAAGGAGGGACCACTGGTAAATTAGCAAACGACCATTTGCCACGCTTTACGTCAAACTCTTCGGGGGCAGCAATTTCTAATAAATGGCCAACTGCGGAAGAGATCAAGAATTCATCGCTCTCAAAATAGTCTTCGTATTTCGTAAAGCCGCCCAAGGCCTTGGCAATGTCATTGGCAACAGAAGGCTTCTCCGCAATGATGAGCGCCTTAGGGTGATCCCCGGCGGTAGTCTTTGAGGTGCTTTTTTTGGTAGTTGCTTTAGTTGCCACGCGTTTTGCCTAAATTTGAGCTAGAAATGATGGTTTTTGGGATAAAACGGATGGCCAATTTAAACCAAAACTGGACTTAGCCAATTGCATACCCCTTTTTTATTATTAACCGATAAATTGGGAAAAGTCCAAAAACACCTATTTTTGGCTAGTTTTAGGCGGGTCGGAGTTCCCAGATTTTGGATAAAAACCCATTTTTATACCCTTTAAATGTGGTTTTTGCTTAAAAACAAAGTTCCTCAAGAACATCGTCTGGTCTAAAGGCTAGTTTTGCACCCTGTTGAATAAGTAGATGGCAGCCGACAGAATTTGCCTGATGGATGGGTCCAGGAATGGCGAAAACCTCTCTTCCAAGGTCTGCGGCCAGGCGAGCGGTAATGAGGGAGCCTGACTTTTCTGCCGCCTCTATTACAACAACGCCAAGTGCTAGGGCGGCAATAATGCGATTTCTTCGGGGAAAGTGCCATGCATTTGGCCCTGACCCCAGGGGGAGTTCAGATACCAATAGCCCTTGTTGGCTGATGGCACGAGATAGTTCGATATTTTGACGGGGATAAACGACATCTACACCGGTCCCTAATATTGCCGCAGTACAGTGATTAGGCCCAAGCTCAATGACCGCTTGGTGGGCTGCGCTGTCGACTCCCTTTGCCAGGCCAGAAACGATCAAGGCGCCCGCTCTCGATAATGCTTGGGCAAACTGGCCTGCATTTTTCAAACCCTCAGGGCTGGCGTTTCTGGAGCCTACGATCGCAATCATGGGTTTCTTCAGAAGATGAATCTCCCCATGTATATAAAGACACCGTGGAGGATCATATAAATCATGCAGGCGGATGGGGTAATAAGGGCTCTTACGATCGAGTTGGAGAGCAGAATTAGGAAGTGGGGATGTTTGCATAAATCAATTTTGTTTTCTTTGGGGGAATTGCGACAATCAGGACAGACTGATAGCTCTGTTGGATAATTCTGATATGGCTTTGTTACCCGTCCTTTGTTATCCAGATCCGCGCTTGCACAAGATTGCTAAACCAGTGGAGCAAGTGGATGCGCGTATTAAAAAAATTGTCGCCGATATGGCGGACACCATGTATGACGCCCCCGGTGTTGGCTTGGCTGCGACGCAGGTAGATATTCATGAGCGCATCGTGGTGATTGATGTGTCTGATGAACAAAACGAACTGATGGTTTTTATCAATCCTGAAATTGTTTGGGCAAGTCCTGAAACAAAATCATGGCGCGAAGGCTGTTTATCTGTTCCCGAGTTTTATGACGAAGTTGAGAGACCATCCGCAATTCGAGTGAAGGCTTTAAACGTTGACGGTAAGGAATTTGAAATTGAGGCCGATGGTTTATTGGCGGTTTGTTTGCAGCATGAGTTAGATCATTTGCAGGGCAAAGTGTTTGTTGAGTATTTATCCATACTTAAAAGAACTCGTATCTCACAAAAAATGAAGAAGCGCGCTAAAGAATTAGTAGGTCAGCGCTAAGCGCACCAATGAAAATCGTCTTTGCTGGAACTCCTGAGTTTGCTGCGCAAGCGATGCGCGCAATTGACGATGCTGGGCATGAAATTGTTTTGGCTTTAACGCAGCCTGATCGGCGTGCCGGCAGAGGCATGCACCTTCAGGCAAGCCCGGTAAAAGAGTTTGCTTTGAAAAAAAATATTCCTGTGCTGCAGCCAGAGACATTAAGACGCACGAGCACTGATTCGCAGAAGCAGGCGCAGGCACAAGCTGCATATGAGCGCTTGTCTTCAACAGACTTTGACGTCATGGTGGTGGTTGCCTATGGCTTGATCTTGCCGCAAGAGGTTTTAGATATTAGCGAGAGGGAGGGAAGGCGCGGCAGCTTTAATATTCACGCCTCTCTGTTGCCGCGCTGGCGTGGTGCAGCACCAATTCAGCGAGCAATTGAAGCGGGTGATTCCAAGACGGGGGTTTGCATCATGCAAATGGATGCCGGCTTGGATACCGGAGACACTGTTTTAGTTGCCGATCTTGAAATTAATCATAATGAGACGAGTGCAAGCTTGCATGATCGATTGGCGCAGCTTGGCTCGAAATCAATTGTGGATGTTTTAAATGCTTTAGACCAAGACAAAAATTTATCTCGCACCCCCCAAGCAAAGGATGGCATTACCTACGCTGAAAAAATACAGAAGAGTGAGGCGGAGATTGACTGGGCTCTAAGCGCAAAAGAAATTGATCAGCGCATTCGGGCCTTTAATCCCTTCCCGGGGGCAAGCAGCAACTTAAATGGGCTGGCGGTGAAGTTTTGGGATTCAAGACTGGTAGACCCGAAGGTTGTGGGCGTCACTGGTGCTGTAGGCGAAGTGCTTGGGTTTGGTAATCAGAGTGCCTATATTCAGTGTGGTGAAGGGGCGCTTGAGGTTTTAGAAATGCAAAAACCGGGCGGTAAAAAAATAGATGCCAAAACGTGTGTGCAGTCGATTGGCGATGGTGAAAAATGGTTGCGCTTCCAAACAAAGGAGTAGATATGTTTAATTTTGCAAAGACTGCTGTTTTGATGGCAGCAAGCTGGATTCAAATCGGCATTTCTCGTGCAAGAGAATACGAGGTAGATCGTGGTGGCGCAGAAATTAGTTCTCTTCCTGATGCGCTAGCACAGGCATTAGAAAAAATTCACAACTATGCACAAGGCATTCCATTTCAAGCGCTTGAACAGCATCCTGAAACAGCGCAGATGATGATTCCCAACCCTTTGAGTGCGGGTGGCCTTGCACAACTTTTTTCAACCCACCCACCTACAGAAGAGCGGGTGGCGCGCTTAATGAGTAGGGCGAAAAACGGGGTATATCCCGGAGCAAATTAATTTGACTGATCAAAAAACACCACGCAGTCTCCCGCTCTCTGCAGCAATCACGATNGCTGCACAAGNGGTAAGCGAGGTCATGAGCGGAAGGTCGCTTACAGAAGTTCTGGATGAGCTAGAGGCCCACGAGCGCCCGATCGTTCAGAGCCTAAGCTTTGATGCACTCCGTAAATGGGTGCGCTCCCATGAATTCATTCAGCAATTGATTCCAAAGACCCCGCCCCCTGAAGTGGATCATTTGCTCAGCGTTGCGATTGCTTTATTTTTGCAAGAAGCAACCGAGAGTAAGGGCTATCCAGCCCACACAATTGTGGATCAGGCAGTGAAGGCTTGCGGTGAGTATGACGAAACCATGTATGCCAAAGGTTTAGTGAATGCGGTACTGCGCAAGGTAAGCCTCGTAGTAAAGCCGCCAGAGGGCGAGAAGCGTTTTCCGCCCGATCCAATTCCAATGTATGTGCCTGCTTGGTGGCGCGCTAATCTGAAGCGCAATTATTCCAAAGCATGGCAATCGATTTTGTTTCAACAAGCTAAGCGTGCACCATTAATTTTGCGTGTAAACCAGAGGCAATATACGCGTGCGCAATATCAATTCTTATTGTCTGAGTCCGGAATTACATCCACACCAATAGAAGAGTTAGCAGGCGTTCAACTGTCCTCCGCTCTCCTGTTGCCTGAAGCGGTTCCCGTATCCGACCTACCGGGTTTTTATACTGGTGCTGTGTCTGTACAAGATGCGGGCGCACAGTTGGCTGCGGTCTTATTGAGCCCTCAGGCAGGAGAGTTGGTATTGGATGCCTGTGCTGCTCCTGGTGGAAAAACAGCGCATCTATTGGAGCTTGCAGACTGCTCAATGCGGGCCTTAGAGTTAGATGGTGAGCGCATTGGAAAAATTGGCGGTAACTTAGATCGCCTGCGTTTGCGGTCGGACAAAGTGCGCGTGTTGCGCGGCGATGCTTCCAAAGCAGCCTGGTGGGACGGAGTTCTTTTTGACAAGATTTTGCTTGATGCCCCCTGCTCAGCCTCTGGAATAGTGTCGCGACATCCCGATATTCCATTTTTAAGGCGCGAGGCTGACATCAAGGCCCTGCAAGAAAGACAACGGGCCATTTTGAATCAAGCGTGGAAGATGCTTCAGGTGGAAGGCACCCTTTTGTATGTCACTTGCTCGATATTTCCCGAGGAGGGTGAGGAGCAGGCTGCTTGGTTTGCTGAGCAACACTCCAATGCGGTACGATTAGTCGCTCCAGGCCAGATTTTGCCTGGTGAACTAAACGACGGTTTTTACTATGCTTTGTTTAAGAAAAATGGGCCATGAGCCGAAGAATTAAACAGCTTTTCTTTTTGTTCTTGATGGTGTTGGGTGTTTTTTCAACCACCGTTAGCGCCGAAGGAATCAAGATCAAATCCTTTGAGCTGGAGAAGGTGGATAACGACTGGCTTCTCAATGCAGCTTTTCAGATTGAGCTATCTCCTGGATTGGAAGATGCAGTACAAAAAGGCGTTGTTCTCTATTTCCAAACAGAGTTTGATTTAATTCGATCGCGTTGGTATTGGTTTGATGAAAAATCTGCGCTCGTACAAAGGCAGACTCGTCTTTCTTATCAGCCACTGACACAGCAGTACCGAATTGCTTCGGAGGGCTTTACTTTTTCTGCTAAAACTATGTCTGAGGCATTGCAAGCGGTAGGGAGTATTGGTGGATGGCGAGTCATTGACGGCTCTCAATTAGATCCTACTAAATCTTATACAGCCAGCATGCGCATGAGTCTGGATCTTAGTAAGCTACCAAAACCATTCCAAGTGAACGCACTCAATAACCGCGAATGGAATGTATCAAGTGATTGGTATCGCTTTCCGTTTTCTCCTAATGGCCCAAATTTAATTAAGCGATGAGATCGATAGCGGCCATACTAGACCCGGGTTTTTTTTCATCCAAATCTTGGAGTAAAAAAATCATTCCGATCACGATCGGGTTGATTGGCGCCTTTGCTTTATTGCTTTTATTTTTATTGGCAATTGCCTCATCTAATACAGAATTTTTTGATAACTACTTTATTTGGCTCTATGCTGCCAATGTAGTGATTGGAATTTGCCTAACACTAGTCATTTTGATTTTGGTGGCCGTCATTGCTGTTCGCTGGTATCGAGGACACTTTGGGACACGTTTGATTGCAAAGTTGGCAATGATTTTTGCCTTAGTCGGAATCGTTCCAGGTTTAATTTTGTATGGCGTTTCATTACAGTTTGTGTCGCGCAGTATTGAGACTTGGTTTGATGTCAAAGTTGAGACAGCACTGAACTCTGGTTTAGAGTTAGGGCGCGTGACCTTGCGAGTAGCCCAAGAAGAAATTTTGGGCGAAGGGAATTTCATCGCCCAACAGATAGTCCAAATTCCCTCGGGAACATCCGCCGAGCAGGTAGCTGCAACAGTCATGAAAATTCGCAATCAATTTGGCATTCAAGAGGTTAGCCTATTTGATATACAGCGCAATTTGATCTTTACTAGTGAGCCAAAACCCAAAAAATACTTACCTGCGCCCAGTCCGAGCGTGGTTGCAGAAGCATTTAGTAAGAAGGGCATCACCTTTTTAGACCAAATTGAAGTGGAAGGCGGTCAACAGGGTTATCGAATTCGGGCCATTGTTCCCATTGTGCGAAAAAAGGTTGTTTATAACAAATTGGGTTCTGAGAAATACACTGAAGACAAATACTTTTTACAGCTGGTGCGTTACATACCAACCCCATTGGCAAAAAACATTTTTGCCGTGGAGTCTGCATATAGTGAGTATCAAGAAAAAGCATTGGGGCGCACAGGCCTGCGTAAGATGTTTGTGGGCACATTAACGCTGACGCTTTTCTTTGCAGTATTCGTAGCCATTACTTTGGCTTTGATATTGGGCAGGCAACTTGCACGCCCTCTTTTGATGCTTCTGAAAGGTACCCAAGCTGTTGCGCAGGGAGATTTATCACCAAAGCCAGAGCTCGATACTGGGGATGAACTTGGTATGCTTACGCGGCAATTTAACATCATGACTAGGCAGCTAGCTGATACCCGCACTTCTTTGCAAGAGTCCAAGGCATTCTTGGAGCGCGTATTGGGAAGTCTTACTGCAGGCGTATGCATTTTCGATAAAAACTATAACCTTGTTTCGAGCAATGCGGGCGCAGATCGTATTTTTGGTCAGGACCTAACTCTAGTTGATGGAAGGCCCCTCGGCAGTAACCCGGCGCTATTGGAGTTTGAAGAGGCCATCAAAGAGGGCTTTTCCACTATGAAGCTCGCAGTGTTGGGTGATGGGGATGCAGAACAAAAGGGTTCACAGACTAATGCGCCAGCCTGGCAAAAACAAATTCAACTGCACACCACTAACGAATTTGAAAATGAATTGGGGGTAACTCTGTTCGTGCGCGGCACAGAGCTGACTGACGATTTACGCATGGTTGTTTTTGATGACATTACTGATGTGGTTAGCGCACAAAGATCTATCGCTTGGAGCGAAGTTGCTAGACGCCTTGCGCACGAAATTAAAAACCCACTTACGCCAATTCAGCTTTCTGCTGAAAGATTGCAGCATAAGCTTGCCGGCAAGTTGAGCCCAGAGCAAGAAGAAATGATTAATCGCAGTACTGAAACCATCATTGGTCAGGTGCAGGCCATGAAAGAGATGGTGAATGATTTTAGGGATTTTGCGAAGACGCCAACTCCACAATTGAAGCCAGTTTCCATCAATTCACTCATCTCAGAAATTTTGGGCCTATACGATGGCAGTCCATTGCGCACTCAGTTAGACCCTCATTGCCCAGAAATC
>TBL_comb47_HYPODRAFT_10008935_pt1 | contig 10116 bp, 11 predicted proteins | sample TroBogypolimnion_40_FD_10682 | JGI IMG/M metagenome (IMG submission 10682)
GGAACGACCCTTTTTTTTGGATGTTCCCGAAAAGTTGCTCGTTATTCATCGATTTATCTATTTATTTTTTGCAATAATAAGAGAACCTTAAAATCAATTAAATATAAAAAATTTCTAAAGGCCTACAGCCTAATAGCCTACAATTCTGTTTCTTTCAATCGTTCGGTATTCTCTTCAACCCGTAATTTATCGATAATTTCCTCGATATCACCGTCCATAATGGCAGGAAGGTTATAAACGGTGAGCCCGATACGGTGGTCTGTCATGCGTCCCTGGGGATAATTGTAGGTGCGGATTTTGGCGGAACGATCACCGGTTGAGACCATTGTTTTTCTTCGGGAGGCAATTTCATCAATATATTTCTGGTACTCCATATTATATAACCGGGTGCGAAGTTCACCCATTGCCTTGGAGAGATTTTTGATTTGAGATTTCTCATCCTGGCAAGTCACAACAATTCCTGTGGGAATATGGGTAAGTCTAATCGCCGAATAAGTTGTATTAACACTTTGGCCACCTGGTCCTGATGAACAGTAGGTATCTTTCCGGATATCGGTTTCTCGCAGGTCGATATCGAACTCTTCAGCCTCCGGCAAAACAGCCACCGTTGACGCGGAGGTATGGATCCGTCCCTGTGTTTCGGTTTGCGGTACCCGTTGAACCCTGTGAACACCCGATTCAAATTTAAGAACTCCATAGACATTTTCGCCGGTTACCTTGGCCACAATCTCTTTAAAACCACCTGAAGTCCCATCTGTAGAGTTAGTTACCTCCAATTTCCAGCCCTTGCGATCACAAAATTTCGAGTACATTCTGAACAGGTCTCCGGCGAATATTGCAGCTTCATCACCACCTGTTCCGCCACGAATCTCCAGAATAGCATTTTTACTATCCTCAGGATCCTCAGGAACAAGGAGAAAACGGATCTCGTTTTCGTGTTCCCGGATCTGGTTTTCACTGTTCTCAAGCTCCTCACGTGCCATTTCCCGCAACTCTTCATCTGATTCTGTATCAAGGATTTCTCTTGCATCTGAGAAATTCTTTAACAGGTTTTGATAACGTTGAAACGATTTCACCAAAGAATCAAGTTGTTTATAATCCTGATTCAATTTCACATACCGTTTCATATCCTTCATAATATCCGGATCGGATATCTGCTGGCTGACCTCATCGAAGCGAATCTTGATTCCTTCGTATTTTTCTATGAGTGAATTGTCTGACATACAATTTTTGATTAATGCTAAATGTTTTAATGAATAGTGCTGAATGCTGAAGACGTATGGCTTAGCTAATATTCAAATGTACCATAATTGGAGTGAATGGTTACTTTTTTGCCATCGAAAGGTTCAACACGACCGATGATCTGGGCATCAATATTAAAAGATTTAGCAATGGAAATAATTTCGTCTGCAACATTCCGATCGGCATAGATTTCAAACCGATGGCCCATATTGAACACTTTATACATTTCGTGCCATGAAGTTCCGCTTTGTTCCTGAATCAGTTTGAACAACGGGGGAATTTCAAAAAGATTGTCTTTGATAACATGAACATTATCAATGAAATGAAGTACCTTAGTTTGAGCTCCTCCTGAGCAATGGATCATTCCTGAAACTGAATCCCTGAATTGTTCAAGTACCACTTTAATTACCGGGGCGTAAGTTCTTGTAGGCGAAAGTACAAGCTTTCCTGCATCCAGACCGGTTCCGTACACGGGATCGGTCAGTTTGCATTGTCCTGAAAAAACCAGCGATTCGGGAACAGCAGGATCGTAACTTTCGGGGTATTTTTTTGCCAGGTATTTGGCAAACACGTCGTGACGGGCTGAAGTGAGGCCATTACTCCCCATGCCACCGTTATACGTTTTTTCATATGTGGCTTTTCCGGATGAGGATAATCCGATAATGCAATTCCCTGCTTTGATCCTGTCAGCCGAAATCACTTCACTCCGTTTCATCCGGCAGGTCACGGTCGAGTCAACAATAATTGTCCGTACAAGATCGCCTACATCGGCTGTTTCGCCCCCTGTAGCCTGGATATTGACACCCAATTCCCTCAGTTCGGCACAAAGCTCTTCGGTTCCCGAAATGAGTGCAGCAATCACTTCTCCGGGAATATTGTTTTTATTTCTTCCGATAGTTGATGAAAGCAGAATATTATCGGTAGCGCCAACACAAATCAGGTCGTCGAGATTCATTACGATGGCATCCTGGGCAATCCCTTTCCATACCGATAAATCACCGGTCTCTTTCCAGTAAAGGTAAGCCAGGGAGGATTTTGTCCCTGCGCCGTCGGCATGCATGATATTGCAATATTCAGGATCTCCTCCCAGATAATCGGGCACAACTTTACAAAAAGCATTTGGAAACAGCCCTTTATCGATGTTTTTAATCGCATTATGGACATCCTCTTTCGAAGCTGAAACACCTCTGAGATTATATCTGTTTTCGGAATCCATAGTGAATATCAATGGTTTAAAAGTGTCCGGAGCCAAATAAAGTTATCTGGCTCTGGTGGCGCGAAAATAATACTTTTTTGTGGTTTTTTAGTGCTCAATTTCTTTGATAACCCCGCCGGGGGATTTTAGCGATTTTGGAAAGATTTAAATCTGCAACCTGCTATAAAACTCAATTCCCACCCTGTCGATATGCTCCTGCAAAGTAGGCTCCTTTAAATCATCATAAATAAGGATATCAAATTTGTAGGGCATGTCGGTTTCTTCATTCAGCCAGTAACTTATTTGACTGGCAATATCAAAGTCCAGATCGGTTCCTTTAATCGCAATATCTACGTCGCTGCCGTTTTTAAAATTGCCTTTGGCCCGACTGCCAAATATATAAGCACGCTCTACTTTGGGGTGTTTTCTCAAAGTCTGTATAATTATTTCTATTTCGGTATCACGAAGTCCAAATCTATTTTCCATTCACCTTATCATTAAAACTGATGAGCAATGCTTTCAGTAATGGAAAGTACTTGTTTTGTATCAATTGTTCCATGTCAGTTGCCTTTTGTTCGTCGTAAGTATGTGCCGTCAGATTTCTGTCAAGCAATAAATCCATCCAATCGTGTCCATTTTCTATAATTCCTATTTCAAATGCTTTTTTTATTGCACCCCTTGGGGATCTTATGTCCACAAAACCTTGTTCTTCCAAATAATCTTTCACCATATTCCATGCCAGTTCAAAACTCATTTCAAAGAACTGAATAATACCCGCTTTTTGAACAATATCAGGCTCAGGTATTTGCAAAGCATCTTCCAGGTAATGCATTGATTTTGTAAAGTTTTGGAATCGTTGTTCCCAGCGTACATCCAGATTATCCATGGGTTGATGATTTTTTTTGATAAATTCCGACTTAAGTTCAAATATAACAATTTAGAACGGACCGATAAGCAAGGCTTTAACTCTTTTACACTTTTTGGATTGAATCCCTATTTTTCGAACTTCTCCCTGTAATCTGACGATAATACCCGGAATTCGGTGCGCCGGTTAATCTGGTGACAGATCTCCCGCTGTTTATCGTCGGCAAGTCCCTGGATGAAATCACAGGTGAGATCGGTACCTGGCTTTAGGAAAGGGTAAGTTTTGGAGAGTTTTTTAGTAACCCGTTTGGGCGCGGTTTTTCCGTAACCTTTGGCGACCAGCCGCGCAGGCTGTATCCCTTTGGCAATTAAATAGGAAACCACCGACTGAGCCCGTTTCTGGGATATTTCTGAATTCAGGGCATCGTCACCCCGACAATCGGTGTGTGCCATTAATTCAATGACGGTAGTCGGGTTAAGCACCAGTATCCCGGACAAACTATCAAGTGCTGCAACCGATTCGGGTAGCAGATCCCATTTCCCGAACGCATAATATATATTGTCTACACTAATCGGGGCATCAGACGGGGTAAGCTCCATCCTCAGTTGAAACTCTTTTCCCTCTTCCATACCCATTGTTGAAGCTACCATCTTGGCATTTAGAAAACCTTTCCTATATGCAGCCACAATATATTCGACCTCAGGTTTGAGTTTAAACCTGAATTTACCACTTTCTGCTTTCAGTTTAAGCATCGTTCCATCGGTTCCTATGAGTTTAACGGTGGCATCGGTAATTCGCATCCCATTCTCTTTATTGAAAATATCACCCTCCATCTCATAAACTTTAGGTGGAAGCATGAACGTATAAATATCATCATTGAAACTGCCTTCACGATTACTGCTGAATAATCCACGTTCTTCACCCTGGTAAAAAGAGATAGCAAAATCGTCTCCAGGAGAATTAATCGGGGATTTCATGTTTTCAACGATCCACTTCCCGTCCTCACCCTTATGGGCCATGAAAATATCAAGCCCTCCCATTCCGATGTGGGCATTCGAGGAGAAATAGAGATTTCCGTTATCACGGATAAACGGGAACATTTCGTCGCCCGAAGTATTGATCTCAGGACCTGCATTGACAGGTTTCTCCCAGGTGTCTCCTTTTTTCCGCTTTGTATACCAGATGTCCTTTCCTCCATATCCGCCGGGCCGGTCAGAAACAAAATAGAGGGTGTTGCCATCGGCTGAAAGTGAGGGATGTGCAGCCATCAGTGTATCACCCCCAATTTTCACTTTCGCCGGATCTCCCCATAATCCTGAAAGTTGCTTGGAGGTAAAGATCTCGGCGCTTCGCTGGTCCGATTTCTGGTACCGGCAACGGGTAAAATACATCGTATTCCCGGAACCATTAAAGGATGCCGCCCCCTCTTCGTCAGGCGTATCAATGATCTTCAGTTCATCAGCCAGTTTGGGTTTGTCCCATTTGTTTTTCTGGAGATTATAAGTGCTTTTAAAAATGTCCGCATTATATTCACCCGTGATGGCACTTTTGACTGTTCCGGTAGCCCCTTTTCTGGAAGAGGTAAAGTAAATTTCATTGTCATGCAGTCCTGCATAGGAAGCGGAATAATCGTTTGCTCCTGAATTTATATCTTTCAGATTTTCAATCTTATAACGGGTTGGCTTATTCAGCCATTCCTGGGTTTTCTGACACGATTCAATTCCATTGAGGGCCATTTGACTTTTAGGTACAGAATCAAGATAGGCCTTGTAACTTTTTATGGCTTCATCATATTTCCCGTTGGCGCGCAGTACTTCGGCATAATGAAGCCAGGTGATTGCTCCGCCCGGATTCCGTATTGAGGCGCTTTTAAAATAACTTTCTGCATAACGATACTGACCGATTTTGTAATAGGCCTCGGCTATTTTAAAATGGATCATTGCTTTTTGCTGCCTGTCCCGGGTTTTTGTGTAGACTTTTCGAAGAGCTGATATACTTTTATAATATTCACCGATCTCAAATGAAGTCAGGGCTGTTTGATAATGGTTTGATACCGTGCACGAACAGGTGGTTCCCAAAATAACCAACATGAAAAAATGACGTATTTTAAAATAACCCATGCTCGTAATCAATTAATAATTTGGCCGATTTTGTGTCAAGCTAAGGGCAAAGATAACCTATTGAAAGATTATTCTAATGCAGGTTTGGAAAAAACACCGCAATTTGAACGAAAGATTGTACCTTTGGATTTTTAAAATTTATATTTATGATTCAAGCTGAAATTCATACAGTAAAAGGGGTGATGAAGGTTGATTTCTTCGAAAAAGATGCTCCTGGTGCAGTGGCTAACTTTGTGAAACTCTCAAAAGAGGGGTTCTATGATGGATTGACCTTTCATCGGGTTATCCCAAACTTTGTCATACAGGGAGGTTGTCCGAAAGGAACAGGCTCAGGAGGTCCGGGCTACACAATCAAATGTGAATTAAACGGAGATAACCAATACCACGATCGTGGTGTTTTGTCTATGGCGCATGCAGGTAAAGATACGGGAGGATCCCAGTTTTTTATTTGCCATAGCCGCACAAATACCAGTCATCTCGATCGTAAACATACCTGTTTCGGTAAAGTTTATGAAGGATTGGACGTCATAGACGCAATTCGTCAGGGGGATAAGATCGAGAAGATTGTGATTATCGAATCATAACCATCCCGCGATTAAGCGTTCTTTTTGAAAACCGTCTCTGAATGAATTTCAGGAACGGTTTTTTTATGCCTCCCTCCATTTTTTTCAAAAGCTGAATATCCATCACTAATCCCTTCAGAAAAAGTCAAATTTGCCGGATATTTCTTTCAAAATATAATAATTAATTTAATGATAATTGAACCATAATTGGAAATTTATTGCTATATTAGAGCAAACAAACTGGATTATGAATCGTCTGGTTTTTTTATGCAGCCCTGATAGTTCCGACTTGCGAAACAACAGCTTTTCAAAAGTCAGGATATGTCATACCTCCTCTATTCCTCCAGAATATTACCGCCAATTTAACTTTCAGAATTGTGGCAACATAATGTTTGACGATAATAAGTTTGAATTCTATCCCCAACGAAATTTAGGGAGTCCGGATGAATCAGATTTTTAACAATCGTATAAAATTTAAGGAAATGGAAAACTCATTTGATGTTGTACTTACTCCTGAGAATAAGAAATCTGTTTTTCAGGGAATTATGAATGCCAGAACAGGCATGCCCTATTTGATCACTTTATCGGAAGATGATCGCAAGTCGTTGCCCAAAATGGATGACGGATGTAAACAGTTTGTTCAGAGAAGCTTTGAGTTTGCCGGTAAGAATGAGGCGCTTGATCCCGGGTCCAATTTACTGAAAAGTGGTCCCATTGATATGGAGCTCTATTCATTCCTGGCAAATGTGGAAAACCAGCTCAGGGAATTGCTGGAGATGGTTTTGGATACCAAACAGGTAGCAGGTTCTGAGGCTTATGAGATTGCCAGGTTTATTTATATGAAGGCGAAGATGAATGTCAAATTAAATATTCCCGGATCTGAGGCAATTGCCGATGATCTTGGCAAACTTTTCAGACCAAACTGTACCCAGCATACTCAACTGATTTCATTGCATTAGTAAAAAAAACTATAAATCGGCTAAACAATAAATTAGCCACATTTATCAGTTTATGCTTTGAGACGGCAGAAATATTCCTTTATTTTGCAATAGCTTCAGTTCTTTATTTATAGAGAATTGGTCAGAATTTTATTGCCCGCTTAACCAATAATAATTAAGAAATCGGTATTAACTCATAACCATAATGTAATGCCCGGAGCATTTATTTTCGCTGTCTTCCTTTTCACCGGTATAATTTGTAGTAAACAGCTTCTCATATGCAATGAAATCACTCCGGGCAAGCTTTATGTCCAAAACTCCGGTTTGGCAATATCACGCCTGTTTTTACCTTGACGAAGTATTTGCCTAACTAATCGACTAAATTAATTAAATCAATGAATAGCAGAGAAAATCTGAAGAAAGCATTAAATCATCAGCAACCGGATCGAATGGTTGTTGACTTTGGGGGAACCGCAGTTACGGGTATCCACTGTCTGGCTGTAAAGAACCTTCGAAATCATTACAATCTGGAAGATCACCCGGTGAAAGTCGTAGAACCGTTCCAGATGCTGGGCGAGATTGAAGAAGACCTGCGTGAAGCAATGGGTATAGATGTGATTGGCGCTTATGGCAAAAATAATATGTTCGGATTTGCAAACAGCGAATGCGAATGGAAACCTTTTAAATCAAATTGGGGTCAGCAACTGCTTGTACCTGTTGATTTTAATTTCATCAGAGGAGAAGACGGAAGTCTGCTGATCTTTCCTGAAGGGGATGAAGCAGTCTCACCAAGTGCCCGAATGCCACAAAGCGGGTTTTTCTTCGATGCAGTAATCCGTCAGGAACCCATTGATGATGAGAAACTTAATCCGGAGGATAATCTTGAGGAATTTACCTCCATCAGTGCTGATTCTCTCGATTTTTGGGAGCGGACAATTGGCCGGCTTGCAACCTCAGGTAAAGGTATAATTGCCAGTCTTGGCGGAACAGCTTTAGGCGATATTGCCCTTGTTCCGGGTATGCAGCTAAAAAGTCCAAAAGGTATTCGCGATGTGGCTGAATGGTATATGAGTACGGTGATGCGGCCGGATTATATCCATGCTATCTTTGAAAAACAAACGGAACTTGCGATAGAAAACTTCGCAAAGATATATAAAAGAATTGGAAATCAGATTGATGCAGTTTTCATTTGTGGAACAGATTTTGGAACCCAGGACTCTACATTTTGCTCTCCTGATCAGTTTTCAGAAATGTATCTTCCCTATTATAAGCGAATAAATGACTGGATGCATCGGCATACGGAATGGAAGAGCTTCAAGCACTCCTGTGGAGCAGTAGAATCGTTTATGCCCCTTTTTATTGAAGCGGGATTCGATATTATCAATCCGGTACAGATTAATGCCAAAGGGATGGATCCTCAACATCTAAAAAACACCTACGGTAAAGAGCTGGTTTTCTGGGGTGGGGGTGTGGATACCCAAAGGATGCTTTCGTTCGGAACACCGGTTGAAGTGAAAAAGCAAGTTCTCGAAAATTGCAATATTTTCGCAAAGGACGGGGGTTTTGTTTTTAATACGGTGCATAATGTCCAGGCCAATGTTCCGGTGGAAAATCTGGTAGCTATGCTCGATGCTATTCGTGAATTTAATGGATTTTAATTATCAGTAAGGATCAAATAAACCTTTTAAAATCAGGTCGGATCATGACTAAAAAGGAGTATTTACAACACATTTGCAGAGGAGATAGTTTCCCGGGTAAAACGATGTTTGTCCCTATTCTAATGCATTTTATCGCAAGATATGCCGGAGGAAATTATGCCGCATTTGCTTCTGATTACCGGTTTCTGGTTGAAGCTAACCTTCGTGCACTTGAAGATTTTGATATTGACATGGTGGGATTAATCTCGGATCCTTACCGGGAGACAAGTGCTTTTGGGGCACGGATTGAGTTTATTCCCGAAGGGGTTCCCAGGTGTCTGGACCTTGTAATCACAAGCCACGGAGATGTCCGGAATCTGATAAGACCTGATGTCTATAAATGTGAAAGGACTCTCGACAGGATCCTGGGCGCTGCTTTGTTGGCAAAGCGGGTCAATGGGGAAGTTCCGGTTTTCGGCTGGATTGAAGGGCCTATGGCCGAAGCATGTGATCTGGCAGGAATTGAGCAGTTTATGATCATGACAATGATGGATCCCGATTCGGCAAATATCCTGTTGGACAAATGTGTCGTGATGGCTAAAGATTTTGCAAAAGCCCAGATTGAGGCAGGTTGCGATATCATTGGGATGGGTGATGCCATCTGTTCTCAAATAGATCCTCAAACTTATGAGATCTTTGTAAAAGAGCGTCATCGCGAAATTATTGACTTTGTTCATTCGAATGGTGCCCTGTTTAAATTGCATATTTGTGGCGATATTGCCCACCTTCTTCCGCTGATAAATGATCTTAATATTGATATTCTGGATATCGACTGGCAGGTAGATCCTCAAAAGGCATTGGAAATTCTGGGGCCTGAAGTTATTCGCTGCGGAAACATCGATCCCCGTTTTGTTTTAAACAAAAATCCGGATGAGATTTTTTCAGCTTGTAAGCTTCTGTGCGACAATGAAAAAGGCAGAAAGTTCATTCTATCAGCGGGATGTGAGATTATCGTCAACACGCCGGTTGAAAATCTGATGGCGATGCAAAAGGGAACTCTTTAATCAAAATTATTAATTCAAAACTTAATGTTTATCTCAATATGGGAAAAATTACTGATCGACTTAACAGGGGGGAAATCCTGGTTTCAGACGGAGCCTGGGGAACATTCCTGCATTCAAAAGGATTAAAACCCGGAGAATGTCCCGAATTATGGAACATTGAACATGCCGTTGAAGTGTTTAATATTGCCAAAAGTTATATTGAGGCAGGTGCCGATATGGTCGAAACAAATAGTTTTGGGGGAAGTAGCTTTAAATTAGCTCATTACGGACTATCCTCGCGTTCTTCTGAATTTAATGAAGCAGCTGCTGCTAATTCACGAAAAGCAGCCGGAGATAAGCTTGTTCTCGGCTCTGTCGGACCAACCGGGAAAATCCTGATGATGGGAGAGGTGACTCCTGAGGAGATCTATGATTCGTTTAAAGAGCAGGTTATTGCACTTGAAAGAGGGGGCGTTGACGCCATTATTGTCGAAACTATGACTGACCTCGAGG
>TBL_comb47_HYPODRAFT_10008936_pt1 | contig 10116 bp, 10 predicted proteins | sample TroBogypolimnion_40_FD_10682 | JGI IMG/M metagenome (IMG submission 10682)
AAGAAGAAACTCCTGAAGGTTCAGTTGGTTATACCATTACTGTAAAAGGATTAAATGGTGGACATTCTGGCATGGATATCCATAAAGGTTTGGGTAACGCTAATAAAATAATGAATCGTTTATTGTTTGATGGATTCGAAAATTTTGGACTTCAAATTTCTGAAATTTCAGGTGGAAGTTTGCGAAATGCTATTCCACGTGAAAGTAATGCCAAAGTGATTGTTGCTTCCATGTATGATGAAGCTTTTACATTTGATATGCAAGAAATTATCGAAGATATTAAGACTGAATTTAAAACGATGGAACCTAACTTGACTATCGAAATTTTAAAAAGCGATTTGCCAAGTAAAGTTATGGATCTAGGGGTTCAGGAAGGTTTCTTACGTGGAATTTATGCTGCTCATAATGGTGTTTACAGAATGAGTGCGGATATTCCAGGATTAGTAGAAACCTCTAATAATATTGCTCGTGTGATTGTAAAAGAGGGAGAAATCACCATTCAAAACTTAACGCGATCTTCAGTAGAAAGCTCTAAATTTGATTTGGCAAATGCGTTGCGTTCAGCTTATGAATTATTTGGATGTGAAGTTACTTTAGCTGGAAGTTATCCGGGTTGGACACCTAATGTGAACTCGGAAATATTAGATTTGTTGGTTAAAATTTATGAAAAGCAAAATGGAACGAAACCTAATGTAGCTGCATGTCATGCTGGATTAGAATGTGGTATTCTTGGAACTAATTATCCAGGGATGGATATGATTTCATTTGGACCAACTATTCATGGAGCTCATAGCCCAGATGAAAGGGCCAGTATCTCTTCATCTCAAAAATTCTGGAAATTTGTGATTGAAATTTTGGAGAATATTCCTGAAAGAAAATAGAGGATAGAAAAAAGAATTTAGAAAAACTCGTTTAGCAATAAGCGAGTTTTTTTAATTCAAATTCTTTCTGAATTCACTTGGTGTATTTCCGTTTGTTTTTTTAAAAAGTTTTGCAAAATAGGAGTAGTTCTCATAGTTTAACTCGTTTGCAATTTGACTTATAGATTTGTTTTTATCGATTAAAAGTCTTTTTGCTTCTAGAAGTATTCGTTCTGTTATTAATTCTGTTGCAGTTGTATTCAAAATTGTTTTACAGATTCTGTTTAAATGTTTTAAAGTGATACTCATTTTTGAAGCATAAAAAGATGGGGATTTTTCGGTTTTATAATTACTATCTATTAATTTTTTAAACTGATGGATCTTGTGATTGTAAATAGATGTTTTGTGATCATTCTCGACCACCTGTTTTCTAGAAATCTCTATATTTATTGTATCTAATAAGTTTAATATTTTATCTTTTTGTTTCACTTTTGCAAATTCAGTTTCCTTTTTCATAAGATTAAAGTACAATTCAATTTCTTTAAGTTCTACTTCGCTAAAAAATAATTCTGGTTGTGATTTTACGGATTGGTAAAAGGAATATTCTTCGATTCGCTTGTCTCCAAAATATAAATTATAAATTTCTTGTGAATAGAAAACAATATATCCATCAATATCATCAGACAATTTCCAATTATGGATTTGCCCAGGTTGGATTGTATGAAGACTTCCTCTACTAATGTTATAACAATCAAAATCTATTTCGTGAACTCCAGTACCGTGTGTAAATAAAACCAAGACATAAAAGTTGTGACGATGTGGTTTTTCAATAAAACTATGCTCTTTTAAATGATTTTTAAAAGTATTTATATACAGTTTGTTGTTTACAGAATTGAAATTAAAATTAGAAATGTCATATATTGGGAAATTATTCATTAATGAAAATGTCTTTATTGTGTTATATTATGCGAATTTACAAAATATTTTGTGATGGTATAATGTGTAAATTTGTTTAAAAATATTGTCATGATAAATAGTTTATATCACATTTTAAAAAATGAATGTCCTAATTGTAATAAAGGAAAGGTTTTTGCTGATAAAAGCTTCTTTTTTAGTGTAGGATTTCCAAAAATGAACAACAATTGTAGTTATTGTAATTATAAATTTGAAAAAGAACCCGGTTATTTTTTTGGTGCTATGTTTGTAAATTATGCTTTAACAGTTGGACAAGCTTTAATTACTTTTTGTGTAGCATCTCAGTTTTTTGATAAGTTATTTGATTTTAGAATACTTTTTATTATCGGAGCTGTAATTGTAACATTAAGTTTTTTCAATATTCGATTATCAAGGATGATTTGGATATATCTTTTTAAAAATTATCAGAATTAAAATTTTGAATATAAAAAACTCGTTTAGCAATAAGCGAGTTTTTTATTGCCATACGGATAGTTTTTAATAATTGCATTACTTTATTATATTTGTTCAAATTAATAGTGGAAAATGAAAACAACACCTGTTCAAAATCAAGATAGTGAAATTGTAAAGATGTCATTCTTTCAAAGATATAAGTGGGGTTTGATACCCTTACTTTTTGCAATGGCTCTTTACATTAATACACTGCATTACGGATTTGTATTAGATGATAATATGATTTTCCAAGATAAAAATATTACTGAAGGTATTAAAGGTATTCCGTCATTGTTTTCTGAAAAGACGCTTCCAGAAGCGGGTAATATTAAGCCTTATAGACCTATTACAGGCGTTAGTTTTGCAATTGATTATTCCTTGTTTGATAATGGTGATAAAGCAAATATTACATCGAAATTGCATTTGATGAATATTTTATATTATAGTTTAGCATTGTTTTTGACCTTTGTTCTCGCCTTAAAGTTGTTTAAAAATCAATTACTCGCTTTAGCTATTTCTTTGGTTTTTGCAGCACATCCTATCCATACTGAAGTGGTCGCCAATATTAAATCAAGGGATGAGATTTTAGCCTTTCTATTTGGAGTTTTAGCTCTTATTACTTTTATAAAATTCAAAGAATCGAAGCATGTCAAATGGCTGTATACTAGTATTGTTATTTATTTCATGGCGGTTTTATCCAAAGAAAGTGCTATATTATTCATTGGTATATTTCCTTTTATCGCTTATTATTTGAGTGAAGATAAGACTTTTAAAGGATCTTATATTTTAGACAGTAAATTGTTTTTGATTCCTGCAGTTCTCTATTTAGTGCTGCAACATAGTGTTCTGGGAATGAACTTGATGCCCAAAATGTCGGAGTTGGATGATATGCTTGTAGGTATTACTAATCCGTCTGAAAATTTGGCAACCCGAATTTATATTGTAGGATTGTATCTTTATAAAATCTGTATTCCTCATCCATTGATGTATGATTATTCTATTAACTATATCAGCAAAAAAAGTTTTTCATCAATGGAAGTTTGGGTTAGTCTTTTGGCGCTAATTTCCTTGATATTTTTAATTTTTAAAGGCATCGTTAGAAAAAATAGAATCGCCTTTGGGCTCTTGTTTATGTTTCTAATGTTTACGCTTACCTGCAACTTATTTATTGCTATTGGAGCCACATTTGCAGAACGATTTGCATTTACGCCTTCTTTAGGATTTGCTATAGCTTTAGTGTTTTTATTTTCGGAAATAGGAAAGAAAATAAATTCAAAACCCTTCATTTTATTAGTGCTATTAGTACCGATTCTGGGATTGTACAGTTTTAAAACAATTACTAGAAATAAGGATTGGGTAGATAATGATACATTGTTTACCCATGATTATATGGAAAGTTCTAAAAGTCTTCGTGTGCAAAATAATTATGCAGCTATTTTTTATCAAAAGGCAAAAATAACTGCTGATTCTATTGAAAAAAGAAAGCTGTTTGTAAAATCAATTCAAATATTAGAAGGAGTGACCCGTCAATATCCTGATTATATTGAAGCCTATATTCAAAAAGGGATTTCGTATTTAGAAATAAAAAATTGTGACAATGCTGTTAAAAATTTTGAGAAAGCAAAAAGCATATCTAAATACAATTATTTAGTGGAATCTAATTTAGGAATAGGCTACATTAATTGTGGAAAATCAGAACAGGCTCTAGATATTTTTAGGAAGTTGCTTAAAAATGATACATCATTGACCAGTTTTTATTTGCGACATTTGGGAGTAGCTCATATCAACACCAATCGACTGGATTCTGCTGAATATTATTTTAATAGAATCAAGCAGGAATATCCAAATGATACAGAGGTCGATCCTTATATCAAAATTCTAGCCGAGAAAAAGAACATGAAACTGTCGCAACCTAAAAGTCAAGCTCCAATTCCACAACAAGCATTGACTAAAACCCCGCCACAAGTTTTTGATGCGGCTACCAATAAAATGTTTAATGATGGCTACCAAGCCTATCAAAAGGGTGATAAAGTTAAAGCTAAAAACATTATTGAAAATCTTATTAAAACTACTCCAACTCATGCCTTAGGCTATGCCGTTTTGGGAATCATTGCTTTTGATAACAATGAGTTTCAAAAGTCAATCGAATATTATAAAAAATCAATTGCTTTGAATCCGACGGATGCTCGAATTTATTACAATGTAGGAAACTCTTACTTGAAGCTTAATAAAGATGCCGAAGCCATTAAAGTATTTGAAAAATGTATTCAGCAGGCCCCAACTTATGATAAGCCTTATAAAGCTCTTGAACTTTATTATACAAGCAAAAATAATCCTGAAAAAGCGGGGTATTATACCGATAAATTGAAGCATTTGAAGTAAAAATAATTCAAAAAAATAGTTTTCCTGTCGAATTGTTGAATAAAAAAGTAGAACTTTGCGCACTTTTTAGTAAACAACCAAGTTTCCTTTAAGCTATTTCAAATGATACAAAAGAAAATAGAAATTTTGGCTCCAGCCAAAGATTTAATTCATGCTATGGCCGCTATTAATAGTGGTGCTGATGCTGTTTATATTGGTGCGCCTCAATTTGGGGCACGTTCTAATGCTAATAATTCTATTGAAGATGTAGCCGAATTGGTTCAATACGCCCACTTGTTTTATGCCCAAGTTTTTGTAGTTATCAATACGATTTTATATGATAACGAGTTGGAAACTTGTCGTCAAATGATTTGGAAATTATATGAAATTGGTGTTGATGCATTGATTATTCAAGATATGGCTATTTTGGAAATGGAGTTACCTCCGATAGTGTTACATGCCAGTACCCAAGCCAATAATAGAGATGCGGATAAAATTAAGTTCCTAAAAGAGGCTGGGATTAAGCGTGTCGTTTTGGCTCGTGAGTTGAATTTGCATCAAATAAAAGAAATCAGTGATGCTACTGATGTAGAATTAGAATTTTTTGTAACGGGTGCTTTGTGTGTTTCCTTTAGCGGCAATTGTTATATGAGTGTTGCCAATGGCGAACGAAGCGCCAATAGAGGTTCTTGTGCTCAAAATTGCCGTTTGCCTTATAATTTAATTGATGGTAATGGAGACACATTGATTAAAAATAGTCACCTGTTATCCATTAAAGATTTTGATGTTTCAGATCAAATTCCGAATCTGATTGAAGCCGGAATTTGCTCCTTTAAAATTGAAGGACGATTAAAAGATATTGTTTATGTGAAGAATAATGTGTCCTATTTAAGACAAAAACTAGATGCTTTTCTAGCAGAAAATAGTGATAAATATACCAAAGCTTCTTCTGGAAAATGTACGTTTACTTTTGATTCAGCATTGAATAGAACCTTTAATAGAGGCTATACCGATTATTTTGTCAATGAAAGACACAGTTCTATTGGTTCTTGGGAAAGTCCAAAATCGAAGGGGCAATACATTGGTAAATTAATTCAAACCGTGGGTAATTCTTATGAAATTGAGAATGGACATTTGCTGAACAATGGTGATGGACTTTGTTTTATAAATGATAACAATGAAGCCGATGGTATTTATGTCAACCGAGCGGAAAATGGATTTGTATATCCGAATGTGTTGAAGGAAATTAAAGAGGGAACTTTTATTTATCGCAATAACGATGCGGCTTTTATCAAAATTGTGGAGCGTGAAGACAGTGCCGTTCGAAAAATAAGTACGACTTTACTTTTATCAGAAAATGAAAATGGTTTTGAATTAAAAGCAACCGATGAAGATGGCAATGTGAGTGTTGTCACATTGGAACATCCAAAAGAACTCACTAAAAACAATGAGTCTATTACAGAAAATTTCAAAATAAATCTAGCCAAAACAGGATTTACGCCTTATACATCTGACGAAATACATATTGATTTTACTAGAAATTGGTTTCTTCCTATTTCAAAAATCAATGAAATGAGAAGAACAGTATTTGAGCAATTGTCGGAAATTCGTTTGGCAAATTATAAACGCGAAGAGTATCAAATCGTGAAAACATCGCATCCTTATCCGGAAAGTAAACTAGATTTCACCTATAATGTGGCGAATAAAGTGGCACGCAAGTTTTATGAGCGCCATGGAGTAACCGAGATTGAAAAAGCCTTTGAATTGCAATGGGATCCAGGGAAATCTCGTGTGATGACTACCAAATATTGTATTAAATATGAACTAGAAAAATGTCCAAAATACCACAAAGATACGTTGGGAGTAAAGGTTAAAGAGCCGTTGGTATTGAAGCAAGGAGAATTGGAATACAAGCTAAAGTTTAATTGCAAACCCTGTGAAATGGAGATTTGGGAAAAGGATGCCGAATTTGAGATTGAAGAAGATTAAATGAATACGTATAGTTGTATTGAAAAGAGTGACAATTAAATTTGTCGCTCTTTTTTTATTTTAAACATTACAACCATTTCTTCTCTTGTTCAGTAGCGTCTAGAATGTCAATTCCCAAGGTGTTTTTAAATTCTTCGGCCACCTTAAAGGCATCGGCTTTGTCTTCGGTTTTATAGCATGTGATGTGTTTGTTTCGGTCATAAAACAAATTCAAATAAATAATATCGCTTGTAATGGTTGTGGTAGCTGATACGACATTGATAGTCTGACTCTCTTTTGTTTTAAAGACCGATACGTATTCAAACTCTGGAAAAGGTTTCCATTTTCCGAATTTAAGACCAAAAATATATTTTATGGTTCTATAGGTTTTATTTTCAAGGTTTATTTCAGTGCCTTCTGTTGAAATTAGATTCAAGCCTATGACTATAAATAGCAATCCGAAAAAGAAGTTAAAAAGAAAAACAAATAGTCCGAAAAGTGCTAAAACAAATCCAAAAAACTTTTTAGCGAATAGCACTGGCTTTAAATAATGAATGGTTTTCATAGTGTCTTGTTGAGATGATTATTCTTGATTTTCAGCTTGGTCTAGCATTTTACTGATTTGTTTGAGCTTGTCTAGTGGTAGTGTTTTTATTTGGTGTTGCCAATTATTGTCTTCTATTGTTGGTATTAGTTTGGTTAATGGATGGGTTTTTTCCACTGGACTATTGGCATCTTGTTTGAAAATCAAGAGGTCGTTGGGTTGACAATAGAGTGCTTTGCAGATTAGGTTTAAGTTATCTAAACGCATGACATGGGTATCATTAGCTAGAATTTTACTAGCGGTGTGAGGAGCAATGCCAATTTTTACTAGAAAAGAGTATGGTTTTTCTATTTGACGTGCTTCTAAAACGGATTTCAGGTTTAAGTAGAGCATATTCTGAAGGGTTAATATTGGTTACTACTGTAAAAGTAGCAAACTAATTTGATATATTATATAATAATTGTGTTAAAAACAGCAATAAAGTTGTTAAATATTACGATGCAGTTTGTAAAAACTAAATTTCAGTTTGTAAAAACTATATTTAAGTATGTAAAAACTGCATTGCAATATGTAAAAACTACATGGCAGTTTGCAGATTTTAAATTGAAGTATGTAAAAATTACATTATATTTTGTAAATTCTAAATTGAAGTTTGTAAATTATAAATTTAAGTTTATAAATTCTAAACTAAAGTTTGTAAAAATTAAAATTAATGTTTCAAAAACTAAAATTAATTTGTTAAAAAATAAATGTAATTTGAATGTTTGTTAAAAGTAAAATATGCTTTTAAAAGAATACCCGAAGTGATTGCTTCGGGTGTTTTGGTTTTTAAATAGAATAGTATATTCTTTTTGTAAAAAAATTGTGTAATTATCTTATTAATCAATATAATTTAAAATATTTTGTTTTAAAATAAATTGTTGAAAAAAATATAATCAATATATTCATAGGTTTTACTATTTACTAATTAAAAATGATATTTTTGAGTCGTACTATTTATATTAAATCATCATGCCAATTAATGTAGTCGAACTTTTTGCTGGAGTGGGTGGTTTTAGAATAGGTTTAGAAGGATAATCACAAAGTGATAAAATTATCGAGTTGTTTGAAATAATCAAGCAAAGTCTAGTGTATAAACTCATTTGCAAATATTGACAAGAAAGACATTCTGTGCTAGCAAACTCATTTAAATTTCCCTTAAATATATAATGTTATGAATGATTTAAAAATTAAAAGTAACTTTAAATTAGATGATAAAGTTAAAATTAATAATATCCATTACTATGCTAATTATGGATTCTCTGATAGTAATTTAATTATTAAAGGTATAAAATATAATAAATCTGATAATCTAAATTTAGATAATCAGATAATATTAAACCTTAAAACAGAAAATGGAAAATCTATTGAAGGAGAAAATAATGATATTTGGGTTTTTGAAAAACATGTTGATTTTTTAACTCAATAATTATAAATTAATTTGATACTGAATTCTTCTGTTTTTTATTTTTTCTTCTAATTCTTCTATAGTTAAAAAAGCATAAGAAGAACCTTTTTCATTTAAACTAACAAAACAAAATCTAAATCTTGAGCCAAGAATTTTGCCAAAATTAAATTCATTCTCCGTAGCTCCAAAAAAGAAACCTTTTGGATTTTCAGGAAGATATTTTTTTGTTGTTTTTAATTCTACTAAAATAATATCTTCCAAATAAGTTTGAATAAAACCAGTATCTACTATTTTACCTACCATTTCAGGAACATAAATCAAATCAAAAGCCTGTAAAAATCGGTGTTCAATATTAAGTAAATTCAATAATTCTTTCTTAGTTGCTAAATCAATTTTAAAAAATCCAGTATAATTTTCAATAAGAAAATTAACACCTTCTTTTTCAGTAATATTATTGGATAATGTCAATACAAATGAGTGTTTTCTTGACATTATTTTTCAGATTTAATTTCATAATCCTTAAAATTATGATTAGGATTAATAATTTTAAAATCTAAAAGTTCAGAAATATTTATTTCAAATATTTTTGCAAAAACTGCCATATTTGAAAGTGAAATATTTCTTTCTCCTCTTTCTATCATTCCAATATAAGTTCTGTGAAAACCAGTTAAAAAGGATAATTTTTCTTGACTGAAGTTTTTTTCAAGGCGTAATTGCTTTATTCTATCGCCAAATTCTTTTAAAAGAAATTCATTTATCATAAAAACAAAACTATACATATTGTATGTTTTGATCAACAGACAATATGTATCAAGTGTTTTTAAATAATTTCCTTAGTATGTAATTAAATGTTACATCATTTAAAACATTTTTGGTAAATGAAAGTGAAAGTTTTTAAAAGAGAAATGTGCATTTTATTTATAATAGGACATTCTTATTAATTTATAGAAGAACTTGTGTTTTCTAGTTTTATTAGAGAAAAAAATCTTAAATTAAATTTCATTTTGCAATGGTAATATCAGTTCCTTTTTGGATAATTGGATTAGATATTGATTGATAAAATATATTTCATCATAAGATATAATTGAAATTAATATCTGTGATTTTGAAATTCTCTTATTTGGTTTATAAAGCTAAAAAAAACACCAACTTTTCAGTCGGTGTTTTTCTATTTATAGTTTGATTTTTTATTCCTCTAATAAAACCTCCAAAATACTAATCGCAGCATCACTAATTTTAGTACCAGGACCAAAAACAGCAACAGCACCAGCATCGAAAAGGAATTGGTAGTCTTGTGCTGGGATAACACCACCTACAATTACCATAATATCTTCGCGACCGTATTTTTTAAGCTCTGATATTACTTGTGGCACTAGGGTTTTGTGTCCAGCAGCTAGAGAGGAAACTCCTAGAATATGTACGTCGTTTTCTACGGCTTGTTTGGCAGCCTCCGCAGGCGTTTGGAATAGCGGACCAATGTCTACGTCAAAACCTACGTCGGCATAGCCTGTGGCTACTACTTTGGCACC
>TBL_comb47_HYPODRAFT_10008937_pt1 | contig 10115 bp, 12 predicted proteins | sample TroBogypolimnion_40_FD_10682 | JGI IMG/M metagenome (IMG submission 10682)
GGCGCAATAGCGGCAGGCCAAAGGCTCCGGCGGTGGCCTTTGCCGTTAGGGATTTGCCTGTGCCCGGAATCCCGACTATCAACAAACCTTTTGGCGCTGGCAAGCCGTAGTCCTTGGCTGACGCACTGAAGGCCCCGCCACGGCGTAGCAACCATTCCTTGAGGAGACCGAGTCCCCCAATGTCATCAAGGCTAGTGGTGGCCTCCACAACCTCAATCAGCCCGTTGCGTTTGAGTGCGCGTGCTTTTTCACGGGCTATGACTTTGTGGTCAATTCCGTTGGTTTGAACAACTGATAGAGCGAATGCGTTTTCCGCCTCCATTGTTGTGAGACCGAGTGCGCTTTGCAAAGCGGACTCTTTAGCGTCGTTGGGAATTTCGGCGATGTTCGCGGATTGCATGATGCCATTGAGCACTGTGCCAAGCTGTGTGGGACTCGGCAGGCTGAAATCAATGTGTGTGATTTCATGGTCAAGTTCAGGTGGAAGCTTCAGGCGGCAACCTAGCAGGATGAGCGCATGCCCATTTGTTTTGGCAATGCGCAGAATATCCTTGATCCGCCGGACAAGCATCGGGTCGCTTTGGTCAAGGTGTAGCTGGAGATCGCGCATCAGCACGACGTGGCGCGTGTTGTCGTTGGAGAAGAGTCCGTCGAGCAGTTGCAGAGCATCAAGTGGATCCGGGCACGCAGTAACGCGGCCTTCATTTGTGTCTATCAAGCCTTCGGTGGATGACCACGCATGAAGGGTGCGTTCCAATGAGGTACATGCTGCGGCGATTTCGGCTTCGGCCCGCGCTTCCTCGGAACTGATAATGGCAAGGCCGGGATAACCGGCGCGGAGATAGGTTGTGAGTTGGCTTTGCATAGGTCGTGGGTAATTGCGTTTTGGAATTAGGAAGATGCCTTCGGTTGAAGGTTTAGATGTTCCCATTTTAGGCATTCGTTGCGCGTGGGGTGTGAAAACAGCACCGCGTCCGTGTTTGCATCGCGTACGTCCCATTGTTGGGATTCGTCGTTGAAGCGGATGTCCGTTGCTCTGACGATATGGAGGCGTCCAAGTGTATGGAGATTGATCGCTTCGGTGTAGAGGCAATCGATGTTCCCGCCAGCGTGAATGCGGAGCGTGTGTTTCATGAGTCTCCGCCCAGTTGTTGCCTGTTTTGTTGGCGCTGGGATTGTCGCCAGAAGTCGGGTTTTCGGGTGCGTTTGTTTGTTGTTCCTAGGGCTTCTTCAATTGCCTTGGTAGCAGCCTCGCAGCCTTGCCCTTTGAAGCCATCGGCCTCGACTGTGATTTCACCCATGGGAGTGATGCGAACATGGATGCGTTTGCTCACAAAGAACCTCCTTCCAGTGTTAATAGGATCGATCCATCGGCATCGACCTTGCGAGTTGTGCGCAGCCCGCGTGCGCGGGCCTCGCGCATGGTTTTGTTGACGCCGTAGGATTGTAGTAGGCGACCGTAGTTGGCTCCGACCTCCTTTTCAACATGGCCGTCCCACCAGTCGGTGGTTAGTCCGTAGCTGCCGTCCTTTTCCTGAGACGGTTCGACCGCGATGTCATAGGGTCCACGGAGTTTGATGACGTGTGGTGCCTGGCGCACAATTCCTGCATAGCCCCGGCAGGTAGTTTCCGGGGCAAGATTGACACCGAGTTCGGCACAGGCGTCGTGTAGGGCATCGAGGTCCCGGATTTGAGTTTGGATGGTGGCGAAATGACTCATGTGTTTGTATTGTTTTGAGGGTTGCCTGGGATTGGGTGAACGGTTCAACCAACGGCGGCGAGCTTGCGCGTGCCCATTTGACCAAAGCGGGCAATGACATCACGGGCATCAGTGCGGGCTAGTTGCACGGCGTTTTCACGCAAGCGTGTTAGACCATCTGTGAGATTGGCCATAGCTCCGGTATCGTTGCGGTAGTCCTCGGCACTGCGGGTGAGCAACTCGCGGCGGAACCGCTCTAGCGTTGCTTCCAATTGATGGTCACCGGCAAAGTTCAAGCTGCGGAAGCTGTCGATGAATGTTTTGAGCCGGTTAAGTGTTCTTTGATGAACCCCGTTTTCTGATCCGTCGATGGTGGCGAGAACTTCGCTGGCCAGCCTGGCTGTTTCCTGGCGCATCGATGCGACGCTTTCGCTAATGAACCCGTCGAGATCGGCTTGCAGACGGCGTGATGCATCTTCGGCAATGCGACTCCGGTTGGCGGCGACTTCGATTTGTTCCATACTTTCAACGACTTCAAGGCGGATGCTGTCCGGTGCAGCGATCTGGAACAAGCGGGTCTCGAAAGCAAAGCGTTTAGCGATGTCACCGGATGGCGGGAATGATTGTTCGATGGTGGCAATGAGATGTTCGGCACTGCCGTTTAGGTGGCGGGAGGCTTCGCGCCATTCTATAATCGCTTTTTCACGTAGTGGCATGTAACCTGCCACGAAATCTTCCGTGGCCTCGCGGAACTCGTTTGCGAGTTGGTCTAACCGTTCTGTGAGATCACCAAGCCGTGGGTTGGGTACGAAACGGGCAATGCCCCCTAAGAATGGGAAGCTGGAACCTTCGACAGTAGCCTGAACCCGTGATTCGATTAGCGAGAAAGCTGATAAGGCATCACGCGGGATTAAACGCTTGTGCCCAAGCTGAATGAGACGGTCGCTGACGTGAGCCGGATCGAGGCCGAGGTCTTCGGGGTTAAGGCGTTTGCATCCGCGCCAGTATCTGACGGATGTTGAAATTAGCACTCCACGGCGGCAGACTGCATCAAGTAGAGAGTTAGAATTGGTATCCATATGTATAGTTCTTTTGTAGCACTTACCAACGGATGCGAAAGCGTCGGAGGTGGGCTGCATTCAAATGGTCAAGCATCAGAGACACGGCTTTGTGAGTTACCATATACTGAGATCACGGAACTATGCCTGCCTCACGAAATGAGTAGTAAGGTGAGCGCCCAGGCGCGGGCTGGCCTGTGATTACGTGGTCAATGAAGCGGATCTGCATCAGAGTGGCAGCCTCAACCAAACGGCGTGTTGACTGTTCGTCACTACGGCTCGGACTTGGATCACCAGAGGGGTGGTTGTGCATCATCACAAATCCATAAGCGGCTCCGGCTATAACAGGCCGCAGCACTTCCCTAGGATGGGCATTGCTTTCGCTGACTGTGCCGAGTGAAACCCTGTGCCAACCAAGCGCCGTCAGACGTGTGTTGAGTAGCACGACTACCACTGACTCTTTTTCAGGTTCATGATCGGGTTGGGTGGCGATCACGGCGTTCCAGAATTCTAGGCATTTTTCTGGTGCATCCATGGACTGGAGATGCTGGCTATAGATTGGTAGTTGTTCAGATACTACGGAAGTAGTAACGAATCTGGGGCAGGCATTCCGGTTTCTTCTGCGGGCGGAAGATAGTTGCATAAGGTTATGGGTGGTGGTCCGTATTGTCAGACCAACTTTTGCCGCGCCGTCTGGAGCGGACGGGAAACCGGTCGCGCCTGGCCGGTTGAGATGGGGGCTCAATGTGGTTTGTTGTGCCCAAAGGGGACCGGAAGAAAAGACGGAGGTTTTTGGGTTGTTGTCTCCCGTTGGTCCAACGACAAAATAAATGGGATTTTTCCCATTTTGGGCTTTCTGAGTTTGCTGGTTGCCGCTAACGTCTTGCGACTACATGGAGAATTCCAAAATATCTTGGACCGACCATACATACAATCCATGGGCGGGATGCACGAAAGTTTCCCCCGGTTGTAAGTATTGCTATGCAGTTTTGCAGGCAGCCCGTCACGGGACGGAATGGGGGCCAAAGGCTGTGCGCCGTATCCCCGCGCAGAGTTCGCTTGAAATGCCGCGGAAATGGAATCGAAAGGCCGAAAGCGCGGGTGTCCGATTTCGTGTGTTCTGCTCCTCCATGGCCGATGTTTTCGAGGACAACCCCCAGTTAGTCGGCCCCCGGCAGGCATTGTGGGACATGGTCCGGGAAACCCCATGCCTGGATTACCTCATGTTGACAAAAAGGCCCGAGAACATTGCGAGAATGCTTCCGGATGACTGGGGTGCCGGATGGAAAAATGTTTGGCTTGGTACTTCGGTCGAGACTCAGGAATTTACACAACGCATCCGGGTTCTTGCCGAAGTTCCATGCCATTTGCGGTTTTTGTCTTGTGAACCGCTGTTAGGTCCACTGCAAATGGATTTGGTAGGCATCCATTGGGTGATTACAGGCGGGGAATCAGGGCGTTCGGCCAAAACATGCCGTCCGATGGACCTTGCCTGGGTGCGGGCCATTCGCGATCAGTGCAGACAAGCGAGCGTGGCATTTTACCACAAACAGCTTGGGGGATGGGACAAAGGGAAAGGAGGCAGGCTACTTGACGGCCTGATTTGGGATTCCATACCGATCTCACCCGCAGCACGTTCTGAGACAGCGACGGCGACGCGGTCACGGCGGAGTTCCGCAAAGTGGGAAAGGTTGCCTATAGATCGGCGGCTGGCGGATAGACTTGCTGTTGCTGCCGTTGCCGACGGAATGTCCCGGCGTGATTTGCTAGAAACAATTCTTTCAGGTGCGTTGGACCAACGCAAGATTTAGGCGGTTTAGCTGACAAAACGATGCCACAGGTGTGTTGCCGCCTCGATTCCGCCGAAGCACGCCAGTGCCCACCATCCATTAGCAATCAAACAGCTTGCGGCAAAAATGCTCCAATCACGACGTGTCATGCCGTTGAAAGCTCCGCGCCGTAGGCAAGCTGTTGTGATGAATGGATCGCTCCAGATAGAGAGTGCCACGCATGCGGGAAGATCACCTTTAGCAAGTGCCCATGCCAACATGCGGCGCCAACGACTCTTCGCCTCGCGGTCGCGCAGTTGCTTCATCGCCTCTATCCCCAGCCAGTCGCGTTTGCTCCAGTCATAAAACCACAGAATCAGAAGGCATGCAATGAGCGAGAGCCCCGCCATGACCACGCCACCATAGACCAATCCCAGCTTCCAAATCACGAAGGGGTAGAGCGCATAGTCAAAGCTATATACCAAGACTGCATTTGCCGTGTGGCCGAGCGTGAGTTCTCCGAGGCGCTGGGAGACATTCATTCGGTGCAATTATTGTCGTTCACAAGCGCTGTCCAATTCGTTTCCTTCGGCTGGACTATTTTTTATGGCCAGCAGTTCCGGCATTTTACCTTTCTCGCTTCCATCATCACCATGCAGCAAGTTAATTTGTTCCTGAACTTCCCACATAAAAAATCCGTCATAACGAGCTTGCAACGCGGAGAGTTTCCAATCGTTTCCCGTGACGACTCCGCGACAGATGCTTGCTCCGCAGTGGCATTCCAGCCTGAATCGAGGATCTGAAAAGCAAGTTCCATAGTCAAGGCACAGTTCTTCCCCTGCCCTAACTCCTCTAAGAAGAACGAATCCGCCATCTCTATTAAACCCCACGTTTGAATCACAACTATGGTTCATAAAATAGGAAACTGGCAAAAGATTGAAATCCCTTGGCATCCAAAAACCTGTTGGCGCACTAACACAAAATGCATCCACCTTTCTTTGTGTCTGGGCATCCAGTGATTCATAGGTGCTCCATGGCTCGAATGTTTCCTGGAAGGATGTTCCCGAAGCAATTTCAACACCTGATGCCATTTCGCGAACGGCAAATAATCCTACGTGTCCTTTTAGCATCTCAGATGGACGAATTTCGATGAGAACTGGTGGAATTTTCATGGCACATTATTTGTTCGCAAGAACGCATGCCCATGCCACAGCGAACGCCAATGGAATCAGCATCTCAGGCGATATGAATAGAGAGAACGGTGCGCGGTGTGGGTAAAAGCCAAATATGTCAGGCCCTTTGTAATCTGGCGGCCTGTGCAAAAGCCAATCAGCGCGTACGCGTTTCGTTGCTAAAACAGAGCTGAGAACACCAAGGTAGATGAGGATTGCAACAGCGAGGCCGAGGCAACAGATAATCGTCGTAAGAGCTGCATTTTTACCCCAAGAAAATCCAAGAGCAGCAAAGAGAAAACCTTGGAATGTTCCAAGCCATGAAAGCCGTCGATGCGTCTGCTCCGCTTCGTGTTGGATCATCGAGCGAAAATCCGAGTCTGAGTATGTTTCATTCATAAAAGAGTTCATCCGAGTTGCTTTGCACGCCCTTACCGTATTTGGCTGTGTCTCTCACCTCCAGTGCGGTTTGCAACCAAGAGCTACATCGAGTTTGTGATTTCATGCGTGAGCCTTCTGTAATCGTTTTTTAACCAACTTTTTCAGATCTCCAGGATACCAATTCCAATGCGGCAAGGATTGTTCCTCTGGTGTGGTCATATGTACAATAAGAGGTCGTAACCCAAAGCGAGCGGTTACCTCATCAAAGGCGGGCAACACTATGTCGCGGGTGAAAGGAAGTTCTATGTCGTTTAGCAGAAATTCCTCGAACAGGATACCGTCGGCCACGCAAAGGCTTAGATAAAATTCACGGTAGCAAGCCGCCGCACTGCCGCCCGCTCGGGCGCATTGTGATGATGCGTCGAAAACAAATGGATGACGCCCCCCATTGAGAGAATGCGCAAGCAATTCATGATGAAATGCGATCAAACTCTGCCCCCATAATGTCTGCAAGGATTCTAATGTGCGCCCCTGCTGATTGTCATTCAAGACGTTCACAAACTCGACGAGCGAATGGCCATGTCTGTTATAACCGCGCTGAAAGCCCATGCGTGCTAGCGCACGTTTGAGCGGATTGCGCGTAACAAATTTGTCCAGGGCGAATCCAGCAATTACTGGCAGCAGGTCGGCTCCATCCGCCAGATTCAAAAATCGGTTTGTTTCGTGGTTGGGGGTTGCAATATATCGAGACAGGAATGCGCACCCTCGCTGGTGATCGGGCAGATCGTCCGGCAGCCAATCTCGGCCAGGTGTGCGCCCTGCCAAGGTGTGACGACGGTTTTGAAGTTCCTCTACCGCTACTTCGAGGGGGGTGTAAATGGCGGCCAGTCGCTCATGGAGCTGTGCGGTGGCGGCGTTGCCTGCGGTGGAAGGCTGTTCCAGATTGGAGTCCCGGACAAAAGTTTCGCGATTCGACAAGACAGCGCCCAGATGATGGGCGCGGGTGTCGGGATGGCTGCTTGTGTGTGGGGACATCGGGAGGGAGTGCGTCTAGCCTCCCGGTGAGGCGTCAGCCTCATGGGGGGTGATTCAGGGTCCGGTTCGTTTTGGCACCGCCATCTAATCAACTCCGCATGAATTATCGAGGGTAAAGACGGGTTTTAGGGAGATTTTTGGTAGTTTGTTGCGTCGGGCAGGATTTTCACCCAGAAACCCGGAGTAAGAATTCCAGGACGGCGACTGAGCCCAGAAGCCAAGTTGGTTGGCTTTTTTAATTCCAGACGCGTTGGACCAACGGGTCGTGGTGGTTGAGGGGGGCCGCCCTGCTGGAATGAGGAAGTCGGCACGAGCAAAGCGAGGCCGGCGCGGAAGCAGGCTTTCGACCAAGGAATTCAGCAGAGTTCTGGTGTGCCCCGTCTTCTGTTTTTTGGTTTTTCCCCGGGTTTGAGTTCGCGATGAACCACTGTCACCGGTTAAATCCCAGATTTCGTTGGTCGCGCCGGGAAAAATTAGTGGTTTCCAAGGGGAGGGGGGCAAATTTCCTGCTTTGGGAGAATATTTGTTGACATGAAGTCGATATTTGCCGCCTCAGCCGTTGACGGCTCCCGAAATTTTCAGCAGGCTTGGTCGACCGCCGGAAGGAATGGTTGGGTTGCAGTTTCTCTTCAAATCCCAAAATCACAACAAAATGGAGCTATCAAACCGTATCGCATCAGGAGACGAGAAACTCTTCATAGACCGGGATCAAAACCCAGAATTTGCCGCTCGGATGGAGCGATGTTTTCAACAGGGGGAAATCGTTCCATTTCCGATCCTATTCAGGGAATGCCGAATCAGACATCTCAAGGATTCTGAGAAGCAGGGGAAGGACATCATCCAGTTCGGATTTCTCGTGACGGATGCTGACGGGAAGATTCTTTTGACAGACCGCGTGACCCATGTGATTTCGAAGCGATTGAGTGTGATGATCGGCTGGTCCCCAAGCCATCCTCCGGGATGTTATTACCCTGCTAGCGAAGATCATATTTTCTGGGCCTACAGCACAGAAGTCGATGATAATCACCTGAGCCGCCCCAAACTTTACTTTCTTGGGCTGGTGATGAATTGGGTGAAGGGCATCCGGTATTACTTTTACGTTTTCAACGTCGCCTACAGCGAAAAGGCACCGCTGATAGAGCGGTTGGAAAAGGAAAGGGACGACGCGATTTTGGGCTTTCAGGAAATCAATCAGGATCTGCTGGACAAGATCAGCGATAAGAAAGCCGACCTGCGGGCGATTCAACTTCTCACCAAGAGCAGCATGGAGGGGGTCGACTTTGGAAAAAGCGAGGTTGTTCCCCATAACCCGGCAATGACGGTGCCCTACCTCATTCATCCGCCCAGCGTGTTTATCAGCCATGCAACCCAAGACGACGCAGCCGCCAAGGAATTGCAAGCGATCCTGAAAGTTGCGGGGATCACATATTGGGTGGACCACCAGACAATTTCCCCTGGCGAACAGTGGTTTGCTGAAATCGAGGCAGGTGTCAAATACGGCAGGGTTTTCGTGCTCCTCTGTTCTCAGAACATGGCAGGCGCTGGCGGTGTGACGCTCGAAATCCAGATGGCCTTGGAACGTCTTGGCCGGGAGCGGGACTTCCCAATTTTCCCTGTTGCCTTGGACGGCAACCGCGTTGAAACCAATATTCCGCCAGAGTTCAAACGGTTCTGGGCTGCCGACTTGAGAGATGTTTCTCAACGCATTACCAACTGGGGAAATTTGGTTCAGAAAATCAAGGAGCGAATGGCGGGCCAACCGGATTGTCCCTAACCCAAATGCCCGTCTTGGACGTTCCAAAGGCGAACCCGCAATCCCTCCTCGGTTCCGTTCTTGACCGGGGCTCACTGCTTGGCGGTCTTTCGACCTCCATCCCGCAGGTTGCCCTAGAGGCGCGTGCTTTCGGCATTGAGGCCTGGTGCAGAGTATCGAGACCCGGCGGAGAAACCACCGTGATTTTCCGCGTCAGCGCCGTTGCCGGTGACTTGACCAAGGCCCACCTTGTCGCCATCCTCAACCAGCAGGGCCTTGACGCCGTGGGAAGCCTTGTAAACACAACGTTTTTCAATAAAAATGAAATTTTTTCTTGCCGGATCGGGGGATTTCGACCTTATTACCCCCATCAAACCTGCCGCGCCTCTGCTTGCATGCGTAATTCGGCGGGTCTTTTTTTGCCCGGATGTGGCGGACATTTGGAAAGGGGGCGGGCATGATTTATTCTAAAAGGGCGCTCACTCTGGAGCAGCAGGCGGATCAACTGCTGACACGCGGTCTGGTGGCGGACCGGAATGAACTCATCGAACGGCTGAAGGTGGTGAACTACTATCGGCTTAGCGGGTATCTTCTCCCATTCCGCCAGCCAGATGACACCTTCAAAGCGGGCACGACGCTGGAAATGATATGGCGGCGCTACAACTTTGATCGACGGCTACGGATGATCCTGTTGGACGCCATCGAACGGATCGAGGTCGCCTTGCGCACACGGCTGGTCTATCATTTTGTTCAGTCACGCGGGGCGTTCGGCCACCTGGATGAAAAGAATCTTCCTGGGTTCAAGAAGCGACCATGGCGGACCCGCTGGTGGCGAAACGTGAAGGCCTTGTGGCAAGGCAAAGGACTGGAAGGAACTGAGCACCAGAAGTGGGTAAAAAAGCTCAATCACGAAAAGAACAGGGCCAGTGACGCCTTCGTAAAACATTTCGTGAAGACCTACGGGGACCAGCATTCCGACCTCCCCCTCTGGATGGCTTGTGAACTGATGACCTGCGAGACGGTGATGCAGTTCGTGGGCGGCGTGGAGCCTTCCATTTTGAAACAGACAGCCGCCGATTTCGGATTTCCAGACCAGCAACTTCTTTCCTGGACGAAGGCGGTTTTCTCCCTCCGGAACTCCTGTGCGCACCACGCCCGAGTGTGGAACCGTGTGTTTGGTGTGAAACCTTCTGTTCCGGGGAAAAACAAAAATCCCAAATGGCACACGACACCGGCCTTTGCCAATGA
>TBL_comb47_HYPODRAFT_10008938_pt1 | contig 10114 bp, 11 predicted proteins | sample TroBogypolimnion_40_FD_10682 | JGI IMG/M metagenome (IMG submission 10682)
TGACTGAACAGAACGTAAACAAATCATTATTATGCCAAGAACAGAATTTAAGCAACTACTCGATGCAGGGGTCCATTTTGGTCACCTCAAACGCAAATGGAATCCGGCTATGGCTCCTTACATCTTCATGGAGAAGAACGGAATCCACATCATTGACCTTCAGAAAACCATTGTCAAAATTGACGAGGCGGCAGAAGCACTGAAGCAAATCTCAAGGTCAGGCCGCAAAATTCTTTTTGTAGCCACCAAAAAACAGGCAAAATCAATTGTAGCCGAGAAAGTTACGGCCATCAATATGCCATACGTTGCAGAACGCTGGCCAGGTGGTATGCTTACCAATTTCCCTACGATTCGTAAAGCGGTCAAGAAAATGTCTTCCATCGATAAGATGATCAAGGACACTGCCTGGGACAACATGTCAAAACGTGAAAAACTTCAGATTACCCGTCAGCGTGCAAAACTGGAAAAGGTATTGGGATCAATCGTTGATCTTACCCGTCTTCCCGCAGCCCTCTTCATTGTAGATGTACTCAAGGAAAAAATTGCTGTGCGCGAAGCTCAGCGTCTTTCAATTCCGATCTTTGCCATGGTTGATACCAACTCAAATCCGGAAGGGATTGACTTTGTAATTCCTGCAAATGATGATGCATCACAGTCCATTGACCTGATCATTACAACGATGTGCGAAGCCATTAAAGACGGACTTTCCGATCGCAAGGTGGAACGTGAAAAAGACGAAACAGACGAGAAACCACTGGCTCTTAAGAAAAGCGGACGTAAATCGGTTGTCAAAATTATTGTAGAAGACGATGTGGAAGAGGCCGATGAAAAAGAGGATCTGACCGATGATACCATTGCTGATTTACTAAGCGATGACGATCTTCTTGAAGATGATGTCATTGACGAAGATCTGGCCGATGACGATACCCTTGATGTAAAGTAGTTAGTTTTTAACTTTATAAAAATATATTAAACAATGAATATTACTGCTGCTGATGTGGCAAAGTTGCGCAAAGCAACCGGTGCCGGCATGATGGATTGCAAAAACGCCCTGACTGAGGCTGACGGCAATTTCGACCGTGCTATCGAAATCATCCGCGAAAAAGGCAAACTGGTTGCCAGCAAACGTGCTGACCGGGAATCTTCTGAAGGAGTTGTCCTTTCGAAGGTGTCTGAAGACAAAAGCTTCGGGGCCGTGTTATCATTAAACTGCGAAACAGATTTCGTAGCTAAAAATGACAACTTCATTGCCCTGACCGACAAAATTCTATCTCATGCAATTGCCAGTAAATGTACAACCCTTGAGGAAGTTAAAGCATTGGTAATGGATGGCAGGACAATTGGAGAACAGGTACTTGAGCAAACAGGTATTATCGGTGAAAAGATCGAATTGCCATATTATGCTTGCATTGCAGCTGCCGATGTTGTCGCTTATATTCACCCGGGAAATAAACTTGCCACGCTGGTAGGTTTTACTAAATCCATTGAATACCAGGCAGGAAGAGACGTTGCAATGCAAATTGCAGCGATGAGTCCTGTTGCCGTTGATAGTGCAGATGTTGCACCTGAAATTGTGGAGCAGGAGTTGAAAATTGCCAAGGAAAAGTTCCGTCTGGAAGGAAAACCGGAAGCAATGCTTGATAAAATTGCTCAGGGTGCCCTAAACAAATTCTACAAGGATAGCACTTTGCTGAACCAGGATTTTGTAAAGGATAATAAAACGACAATTCGTCAATACCTTAACGGTGTCGACAAGGATGTGAAAGTAACCTCCTTTATCCGTTTTACGTTGAACGTTTAAAAGGTCTTACCCTATAAAGAAAAAGAGTCTCAATTTTTGGGGCTCTTTTTGTTTAAACTCTTTTTTGGTGTAATTTTGTCCTTCAAAAAGAATATTATGGTAAAATATAAACGAGTCCTGCTGAAACTCTCCGGAGAATCTCTTATGGGCGAACAGCAATATGGAATCGATCCGCTGAGGTTATCGGAATATGCCACTCAAATCAAAGAAGCTGCTGCGCTTGGTGTAGAAATAGGGATAGTGATTGGCGGCGGCAATATCTTCCGGGGTCTGAGCGGAGCCTCCAAAGGGTTCGACCGGGTCAAAGGTGATCAGATGGGGATGCTAGCAACCGTAATAAACAGCCTTGCCCTCCATTCTGCCTTAACTGTTGCAGGCGTCAAATCGAGAGTTCTGACCGCTATCCGGATGGAGCCCATCGGAGAGTTCTACTCCAAAGATAAGGCGATAGAAACGCTTGAAAAAGGGGAAGTGGCGATCTTTTCTGCGGGGACAGGCAATCCCTTCTTTACAACTGATACAGGCTCTTCACTTCGCGGAATCGAGATTGAAGCCGATGCCATGCTCAAAGGAACCCGGGTTGACGGCATTTACACTGCGGACCCCCTCAAAGATCCTAAGGCTGTAAAATTCACTGAGATTACCTTTGATGAAATCTACAACCGTGGGCTGAAGATTATGGACCTCACGGCAACCACCATGTGCAAAGAGAACAACCTGCCCATCGTGGTTTTTGATATGGATACCCCCGGAAACCTGATAAGGGTTCTGAAGGGTGAACCAATCGGGACGGTAGTGCATAACTGAGGATTAAAGGCTGATGGCTGTTGGTGGCTAGCTACTGGCAATTTGTTTATCCGAACCATGTTTTGTCTTTCAAAATATGATTCCGGAAGATAAAAATCGTGGAAATGGTTTCATAGCCAGCCGCAAGTAGCAAGCTGCCAGTAGCATTCCACAAACTTAAATGCGGTATATTTTCCCGCAAAATCCTCAGAAATCAGCTTTTTCAATTTTATTTTTATCGTACCTTTGTCCTGAACAATAAGTTTTAACCAATTCGCCATATGAACGACGAAATTCAAATGCTCATAGATGATTCCACCGAAAGGATGGAACATGCCATTGCACATCTTGATCATGAACTGGCACATATTCGTGCCGGAAAGGCCAACCCGAGAATGATTGAAAGTGTTGTTGTAGATTACTATGGAGTACCGACACCGATTATGCAGGTTTCAAACGTCAGTACTCCTGATGCAAGAACAATTGCAATCCAGCCATGGGACAAAAAGATGATTCAGCCCATTGAACGGGCAATTATCAATTCGAACCTGGGTTTCAATCCCGAAAATAATGGAGAGTATATCCGGATAAATGTACCCGTTCCTACAGAAGAACGGCGCCGGAATCTGGTAAAAGATGCCCACAAAGAGGGTGAAGTTGCCAAGGTAAGCATCCGCTCAGCCCGTAAGGATGGCAACGAATATCTCAAAAAATTACTGAAGTCAAAAGAGATCTCCGAAGATGAAGAGAAAGATACCGTTGAAAAAATTCAGCTTTTAACCGACAGGTTTACCCGTAAGGTGGACGAATTAATTGCTTTTAAAGAAAAAGAAATTCTTACTGTATGAGAGTATTTTTTACGATTGTCTGCTTCTTTCTTTTGTCTAACAGTTATTGCCAGGGGGTAAAGATTTATAATCCTGAAGCAGATGTCTCCTCAGCTATCAGCCAGGGTCTTGCCCGTGCAAAGGCCGAAAATAAACATCTCTTTCTGCAGATTGGCGGAAACTGGTGTCCCTGGTGTATAAAATTTCATAAATTATGCGCTGAAGATTCTGAACTAAAGACTTTTATGGATAAGAACTATGTCTTTTTACTGGTGAACTACAGTAAGGAGAACCGAAATCTGGAATCGCTGAAAAGGCTTGATTATCCCCAAAGGTTCGGATTTCCGGTTTTTGTGATTCTTGATGCAAATGGCACCCGTATACATACCCAAAATTCTTCTTACCTGGAAGAGGGAGCTGGCTATTCGAAAAAGAAAGTAATTGATTTTATGGCACAATGGTCCCCTGAGGCACTTAATCCCGATCATTTCAAAGCTAAGTGAGAAACCACTTTTCAGATAGCAAATTTTAAAACCCCGCCGACCTATTAAACTAATTGGAGTAATCGTAGTCTAACTATGGTTACGACTTTAATTTGCATTTTTTCAATTTGTTATTCGTTGATGAGCCTTTCTATTCCCGGAACAGTTGCCTGTGCCATAATATTCCTGATTTCAGTCTCTTTTTCAGCTTTTGGGCAATCTGAGATCGTCAGTAATCAAGACAGCGCATTCGCAAAACAAAAAGATATCGTCGATCTGCTGCAAGGGGGATTTAAAACCCATTTGCGTAAGGACACTCTTTCCACCAAAGGAAGCGGTCCCTTCTTTTCAATTCTGCCGGTGATGGGTTATTCGCTACAGTCGGGACTCACAGGAGCCATAGTAACAAACACCTCCTTTTATACTGATGCGAGTAAAAGCAGATTTTCAAATCTCCTGATAAACGGGTATTACTCCCAATATCATCAGTACTGGTTTACCGCAAACAGCACCCTGTTTTTTGAAAAGTACAAGCTGCATCTAGTAGGGGATACCAGGTATTATAATTTCCCTACACAAACCTATGGCCTTGGAACAAACAGTATGTTAACGGATGGATTGGACATTAAATATTCCTACTTCAGGATATCGCAGATCGCATTTCGTGAACTCACACCCAGTATCTTTGCAGGAGCCGGATATAATCTGGATTATCATTGGAATATCACAAATGACACTATCGCCGGAAAGGCATTGAGTGACTTCAACATGCTGCAGAAAGGGACAACTCACTCTGTTTCATCAGGAATTTCACTGAATATTTTATTTGACAACAGGAAAAACCCCGTAAATCCTGAGCGGGGCAGTTATGCAAATATTCAATACCGGCCGAATCTTAAAATGCTGGGAAGCGACACCAATTGGCAATCCTTACTGATTGACCTGCGAACCTATGTCAAATTCCCGGCATCATCACATAACGTGCTTGCGTTTTGGAATTACTACAATTTTACCCTGGCAGGGACACCACCGTACCTGGATACACCCAGCACCGGATGGGATGCCTATTCCAATACAGGTCGCGGATATGTTCCGGGGAGGTACACCGGAAAGAATTTTAATTATCTTGAATCAGAATACCGTTTTTGCCTCACGCGGAACGGGATATTAGGAGCTGTGGTGTTTGGTAATATCGAGTCAGTATACCAAACCTGGAAAGATGCGCTCCCGGTTATTCCTGGCGGAGGATTTGGGTTGCGGATAAAAATGAACAAATACTCCAACACCAATGTCGCAATTGACTATGGCTTTGGAGTAGGTGGATCACACGGATTTTTCTTTAATCTGGGAGAAGTCTTCTGAGCTTATTGCTTCTTGATTAATAACCAGGCATCGGCGTATTTAGTGTTCTGGCGAATCTCCCCAAGCTTGGCGCGAGCCGCACTCTCATCATCATAGCTTGTGACACAAACCCGGAACAGACCTGCTTCATTGACAAGTATACCGGGGGAATAAGCTTCAGCCGTTAATTGCTTCTTTAACCTCTGTGCATTTTCGTATTTTCCAAAACTGCCAAGAATCAGGTAAAATCTCTTTGACCCTAAATCACTTGCTTCTCCCTGAGCCGCAGTAAACCGCTCTTCTTTTGATCTTACAGATGAATTCCCGTTAGTAACAGTTCCATACGATTTGACAACAGTTTCTGACTTTACTGGTTCAGAACTTACACTTTCCGATTTTACAGGTTCCGGCTTTGGGGCAATTTTTTGAGTTTTACAACCGGCGGACATCAGAACAGTTAGGATAAGAAGAATACTTAGGACTTTCATGGTATTTTTTGATTATTTATTCAGCGAAGATATAAAAAGAATTCAAAATTTGATTATCTCAATTCAATTTGTTAAATTTACAACATATAATGGGCTAATTGAAGTCATTTTGAATAGTGTGCCCAAGCCAATCACTGACACAAACCAATCACTATGAGCCTACAAAAATACCCCCTGATTTTCATTGTGGAAGACAATCCCGTCTACAATAAGCTTATTATAAATCATTTGCGCTCACATAAACGGATTCGCACCATGAGTTTCGAAAGTGGCGAAGAGTGCATTAAAAACATTCATCTTAAACCGGATATCATTATTCAGGATTACCTTCTTGAAGGGATAAACGGATTAGATGTACTGATAGCCTCCAAGAAAAAAAATCCGGCAATCGATTTTATCTTTCTATCCGGCCAGGATAATATTGAGGTTGCCATAAATTGTATGAAATTCGGAGCCTGCGATTATATCGTCAAGGATCAGTATGCCCTTATAAAACTCTCTGAAAGAATTAATAAAGTTCTGTCACGTCGGGAACTGCTTAAAAGCAATAAACGATTTAAACTGGGAATCACCCTTTTTTCCATTGCACTGGTCATCATTATTCTGATCTTCGTCTGCCTTGCAATCCTGTTCCCCAACACTTTTTCAATACTATAATCAGCCAGTCAGAAGCTCTCCACTCAAATTGACCGGAAAACTGAATGGATTTGCTATTCTGGTTTTTCCGGTCCACTTATTTATTATTTGCCGGTTTTTACTGATCCTGGTAATAATATCCGTCCAAATCCTGCCGTATCATGGAAAAGAGCCAATACATGCTTGATATCATGATCATTAGCCAGTGAAGCTATAATTGCCCCTTTTTGATAGTAATAGCGTGAAACAATTTCATCTTTAAGCAATTCGCGGATCTCCTCGCTAAACTTACCCAGATCGAGATCGAGATTTAAGGTTAAACCTTTTTCAAGTGCGGCAAATTCATTTTGGGCCGCTTCATAGTAACGTTCCCGTTTGGCCGTTTCAATTAACGTCTTTAACGTTTGCTCACTCCTTGATTCATATGAAAATTTTTTCTCTGCCAGAAACCGGTGAAAATCGTTATAAATATCATCACTGAGAACAAATTTTTCAGGGGAGTCTATCGTTTTATGATTTGCCGCATATTCGGTGGCGAAATCGAATATCATATAATCCTGCACCAGCTTATAGGCCAAAGTACTTAAAGTATCCTGTACATCGCGGATATCGGGCGTTACGCCACCTCCGTTTTTCACCAGTCTTCCATTTCTGGTTTTAAATTCCGATATAAGCGAATCGGGGATATTTCCAACGCTACCGTCGGCATTGCGGTGAGAATAATCGAGTGCCTGTATGCAACGTCCGCTGGGAATATAATATTTGGCTGTAGTCACTTTAAGCTTGGTATTATAGCTAAGGTCCCTTGTCGTCTGAACCAATCCCTTGCCAAAGGTGCGGTTACCCAGAATGACTGCGCGGTCGAGATCCTGAAGTGCACCGGCAACAATCTCGGAGGCCGAAGCCGATCCGCTGTTTACCAGGACGATAAGTGGCATCACAGAATCAACGGGTTGCTCTGTGGCCCGGTAAGTTTTATCCCACTGCGAGACCTTTCCCTTGGTACTCACAATCTCCTGTCCATGATTCACAAACAGGTTGGTTACCTTCACCGCTTCGCCCAGCAAACCTCCGGGATTCGACCGGAGATCAAGAACCAGTGAGGTTGCCCCCCTGGTATCCCTGAGATTGAGCAAGGCACTCCGGATATTATCTGAACAGCCGTCCGTAAAACTCGACAACCTGATATAGCCCGTTTTACCATCAAGCATACCGTAATAGGTAACCGGATCGATCTGAATCTCCTGACGTACAATATCAAGTGAAAAAGGCTTTTTCTCTCCGGGACGCAGCATCTTTACCTTAACCGGTTTTTTTGCCGGACCTTTCAGAATTTCCGACACATCAGATACCGCCATTTTATCAACAGCCTTACCGTCAACTTCCAGGAAGATATCCCCTGCCCGTAACCCGCTTTTTTGAGCTGGAAATCCTTCATAAGGCTCAGCAACAATAATCTGGCTTCTGCGCTTACTGATCATCGCCCCAATTCCTGCATATTCACCGGTAGTCATGAATTTAAAATCATCCATCTCCGATTCAGGAATAAATACCGTATAAGGATCCAGGGTTTCGAGCATATCATCGATCCCCTTCCTGATCAGCTTATCCGGTTTAACCTCATCCACATAAAAAAGGTTCAACTCCCTGACCAGGGTATAGAAAATATCCAGATTTTTAGAAATTTCGAAATTTTTCTGATCGCTTTTGAATCCCCAAAAAGAGAGTCCGATAATAACCACAATGGACAATCCAAGTGCTGCCTTCAATATTTTATTACTCATACGAAATGAAACCGTTTATTAATTTTCAATTTCCCGCCAAATTTACAAAAGTATACAAATCAGGAATTAATCCGGTATACTTTCAATGCTCATTCGGTCCTTTATGCGATATCCCTATGGACAAATTCACCCGGAGAAGGTTTAATTCCACAGATAACTACCGAATATATGCAACAACTGTGAAGGGTCAAAAGTTTAACGTATTTTTATCCCGTTAAAATAACTCAATTGGGGAAGGGATTAGTCATAAGGTCAACGGGAAGCTGGTATTCGGTAAAATCGGATACCGGTGATCTGATTGACTGCCGGATCAAGGGGAAGCTTCGGATGAAGGAGGTCCGCACCACCAATCCGGTTGCGGTGGGTGACCGTGTTGAATTTGAACTTCAATATGATGAAACAACCAAAGAGGGGGTAACAGGAATTATCTCTTCGGTCGATTCCCGAAAAAACTACATTATCCGAAAGGCCTCCAACCTATCCCGTGAAAGTCAGATTATTGCAGCCAATATTGACCAGGCTTTCATCATTGTTACTGTGAATTATCCGGTTACCCTGCCGGGATTTATCGATCGCTACCTGATCTCGGCAATGGCTTACCGCATACCGGCATCTCTGGTCTTCAATAAAATCGATTTATATACCGATAAGGATTACGAAAAACTCGAAGAGTATCTGCAAACCTACGAATCGATCGGGTACAAATGTTTTCAGGTTTCAGCCGAAAAGAATTTCAACATTGATCAGCTGCATGCAGAACTTCCCGGGAAAATAAGTCTCTTTTCCGGTCTTTCGGGGGTAGGGAAGTCCTCAATTCTTAACCGGATTGATCCTGATCTGAAACTTAAAACCGGGATCATCTCCGATCATCACCAGCAGGGAAAACATACCACCACATTTGCTGAGATGTTTGAAACTGCTGACGGAGCGATGATCATAGATACCCCCGGGATCAGGGGATTTGGGGTTATCGACATGGCAAAAGAGGAGATTGCCCATTATTTTCCTGAAATGTTCGGACTCCTTGATCAGTGCCGGTTTTTCAATTGTACCCACACCCATGAACCCGGATGCGCAGTGAAAGCGGCAGCCGAAAACGGGGATATTCCTTCCACACGGTATGAATCGTATCTTTCATTGATTGCAGAAGATAACGGAAGATATCGTCAACCATAGACCACCTTAATATTAAAATGGTTACAACAGAGTCAGGGAAGGAATCTATCCAGGATTCCGCCTATTTAAAAATTACATCACGGTCATATTTCCGGATTTGTTCTTTCCAGTGTTCAGGAATTGGGATACTCTTTTGATCCTTGATATCATAACAAACCAAAACGACCAGACAGGTAGACAACAAATCACCGGTATGTTCCTCCACGAGCTGGTGCTCCATGGTCAGGCTTTTGGTCCCGACATGGGTCACATGCGTCTCAACCAGGATGCTGGTCCTCATAAAAATAGGTTTCAGATAATCAATTTTAATCATGGCACCGACCACCCCGATATTAATAAAGTCCATGTCAGGCAACACCTCATCGAAATAATGGAGTTTCCCTGCATCGTAGTAATTCTGATAAACCGTATTCGAAACATGTCCAAGCATGTCGACATCGCTAAACCTTACCTGGATAGGAATGATGCTCCTGAACTGTGATTGATTTTCCATTTATGCTGTTTTTTCCCTGCAAATATACGATAACCCATGGTCCCTGATTGAAGATAATCCAATTTGATCTTAGAATATTGAACAGAAGAACTCCCGGGCACCCATCAGATGAATCCCTCAAACTGACTAAAATCATCTTTTGGAACAAAAAAACAGCTGATTACTGGTAATTCCGATTATTATTTTTATTTTTGCCGCCGAATAACAACAATGGGAATGCTACAAAACAATACTTTTTATTTTTGGTTTGGTTATCTCGGCCTTCGTATGGGGACTGAACGGTAAGGTATTGTCAAACAA
>TBL_comb47_HYPODRAFT_10008940_pt1 | contig 10112 bp, 8 predicted proteins | sample TroBogypolimnion_40_FD_10682 | JGI IMG/M metagenome (IMG submission 10682)
TCTGGGCGGTGAACGTGGTGAGGGTTTATTGCGCGCCCTGATTTTAGGAAAAGATATCGGCGGAAAATTAGTGGAACTAGCGCGTGATCGCGCACCAGAGGGTCTTCTAATTAACTCTCCTAGACCCAATCTATTGCGCTTTATGCCAGCCCTCAATGTATCTGATGATGAAATCCGTCAGATGTGTGGCATCTTGCGCGAACTTTTGAAACTGACTACCTAATCAACTAAATTTTTAGGTAGTGAAAAGGTAACATCTTCAACCACCCCCGGCAGTGCTCGCACTTGCCGCGGACCAAATTCTTGGATCTTTGCGACGATTGACTGCGCCAAACTCTCTGGCGCTGATGCGCCAGCAGTCAAACCCACGCGCTTTTTACCTACAAACCATTCAGCCTTGAGTTGCTCCGGTGCGTCCACCATGTAAGACGGTACACCTAACTTTTCAGATAGTTCACGCAAACGATTCGAGTTCGAGCTTGCCTTACTACCCACCACAATAACGACCTCAACTTGAGGCGCCATCAACTTAACAGCGTCTTGACGATTTTGAGTAGCGTAACAAATATCTTGCTTGCGAGGTTGAACAATCTTGGGGAACTTGCTCGTTAATGCATCAACAATTTCTTTAGTCTCATCAACAGAGAGCGTTGTTTGAGTTACAAAAGCAATCTTGGTATCGCTTGGGAAAGTCAACTTCTCAACATCGCCGATTTTCTCAATCAAGAAGACGCCCTCTTTCACCTGCCCCATAGTGCCCTCAACCTCAGGGTGGCCAGCATGGCCAATCATCAATACGGTATAGCCTTCTTTGCACATCTTAACGACCTCAAGATGTACTTTGGTTACCAATGGACAAGTCGCGTCATACACCTGCAATCCACGTTGTTCGGCATCTTGTCGCACCTCTTTAGAAACGCCGTGCGCACTAAACACCACAATGCCACCCTTGGGTACTTCGTGCAATTCATCAACAAAGACCGCGCCTTTTTCACGGAGCTCATTGACCACGTATGCGTTATGCACAATTTCATGGCGCACATAGATTGGGGCACCAAAGCGATTGAGCGCTTCATTAACGATATTGATTGCGCGGTCTACGCCAGCACAAAAGCCGCGGGGCTGGGCCATCAAAATTTCAGGGCTATCTATCGGATTCATGGCTGCTTTAAATATGTTTTACAGAATCGCAACAATTTGCGCTTCAAAGGTAACTGGGCGACCAGCCAAGGGGTGATTGAAATCAAACCAAGCACCCTCTTCGTTAATCGATTGCAATACACCAGCATACTGAGCGCCACCCGGGGCATTGAACTCAATCACATCACCCGGATTAAATTGTGCGTCCTCATCCCGGCCTTCTTTAAGCGCCCCCAAAGAAACCCACTGCACCAACTCATCTTTACGTTCGCCAAAACTTTCTTCCGGCGGGAGTAAGGCACTTTTTTTCTCTCCCACCTCTAAACCCAACAACACTTTTTCAAAACAAGGCGCAAATTGTCCAGAACCCATCAAAACCGTCGCAGGACGGTCAATAAACGTATTGATGTAATCCTCCCCATTGGGCAAAGTCAGCCGATAGTTGAGGGTGAGATAGGAATTAGGCAGAACAATAAGCTTAGTCATAAGGTAATTGTATCTAGGCAGCCGACCAAGGAACACTCTCCGATCCCAGATTGGCCAAGAGAGGATCAGCCTAGAGAGAAATTACGCGCCCAAGGCGCTCAGTCATTAAATGATGCAGAGCTCTTGGCCATCTTCTTGCGGGTTGGAGTTAAAGGCAAAAGCGCCGTAGCCTTGGCCCAAGATCTTCTCCATCAATTTGGCAGCCTACCTCGCCTTTTGAGTGCTAGCCCTGACGAGCTAACGCGCATTCACGGCATGGGACTCTCAAAATGGTCACAAATCCAAGCCGCCTATGAACTAGTCAAGCGCAGCCTGGAGGAAGGGCTGGCATACGACTCGATTTTTTCTTCGCCAACCCATGTCAGAGAGTTTTTACAGGCAAAAATAGGCAAACTACCCCATGAGGTCTTTCTATGTCTTTATTTAGACTCCAGATATCGTCTGATTGAGTGTCAGGAGCTCTTTCGGGGGTCGATCACCCATACAGCTGTCTATCCACGAGAAATCCTCAAGGAGGCCCTCACCCGCAATGCCAGCGCCATCATCGTGGCTCATAATCACCCGAGTGGGAATCCGCTACCAAGCCAGGCTGATCAAGATTTAACCAACATCCTCACAAAAGCCCTGCAACTAGTCGATATTCCACTACTTGATCACTGTATCGTAAGTGGGAGTGGTTTTTTCTCATTTTCAGACTCAGGCCTTATGTAGATTGACTTTTAAAGATAGTAATTACTAACTTTATTGGTAATTCAGAGTGTCTAGATCCATTTATTACACCAATCGTTCAAACTAAAGCCAATTAGGGGTAGATCAAAACCCTCTATGCCTGATACAATCTTCTTTTTTCGCAATTATGGAGTCCGTCATGGCAAAAGTTTGCCAAGTCACTGGGAAGAAGCCGATGGTTGGCAACAATGTATCCCATGCAAATAACAAAACAAAGCGTCGCTTTTTGCCTAATCTGCAAAATCGTCGCTTCTGGGTAGAATCTGAAAACCGTTGGGTCAGCTTGCGCTTAACCAACGCTGGTTTGCGCGTGATCGACAAAAATGGCATCGATGCTGTTTTGTCTGATCTTCGTGCACGTGGCGAAATTTAAGGAGCGCACAAATGGCTAAAGGCGGCAGAGAAAAAATCAAGTTAGAGTCATCAGCAGGTACTGGTCACTTCTACACTACTTCAAAAAACAAGCGTACAAAGCCTGAGAAAATGGAGATCATGAAATTCGATCCAACCATTCGCAAGCACGTTGCTTACAAAGAAACCAAGCTGAAGTAATTTCCTTACTTCACAAATAAAAAACCCGCTACTACAGCGGGTTTTTTATTATCTGAACTTCGAGAGCGCAGACCCAACTCATCGTTGGCTTATGCATAACGTCGCAAACGCAAAGAGAACTCGCGCAAGCTCGATAAACCGCTCTCCTCGGCACGCTGACACCAAGAATGGAGTTGGGCTAGCAATTGATCACCAGTAGCATTAGAGCGACCCCAGATGGCTTGTAAATCACGACGCATTTCAATCATTTTGCGCAACTGGGCATTGCTTGCAATTAACTCTTCCAGTTTGGATTTTTCTTCATCACTCAGGCGAGATTCATCTTTGCCCAACCATGTGCGTGCATCCTTCAGATGCGCAGCCAATACTTGCATATGCTGGACTTCATTACTAAAGAAGCTGCGTAGCGTCTTGCTATAACGCGCCATGATTTCATAACGATTGGCAATGATGGCTTCGAGTGTTCCCTGGTCTGCAGGGCGTAAGTCACTCAGAATAGGCTTGGGGGGAGTCTTCTTTACTGTCGCTAAACCAAGCGCACTCATCATCTGTATGTAAAGCCAACCAATATCAAACTCATACCACTTGTTAGAGAGCTTGGCGCTAGTAGCGAAAGTGTGATGGTTGTTGTGTAACTCCTCGCCACCGATCAAGATACCCCAAGGAAGGATGTTTCTGGATGCATCTTCGCAATCGTAATTACGATAACCCCAGAAATGTCCAATGCCGTTAATCACACCAGCTGCCGTAATTGGAATCCAAAGCATTTGTACTGCCCACACTGTTAAACCAATACCGCCAAATAAAAATACGTCGATGATTAACATCAAAGCAACGCCTTGCCATGAAAATTTAGAATAGAGATGATGTTCTATCCAGTCATTGGGGGTGCCGTGTCCGAACTTGTTTAAGGTTTCTTGATTGGCAGCCTCTTTTTTATAGAGCTCTGCACCACGTGACAAGACGGTATTGATTCCTAAGATTTGTGGGCTATGTGGATCATCGATGGTTTCGCACTTAGCGTGGTGTTTGCGATGAATCGCGGCCCACTCCTTGGTCACCATTCCGGTTGTAAGCCACAACCAGAAGCGGAAAAAATGTGACATGATGGGATGCAAATCTAAGGCGCGATGGGCTTGGCAACGGTGCAGAAAGATAGTCACAGCAGCAATAGTGATGTGCGTCACGAGCAAAGTGTAAACAACGATCTCCCACCAAGACCATTGAAGATAGCCATGCGCAAGCCAATTGAGAAATAGATCAAAACCAGAATAAGAAGCAGTATTCAAAAGGGAGTCCCTAAAGATGTGGTAACCCCCCTATTTTAAAGCTTTCCCAGCTTTTTAGGCCTCTTCTTTTGGCGCTTTAACGACTATCTTTTTTTGGAAGACAGCTCCAAAAAATCCATCCGTCCCATGAATATGGGGCCACAACTGCCACCAAGGATTATCTGGACTGCATCCAATCGGCATCTGATTTGGAAACAAGGGTTTAAGTACTTCTGCAGCAGGCACCACCTCAAATTCAGGGTGTTTTGCTAAAAAGTCTTCTGCAATCCCTTGGTTTTCTTGCGGCAAGAGACTGCAAGTGGCATAAACCAAACGGCCGCCGGGTTTTAGCAAGCGACTAGCAGAGGCCAGAATATTGGCTTGTTTGACATTTAATTCGAGCACGCCTTCAGGAGTTTGACGCCACTTTAGATCAGGATTGCGGCGCAAGGTACCCATCCCGCTACATGGCGCATCCACCAAGACACGATCAATTTTTCCAGCCAAACGCTTAATCTTGGTGTCATTCTCGCTATCGATCCAAACAGGATGGACATTGGATAAGCCGCTACGGGCCTGCCTAGGCTTTAGATTTGCCAAGCGACGCTCGGATGTATCTAGGGCATATAAACGGCCTGTAGAGCGCATCAGGGCTCCTATTGCTAAAGTCTTGCCGCCTGCACCTGCGCAAAAATCAACCACCATCTCACCGCGCTTAGGAGCCAATAGGTAAGCCAATAGCTGGCTGCCTTCATCTTGAACCTCAAACATGCCGGCCTTAAAGCCAACCGTATTTTGCAGCGCAGGCTTGCCCATGATGCGCACGCCATCTGGCGCATAAGGCGTTGGGATCGCTTGATAACGACCGCCCAGGGCATTCATCTCAAGGAGCAATTGCTCGCGCGTAGTCTTCATCGTATTTGCGCGCAGATCTAATAGGGCTGGATGCATGAGTGATTTAGCTAANGCTTCACGAGACTCTGCACCTGGATACTTTCCAAAAGCATCCCAAAGCCACTCCGGCAGATTATTGCGAACCAGGGGGTTTAAAGTCTCCGGGTCAATCTTAGAAACATGCACGAGCCACTCGTACTCTCCCGGTTTGAGCACATGCGCCAGATCAGCAATCGCGCTTTCTGCACGATTCGATGTGCCTAGGCCACCTTCAGACAAGGCGGACATCAAACCCAATAGAGCTAAGCGCCTGGCCTGAGAGCCTTCACCACTCACCGCCAATTGTGAGAACTCATTTTTACGACGCAAGATAGCAAAAGCGCTTTCTGCAATCAAGGCACGATCACGGTTACCAAGTTGTGGCTCAGCCCGAAAGTAGCGACTGACGACTCGATCTGCAGGCTGCTCAAAACTGAGCATCTCTGGCAACAGGCGCTCTAAATGAATGGCATGCTGAGGCAATGCCTTGGCATTCGAAAAATTCTTTTGACCGACAGGCGCAATGAGATTGCCGCTCGCATTGCGTCGCTCAGGGTTACGCAAAGGATCTTTTGATTTAGTAGCGTAGTTTTTACTATCGCTGGATCTAGTCCTAGCTCTTGGGCTGGCATTTCTGGATGAACGTTCTTTACTCATAATTTAAAAAATTGCGACTCCGGGGGTTGTAACTTCACTTGATTACCTTCTATTCGCAATCGTCCATCAAGGAACCATTTTACGGCCCGTGGATAGATTTGATGCTCAGCAGCCAAAACACGAGCCCCCAAGGTCGCCGCATCGTCCCCGGGAAGCACTGGAACAGAGGCCTGGCAGATGATGGGGCCCTCATCAACGCCCTCATTTACAAAGTGCACAGTAGCTCCGTGAGTTGTCACTTTAGCCTCCAAAGCACGCTCATGGGTATGCAATCCAGGAAAAGCGGGCAATAAAGCAGGATGAATATTGATCAAACGCCCTTCATAGTGGCGAATAAAACCCGGAGTCAAAATACGCATAAATCCAGCTAAAACCACTAAATCAGCCCCTAAAGCATCAATTTGCGCGATGAGGGCGGCATCAAAAGACTCTCTAGAGGAATGCTCTTGATGCTCTATGGCAAAGGCTGGAATTCCATGAGAACGAGCAAAATCAAGCCCCAAAGCGCTAGATCGGTTGGAAATGACCCCCGAAAATTGAACGGGCCAAGCCTCTTTTTGGGCTGTTTTAACGATTGCCTCGAAGTTTGATCCGCGGCCAGAGATTAAGGTAACGATTGATTGCATGCCCACAATATAATTGAAGGCTACCCTGAAAGCGATTTTGTGAACGTATTCCGTGGCCCGACCCAGTTTTCTGCAGGACCTGCTTGTGCCTTAACCATTGGTAATTTCGATGGCGTGCACAGGGGTCACCGCGCCCTGCTCAAAGAACTAAAAGAAGGGGCCGACGAAAGAGGGCTGATAAGTTGCGTCATGACTTTTGAGCCGCATCCAAAGGAATTCTTTTCGCCGGAGGCAGCGCCACCACGCATCTTGAATCTGCGTGACAAATTGGCTGCGTTTGCGCAAATGGGAATCGATCGAGTGGTGGTTGAGCATTTCAACAAGGCTTTTGCGAGCCTAAGCCCAGAAGAGTTTGTTTCAGAAATTCTAGTCAAGCGGCTCAATGCAAAATGGATTTTAATCGGGGATGATTTTTGCTACGGCGCAAAACGTGCCGGAAATTTTGCAAGCCTCAAAGCGGCTGGTGAAAAATTTGGCTTCACCGTTTCAAGCATCGACACTATTCTTGAAGATGGCGAGCGTATTTCTAGTTCGGCTTTGCGCGCCGCATTAGCCAATGGCGATATGACACTCGCCACCAAGTTACTCGGGCGCCCTTATGGTATTTCTGGTCATGTCATTCATGGACAAAAGCTTGGACGCGAACTGGGCTTTCCCACCCTAAATTTAGCAGTTGCAAATCATCTTCATCATCGCAAGCCTGCAACGAGCGGCATCTTTACCGCACAGGTTATTGGCTTAAGCGACAAGCCTCTGCCAGCAGTAGCTAGCTTGGGTGTGCGCCCCACAGTAGAGGATAAAGGGCGGGTGTTACTTGAAACGCATATCTTTGATTACCAACAAGATGCTTACGGAAAAATTGTGACCGTTGAGCTTTTAGAAAAAATTCGTGATGAGGAAAAGTATGCTGACCTCGACACACTCACACAAGCTATTGCAGCAGATGCAAAGCACGCCAGAAATTATTTCCAGAAAAAAGTCTATGTCTGAAAAAGCAAACTCATATCCCGTTAATCTTTTAGAAACGCCATTTCCGATGCGCGGAGATCTTGCCAAGCGCGAACCACAATGGGTTGAGCAATGGCAAAAAAATAAGCTCTACGAAAAAATTCGTGCGGCACATGCCAATCAACCGAAATTTATTTTGCATGATGGCCCTCCATATGCCAATGGTGATATCCATATTGGGCATGCAGTTAACAAGATTCTCAAAGACATGATCGTAAAGTCACGCTGGTTGATGGGTTTTGATTCAGCCTATGTACCTGGCTGGGATTGCCATGGCATGCCGATTGAAATCCAAATTGAAAAACAATTTGGTAAGAATTTACCGACTGCAGAGGTGCAAGCGAAGGCACGGGCTTATGCACAAGTGCAAATCGATAAACAAAAGAAGGATTTTGAGCGCTTGGGCGTTCTGGGCGACTGGAATAACCCTTATCTCACCATGAACTTTCGTAACGAGGCAGATGAGATTCGTGCGCTTGGCGATATTTGGAAAAAGGGTTATGTGTTCCGCGGCCTCAAACCGGTCAATTGGTGCTTTGATTGTGGATCTGCATTAGCCGAAGCCGAGGTTGAATACCAAGATAAGACGGATCCAACGATTGATGTTGGCTTTGCTTTTGATGATGCTCAGCGCCCACAATTAGCAAAAGCGTTTGGTTTAAATGACTTGCCAGCAAAGCCTGGTATGGCAGTCATCTGGACAACAACACCTTGGACGATTCCAGCCAATCAAGCCTTGAATGTCAACCCCGAACTGATCTATGCCTTGGTAGATGTGGGTGACAAATTATTCATTCTTGCAAAAGATCGTGTGGAGACCTGCCTTCAGGAATATGGTCTGGCAGGTGAAATTATCGGCACCTGCTTGGGTAGCCAATTAGAAAATATTTCGTTCTGGCATCCCTTAGCAAAACTCGATGCAGGTTATCGTCGTTTATCCCCCATCTATGCGGCTGAATATGTCAGCCTCGATACCGGCACTGGAATTGTTCATTGCTCACCAGCCTATGGTGAGGAAGACTTTAAGTCTTGCAAAAAGCATCAGATAGCCGATAAAGATATTCTGAGCCCGGTAATGGGCAATGGCGTATACGCCTCATGGCTCCCTCTCTTTGCCAATGAATTTATCTGGAAGGCCAACCCAAAAATTGTTGAGGCACTCCGAGAGGCCGGTAGCTTGGTGAGAGAGAAAAGCTATACCCATTCATACATGCATTGCTGGCGTCATAAGACCCCAATTATTTATCGTGCCACCTCACAATGGTTCGCGAGCATGGATAAAAAACCATCTGATGGCAAAGCCAGTTTGCGTGAGACTGCATTGGCTGGTATTGAAGGAACAGAATTCTTTCCAGCATGGGGCAAGCAACGCCTTCACAGCATGATTGCCAATCGTCCAGATTGGACGCTCTCACGCCAACGCCAATGGGGCGTACCAATGGCTTTCTTCGTTCATAAGGAAAGTGGTGAACCACATCCTCGCACTGCTGAACTTCTGGAAGAAGTTGCAAAACGTGTTGAACAAGGCGGAATTGAGGCCTGGCAAAAACTCGAAGTGAGCGAACTACTTGGCGATGAAGCATCCCAATACGAAAAGAATCGCGACACCCTAGATGTTTGGTTTGATTCTGGAACAACGCATTGGCACGTGATTCGTGGTTCCCATCGCAATGAACTCTTTAGACCCGAATCCGAATTACCAGAAGGTCGCTTAGCTGATCTCTATTTAGAAGGTTCAGATCAACACCGCGGCTGGTTCCACTCATCTTTGCTGACAGGCTCCATGCTCGATGGCAAGCCGCCTTACAAAGCACTATTAACCCATGGCTTTACTGTTGATGGTCAGGGTCGTAAGATGAGTAAGTCGGTCGGCAACGTGATTGCTCCACAACAAGTCGCCGATAAATTAGGTGCGGAAATCATCCGCCTTTGGGTTGCCTCAACAGATTACTCGGGCGAAATGACAATTTCTGATGAGATTCTCAAGCGAGTAACCGAAAGTTATCGCCGTATTCGTAACACCCTGCGCTTCTTGCTTGCCAATCTCTCTGACTTTGATCCTACCCAGCATGCCTTACCAACAGAACAATGGCTTGAGATTGATCGTTATGCTGTCGCACTTGCTGAGCAATTGCAAGGCGAAGTGGAAACCCACTACAAAGCATACGAATTCCAACCAGCGGTTGCACGCATGTTGACTTTCTGCTCCGAGGATTTAGGTGGCTTCTATCTAGATATTCTGAAAGATCGTCTGTATACGGGTGCGCCTCACTCACAAGATCGCCGTGCTGCGCAAAATGCGCTTTTCCATATCACGCGTAACCTCTTGAAATGGTTGGCACCCTTCCTCTCCTTTACGGCAGAAGAGGCATGGCAATCGCTTCCTCATGGCACTCAAGAGCAGGCCAGTGAATCGATCTTCATGGAAGAATTTGGTACTTTTCCAGCAATCAAAAATGCAAATGACTTAGTTTCTAAATGGAACCGCATCCGCGAGATTCGCTCTGAAGTCACTAAAGCCATTGAAGTTGAACGAGAGGCTGGCAATGTTGGCTCATCACTTCAGGCAGAACTCACCATTAAAGTGCCGGAGGCAGATTTTGCTTTAATCCATTCTCTCGGAAATGATTTACGTTTCGTCACGATTACTTCTAGCGCAACAGTAGAGCACTCCAAAGATGGCCTAGAGGTTCTGGTACGCGCCAGTCAATTC
>TBL_comb47_HYPODRAFT_10008941_pt1 | contig 10110 bp, 9 predicted proteins | sample TroBogypolimnion_40_FD_10682 | JGI IMG/M metagenome (IMG submission 10682)
TTTTACACCTTTTAACATTTCAAATGCCGACCTAAAAGGTCGGCATCTTTGAGTGTTATTAGGCAACTGTTACTTTTCACCGATAAACTACCTTTATATATCAATAATTCTGCTTTCAGCAGAATTATCATATATAATCGGCGTTTGAAAGGTGAAAAGGTGTAAAATGATATAACGATAAAATTGATATAATAAACATAAATCGTAAATCACCAATATAATATGCTACAATTCGACGTGGAAAAGGGCGAAGAATCATATTGTTGGTTGGATTTTGTTCCACCAACAAACATCGAAACTATGGACGAAATCCACGCATATTATGACGAAACCACGAACACGATATCGTCATACAAAAAAAGCGAAATCGCCGACAAAAAATATCAAAATCGGGAAGATCCAGAACCAGATCCAGAATACGTCGACAACTATTATAATGACGACCTAGAGAAGAGACCAAAGATGGTTTGCGAACGCAGGGCCGTGATTGTGATATATTCCATAATTGGCCTGATGTTCCTGTTCAAAATCATTATGATGCCAGTATAAATATCGCGAATATCACATATATCATAATCGTAAATCCATATAAATATATTACACTTGTATTTATACTTGTATTCGGCATGAAAGTCTTCGTCTACGGGTTTTGGGACGGATTCCTCGACAAACACGACGCGGTTCATATCGATTTTTTCAAACAATTGCTCGGTCTCGTCTTTGGGTGCGAGATCGAAGTCGGCGACTTTAACGACAGCGAAATCCTGCTCGAATCCATTTTCAGCAATAATACCGCCCTTCATTCGCGCCCGTGGAAATACTCGTTTTTATACTCCGGCGAATCGCGCCTGAATCCGTGGGCTGCCTCGTATTCGTGCGTATTATACGGCGAGCGGAATCACGATAATGTCGTCAATTTGCCGCTGTTTCTCCCCTACATATACTGTTCGAAAAACATCGCAAAACTGACGTCGAATGCCGGATATACAATAACCCGTGTGCCGCCGCGCAATATATGCGCCGTGATTTCGAACGGCGGGGGGGCACAGCGGAATCACATATTGGAGCGAATTAATCGCCGAATACCGATCGATTTCGCTGGGCGATACCGGACCAACGTCGACATTATAACCGAGCCATACCATACAGACGCGTTTTCAAAGAAAATCGGCGAATATAAATTCGTGGTGGCGATGGAGAATTCGGTGGGCGAAACATATATCACTGAAAAAATAACGCACGGTTTTTATGCGGATACGATTCCGATTTATTTTGGATCGCCCAATGTGGGGGATTATTTCAATTTAGCGCGGATTATTAACGTCGCGGACACGAGTGATGCGGCGATAGATGCGGCGATCGATAGAATGCTGGAATTGATACAGGATGAGTCGAAATATGTAGAAGCGGTGAATTTGCCGATATTGCGCAATAATAACAGTAATACGGTATCTATACACAATGTGGCGGCAGATATACGTGCCCTTATATCGAGATGAGTATTTAGGCAACAACTATTTAGGCTCCAGCTGGAAATCGAGATAAAACCATTTCTGGCCAATCACGTCGAATATTGGGTCGACTTTTTGGTTCACGATCTTCAATATCACACTTCGCTGCGTTCGAAACAGGATATACCCCACGTCGCAAATGTTGGGGTTTGTGCGAATGGCGCATTTTAGTCCTCTTAAGATCGACCGTTGGTGTAGGTAGATTTCGAGATTTCTTGATTTCCGCAGCTGTGCGCGGACGGTTTTCAGATTTTCGATGGTCATTGTGGTGATTGTGATTACTTCGCAGTTGGATTTAGGAATGTAATTCTGGTATGTTCGCGAATGCGAATAGTTGGGCACAAACGCGTTTCCCATTATAAGATATTGGATTGATTGTTGTATTGTTGGTATTGGTATTTTAGATATAAAAGTGTTCAATTTTACATTCGTATTATAATTTTATATTGTATTGTATTGTATTGTATTGTATTGTATTATGTGTTTTCCTAATCCGTTTCGTATATCCAGATCCAGATCCAGATCGAAATCCGCACTAGATATAAATGGTGGCACCGAAAGCGCAGGGTATAACCTAAATTCGCCCCTACTATACGAAAGCTGTATATTGTGTAAAACCGACGTCGATACCGTCATAATTCACAACAAGTGGCTCTGTCGACCTTGTTTAGTAAAATATCACGCGTTTTACAGGAACAGCGTTGGGCATTCATTTTAGTATAATAATAATATATCGTTTGTGTATATCATGCTATCCGACAAACCCATTATACAAGATATTAACAATTCCAGATTATCAGCGAGAATGGCGATGCCCATTAAACCATCCACTGCTGCGGGCGACAGTGAATTCTCCAACAATCGTCGCGCCTATATCGACGGATATATTCCGACCCCAGCTCATCCCCTCGTGAAAACCGACAATCATACCCTAAATGCCCATACCGTAAATAACGCGATGTTCGGGTTCCGCGGATTCTCACTCATAAATCACAATAATACCACGCAAGCATCGACGATACAGAAAAAATGGATCAACGGCAATCGCAACGCATCACAAATAATCCAGAACCGCCGCGTAAATAGTGTCGGCAATGGTTCGCTAAATGCCGCGAATAAACCATTGTCATTTATGTCCAACAATCAAACGAACCAAACCGAAACGCTGGTCGCACGACAAACCATTCGTCGCGGTGGATCTGCCGCACCGGCAAAGAAGATATATAAACATATGGATTATGTCAAACTATTCTAGAGGACCATTTATTTTGTATATTTACGGGAAATATACAAAATCGTATGGTAGAGTCGCCGTGCGACCATACAGTCCATTGTAGAGCGACTTTTTATAGCACGGTTGGTGACTTTTTCAGAAAGTTCAATAATAGTATTGACGAAAATCAATTTTGGACCGAGACATGGGCAGAGTCCATTACACCAACCGAAAAGAAAAATGAGACATTTTTCTTTTTGGTGGAGGCCTCCTACCGATAGAAAACTGATACAAAGTATCAGTTTTCTTTTCGTTCGGTGTAATTTTCACGCCGTATTCGTGCATTGTTTCGTTTGAATACGAACAGATTTCCGCGTATAGTGTCTCGATTGTCGGCGTTTGAATTAATTTCTCAATAATGTGTAATGGCACATCTCGTAAAAGACGAGATAACCCTGGTTCTTTGTATGTCTTATTACGCATGTATTCTATCTGCTCTCTCATTATAGACCGCAAATATAAATTCATAACTTTGTCTTTGACAGTTGACGGAACGAATTCCCAAATATATCGTAAAATGTCTGCTGGCATAGCCCGAATTCGTTTCAATGTTGCCAGTTCTAGGACTGTCTGTTTAGTATTCTTTGCCGCATTCTTTGCCAGTTCTAGGAGTGTCGGTATAGTATTCTTTTCTTGGTTTCGAGTATTTTCGAGTATTTGTGTCTTTTTGGTTTCTTTGGCTTGAGTGCGCTCAAGAATGCGGCGTGTTTTGCGAGCGTTTCCGGTTGTCATTGTAATATAATATAATGTAATATCATTAGTTGTGATATCAATAAACACAATCAATTTTACACCATAACCAGAAAACATCGTTTATGACATTCTTTGACAAACCATATTACAATTTCTATTATGGATCCGGAGAACTTTAGAAACCATTTCGCCAAAGATTGATGGGAACCTACGATTCACAACCTTCTACATTTTATAATAAAATTTTTTGTTATAATATAATATAAAAATGGCAGAATTAACAAGTAATAAATCAAATAAATCAGATAATTTCACTATTAGATCTTTCAAAAGAGATGGTGAACATAAAGGGTATTTGGTTGGTCTCATGAATCCTGATGGAATTCAAGAATCCGTTGATTGGATAGATGTACATGGTAAAGATAATTCAATTATAATGTTTAGCAAATTTAGAGATTTACATACAAAACCAATTAAAGTTTTGTATAAAGATGATAATGATTTTAGGTTTGATGGTTTAACTGATATACCATCAATTGTAAGAAAAATTAGGAACTTACTTTTTCCATCGCCAAAAGGCGGTAGAAAGAGTAGAAAAAGTGGAAAAAGTAGAAAAAGTAGAAAGAGTAGAAAGAGTAAATGTAGAAAATAAAAAAAATTACATCGGTTTGTTCGCCTCCGTATCATTGAAGAAATTATACAGCAATGTGTCGGGATTATGATTGTATATTTCGCCGCACATCAATTTCGCCGATTCATACATCTGTCTTAGCACATCATTCGGCGCGGACGACCCGATCCGGATGAACCCCTGTCGAATCAGATACTTCTTGACATCTTGTATAGGCGTCTGCTTTAGCATAGTGGATTGTGTCGATATGTGTTTGCGGATCGTGCGGTTCGATATTAGCACGCCGACTTTAGGATGAATATGTGATTTGCCGATCTGGAATTGTCGGCGAATTGTCTTTTTCTGTTTCGGATATCGCAGCTTGTTTTTCTGCTTTTTGACGGCGTCCTGTTTTTCGATTGCGTGTTTCGGCAGTTTGCGTTCGGGGAGTCGGAATCCACCTTTGATATTCGATATAACGAATTCGGGGCGGGAAACCGTTGGGTCCACCTCGATTATAGCAGGATCCGAGGTATCACCATACGCAGTCGTGATTGGACTCGGATATATTTTCTGGGTTTGTCGGAATTGTTTATATGTCGGTAAATTGCCGCCTTTTAGGCAGCCCCACGACGGGTGACTTTGGGTCGGTTGTCCTCGGTCTTGACTTTGCTGTTTGTAATACAATGGTTTGCTATAATTTTTGGTTGTTGCGGTTGTTGCCACTGTTGCCGAACTTTTAACAGGGGATCCGCCGATAGAATATGATATATTTTCCAAATTCGCAGGTGGCAAATCGAATACCGCGGGGATGTCTGTTAAAACCTCCAAATCAAATGCGGGATTTAGGCCTTTTTTTGAATGTTTTGGCGGATGTAAATCAGTAATGGAAAATCCCGAATCGTCGACATCGCGTTTATTTAGGAAATCATCCAGCACATATTTCTGGTTTTTGAGGGTATGGTTTTTGTTTGCTTGCGTAGCCTGCTTTTCGATCAAATCCTTGTTCACATTTTCGAAGAATTTCACGGATTCCTCGAAATCGCCGTTGAATTTGTCTACTACCGATGTAGGGGATTTGTTCCTAATACGGTCGTCTGCGTTTGCGTCTGCGTTTGTGTCCATCAATTTCTTGTAGTTTTTCTCCTGATTTTCCCGGATGAATTTCAGGATGGCGTGTTTGGTCGTTTTATTACGCCCGCCACCACCACTAGTCTTACTATCACCCTGCGATTTGAATTTGATTTTGGGGGTTCCGCCGTCGTCGTCTTTGGATTTCCGTTTTCTCGAACTCCGACCCCCGTTTGGTATTTTAAACAGATCGGGGTTTATATTTATGGTTTTGTGATTACTCATGGTTATTGTATTATATTATGCCTAAATATAATACAAGTGAATAAAACGTGGGCTCGCAATACGAACGAGTCGCTATATCACGATACGTAAGTATATGTAATATGTAATATGTATTTTACAAAACCGACTTAAAAAATTGATCCTATTATAATAGTAATATTATTATTTTATTCCAGTTATACCAATTTATATCTAATATCACCAATAATGATGATGAAAGCTGCTTGTGAAAACTCGTCTACTGCGAATGCGAATGCGACTGTCATAAAACGCGTCAAAATCAAGAAACCGTCTATAAAAATGACAACGCCAGTCCCATCCGCTCCATCGGTTGATGAAATCCTCAGTCAACCATTTGACGGGGATTCTTCCAAAACCATCCAAGCAATCATAGAAGCCGAGGTCAAACGGTCGACCGACGATAAAACCGCTGCGTCAGATACCGGTGTCCTCGCACACCTCGGCGAATATATCGAGGAACCATATGCCGTAATCGAATCCTATTTCGAGGGCAAACATCTCGAACGCCTCGTCCGCCACCAGCTCGAATCCTATAACAATTTCATCAACAATCAAATACAAAAAACCATCGAAATGTTCAACCCCGTCGTTATCCACTCGGAAAACGACTTCGTCCCCGAGCAGAACAAATACTTCCTCGAGGTCAATGTATTCTTCGAGAATTTCAAGCTATATTCCCCGCAAATCCACGAGAACAACGGCGCGACGAAAATGATGCTCCCACAAGAAGCCAAACTCCGCAATTTCACCTACGCGTCGACAATGACCGTCGATATTCGCATCGAATATGTAGTCCGCAACACCGGATCGATGGACACGCCGAAAGTCCTCACGAAAATCCTGCCGAAAATCAACATCGGCAAAATGCCGATTATGTTGAAATCGTGTATCTGCGTCCTCACGCAACAGCGCCATATTTCGCCTACTATAATGGGGGAGTGTAGTATGGATTGCGGGGGGTATTTCATCATCAAGGGTTCGGAAAAGACGATCCTGGGACAGGAGCGCGCGGCGGAGAATCGCATCTACTGTTTCGACGGTAAAAACACGACGAAATGGAGCTGGTTCGCCGAAATCAAATCCATCCCCGATTTCAAATGTATTTCGCCTAAACAGATCGAAATGATGGTGGCGTCGAAAAGCAATGGATTCGGTCACGGACTCTATATCACCATTCCGCGCATCAAACAGCCCATCGAGCTGTTCGTGCTGTTTCGCGCTCTCGGGGTCGCGACTGACCGGGAAATCTGCTCGTATATTCTGTTGGATGTGGACAGCAAAGAAGACGGCAACTACGAAATCCTCCAGTTTCTGAAAGCGTCGGTGATCGATGCGAACAAATATTTCAAGCGCGAGGATGCGCTCAAACATATTGTGACATACGCGGCATATACGCCGATCAATATGGACAAAGAAACCGGCGCTCGTAAGAAGCAGGAATTCACACAGGAAGTGCTCAATAGCGATATATTCCCCCACTGTAAGACGCTGCCGCAAAAACTGTATTTGCTCGGTTATATGGCGAAGAAACTGATCCAGACATCGTTCGGATGGTTGCCACCGGACGATCGCGATTCGTATCTGAACAAGCGTATTGAACTCACGGGGACGCTGTTGAACAATCTGTTCCGCAACTATTTCAATAAACTCGTGAAAGAGCTACAGAAACAGGTGGTTCGCGAGATTAACACGGGGTCGTGGCGATCCACCGAAGATTTCCTAAATATCATTAATATGACGAATATATACAAAATTATGAAATCAACGACGATCGAGAATGGGATTAACCGCGCGTTGGCGACGGGCGATTTCAGTATCAAGCAGTCGAATTCGTCGAAAGTCGGCGTGGCACAAGTGCTCAATCGTCTGACGTATGTCGCGAGTTTGTCGCATTTGCGGCGGATCAATACGCCGCTGGAGAAGAGCGGGGAACTGATCGCACCGAGAAAGTTACATAACACGACGTGGGGGTTCCTGTGCCCAGCAGAAACGCCAGAAGGCCAATCCATTGGTGTAGTGAAAAATATCAGCTATATGGCGCATATTACGATTCCGTCATCCAGCGCCGCGCTCTACGATTTCGTCGCTCCAAGTATTGTTCAAATCGCAGACGTGTCTCCCGCTGGCCTATATCAAAAAGCCAAAGTGTTCATCAATGGATGCTGGGTCGGAATCTGCGAAGAACCGCTCGCATTGTATGCCGATATGAAGGACAAGAAATACAAAGGCATTATCAACATATATACATCGATCGTGTTCGATTTCAAGCTGATGGAGCTCCGGATTTGTAATGACGGCGGTCGTCTCACGCGCCCGGTGTTGCGAGTGCGCGACGGAAAAGCCCTGATCACTCCCGAAATCATCGACAAACTGGCGCGAAAAGAATTGGTATGGAATGATCTGATAACGAGTTGCCGCCTACCAGAGTCTGTAATAGAATATATTGATCCCGATGAACAGAATTTGGCGATGATTGCGATGAAATCGAAGGGCGATTATATCCAGAAAATGGACCGCGACGACTCGGACACGCGATCGGGTATGAAATATCGCTATACTCACTGTGAGATCCACCCGTCGACCATATTCGGCGTCCTAGCGTCGTGTATCCCCTATCCTGAGCATAATCAGGCGCCCAGAAACACATATCAGACGGCGATGGGTAAGCAGGCGATCGGCGTTTATGCGACGAATTACGACACGCGTATGGATAAGACCGCGTATGTCCTGACCACGCCATCCCGACCACTCGTCGACACCCGTGTGATGAACTTTATACATCTGAATAACATCCCATCGGGCACGCAAATCCACGTCGCGATTATGTCCCACACGGGCTACAATCAGGAGGACAGTGTGCTTCTGAACAAGGGGTCGATCGATCGCGGACTCTTCTCGGCCACGATATATCACACGGAGAAAGACGAGGACAAAAACATCATTCGCGATGAGATCATCCGATGTAAGCCCGATCCCACGAAAACGCGCGGAATCAAATACGGCAATTACGAAAAGCTGGATGCGAACGGATTCATCCCGGAAAACACGCTGGTCGAAAATCGCGACGTCATCATTGCGAAGACCGTGCCGATCAAAGAAAATCGCAATGATCCGTCGAAGACCATCAAATACGAAGATCAGAGCAAGACGTATCGCACGGCGGAAGAGACATATGTAGACAAAAACTACACGGGTCGAAATGGCGACGGATACAATTTCGCCAAAGTGCGAATTCGCGTTCACCGAAAGCCCGTGTTAGGCGATAAGTTCTCATCGCGGATGGGACAGAAAGGCACGTGCGGTATTATCATTCCAGAATGCGATATGCCCTATACGAAAGAAGGGTTGCGCCCGGACTTGATTCTGAATCCCCACGCGATACCGTCGCGTATGACCATCGGGCAACTGAAAGAGACGATTTTAGGCAAAGTGCTTTTAGAACTGGGGCTTTTCGGCGACGGGACGAGTTTCGGCGATTTAGACGTAAAGACGATCATTTCGGAACTCCAGCGTATGGGCTACGAAAGCTATGGCAATGAACTGATGTATAATGGTATGACGGGCGAGCAGATGGAGTCGAGCATCTTCATCGGCCCAGTGTTCTATCAGCGACTCAAACATATGGTCAATGACAAGATGCACAGCCGATCGATCGGACCGATGGTGAACTTGACTCGCCAGCCGGCGGAAGGTCGGAGTCGCGACGGCGGTTTCCGCATTGGGGAGATGGAGCGCGATTGTATGATTGCGCACGGAATGTCGCGGTTCTGTAAAGAGCGATTATATGATGTGTCGGACAAATATTCGATCCACGTGTGCGATAAATGCGGGATGACTGCGTCGTATAACGACGGCGAGTCTCGGCATTCGCACTTGAAAGACGACCTGTCGATCCATTTGTGTAATACGTGCGGTAATCGGACGGAATTCTCGATGGTGGAAATTCCGTATGCGTATAAATTGATGGCGCAGGAATTACAGACGATTAACATTGTGCCGAGGATTATCACGGAGAAGTAGGGAAACATACGGCAACTATTTCAATGCCCTTATTCTGTGAATATCTTTGTAAAATATCTTTGTAATATATATATAAAATGAATTGGATTGTAACCGTTTATACCGCGATCCTTTTTTTTGTGTTAACCCCCAATATTGTGTTACGGCTTCCGCCAAAGGGTAAACCTATAATGGTTGCTGCTGTCCATGCTGTTATATTCGCATTGATATACCATTTTACACACATGATGGTATGGAAGATGAGTACGAATATGGGTGGTTTCAGTAGAGATGGGTTTAGTGAAGGTGTCAATGGTAATGATAAGAAACACGATAATAAGAAACCCGATAATAAGAAACACGATAATAAGAAACACGATAATAAGAAACCCGATGATAAGAAACACGATGATAAGAAACACTAAAAGAAAACGAGACATTTTTTCGTTTTATCTAATATAAATTACCTCTGCAGGTTTTTTCTCGTGTTCGGCATTAGTTACTAGGACATTGCATATTATATAAACGATAAACATTAGAATGTTTATATATATTACACCGAACGAAAAGAAAACTGATACAAAGTATCAGTTTTCTATCGGTAGGAGGCCTCCACCAAAAAGAAAAATGTCTCATTTTTCTTTTCG
>TBL_comb47_HYPODRAFT_10008942_pt1 | contig 10110 bp, 7 predicted proteins | sample TroBogypolimnion_40_FD_10682 | JGI IMG/M metagenome (IMG submission 10682)
GGCAAGCCCGACCGCAAGCGGCTTGAGCGCTTCGCCAAGACCCTCAAGACCCGCATACTCGCCTACGTCCCCCGCGACCCGGCCGTGCGCGAGGCCGAGTTCGCCCGTGGCAAGACCGTGGTCGAACGCTCGCCCAAGTCCCCTTTCGCCAAAAGCATCAAGTCCCTCGCCGCCGTCATCCGCCAGGTCAAGCGCAAGGACTGCCCCCTGCCCACGCCCATGGATGATAAAAAATTCTATGGATCGTGGTAAGCAGGTCAAGGCCGTTCTCGCCCGGCTCGGCTGGACCCTGCGGCGCAGGCCGGACGCCGGCCAGATACGCTTCACCCTTGCCCGGGCCAGGGCCAAGCGCGACCTCTTTGAGCTATGCCTGGCTCCCCTTGACGGAGCCAGAAGGCCGCTGACGCCCACCGTTCGCCTGCGCGCCCGGCCGTTGGACGGCGCGCGCCTGCGCAACGGGGAACGGGCGGGGCTTGAGGAACTCCGGGCCGCGCTCTGCGCCTTTCTTGAGCCGCATAAGCAGGCCGGCCCTGCGCTGGGCGAGCGTCATGAGGGCAAGGGCGGCCGCGAACTTCTTTTGCGGACCACCTTTGCCTGCAACCAAAGATGCCCTTTCTGCTTCGTCCCTTTGACCGGGCGCGCGGCCACGGCCTCCGACATCTCGGCCGAACTCGCCGCGCTCTCCCGCCATCGCGGGCCCCGGGCCAAGCTCATCATCTCCGGCGGCGAGCCCACCGTGGACCCGCGCCTGCCCGCGATCATCTCGGCCGCCAAGAAACAGGGCTTCCGCCGCTTCGTCCTGCAGACCAACGCGGTGCGCTTCGCCCAGCGCGGCCTGCTGGAGCGCCTGCTCAAGCTCGGGGTGAGCGACTACATGGTCTCGTTCCACTCGCATAAGGCCGCTCTCTACGACCGCATCACCGGCAGCCGCGGCCAGTACGCCCGGGCGGCGGCCGGGCTGGCCCGGCTCATCCGCAGCCGGACCAGCCGGGTCACGGTCAACGTGGTGGTCAACAAACAGAACTATCGCGACCTGCCCGGGCTGATCGACTTTCTGGGAGGCTTGGTCCAGGGCCGGCCGCGTTCGCGCCGGGTGGGCGTCTATTTTTCCATGCTGAATGAAGCCGGCCACGAGAAAGCTCCGTCCTGGGCTGTCAGCCTGGAGGCGGCTGGGCCATACCTGCGCCGGGCCGTGGAGAGTTGCGGCCGTCTGGGGCTCAGCGTGGAGAGGTTTGGAAGTGAAAGCTCTTTTCCGGTCTGCGTCCTGCATTCTCCCGAGCCCTACGCGGCCCGCAGGGCTTTTGCCCAGGACCGCGTGCGCTATGCGCGGGATTTTTCCGGAGAAGCCGGCGGCGTGGGCCGCGCCAAGCGGCCGTCCTGCCGATCGTGCGCCTACGACGCCCGCTGTCAGGGAGTGCCCGCGGCGTACGCCCGCATGTTCGGCTTGAAAGCCTTGGGAGCCGTCCATGCCTGAGACCCAGCGGCATATCACGGCCGGGCCCACGGCTTGCGCGGCCATCGCGCGGCTCTTGGGGCTTAAGGCCGATGGCGGCTGGCGCGTCCAGGGCGTCTGCGCCGTGGACCGGGATAATGTGCGCGTGAGCCTGCGCGGCGGCGAGCACCGTCTGGTGTTCTTCGTCAAGAAGAAGTCCGCCCTATGCCCGGAAGGTCCGGCCGGTCCCGCTGAGATGCGGTTCCTCAAGGCCGCGGCTAAGCGGCTGGGACGCCGGAGCGTCGGCGACTTAGTGCGCATCATCGAGTCGGACCCTTGCTCATTCGCCGAAGATATCGCGCCCGGCCAGGAGGGGGACAAGATCAAGGTCCCCTGCATCGGCCAGCCCATGGGGCTCTTGGAGGCCGGCTGGCGCAACTTCTTCGCTGACCAGGACTTCGAGGTGTTGCTGGGCGTTCCGGAATGCTCGCCCAAAGGCACGGTCACCATCCAATACGCGGACCTGGAGTGCTACTACGCCAGGCCCCGGCGCAGTTTCCACAAATGGAATTTTTTAGATTGGCCCGAGGTGGGGATGGACGAGACCCCGCGGATGGACCACGGCGGCGAGTCCCTCATCGTGGCCGAGCTCGAGGAGCGGGACATGATCCTGGGCACCGGGGAGAGGGCGGATGCCTTGGTGGCCGAGGCCCGCCGCATGGCCTCGGACGGGCAGTACCTGATCTTCACGCACCTGTGCACGCCCATCGTCATGGGGGAGGACTTCCAGGGCCTGGCGCGCCGCTGTCAGCGGGAGGTTGGAGGGCCCACGGTCTCCTGGAGCCAGAAGGACCGGGACGGCAACGACAATTTCGGGGCGCATCTGCGCGCCTTGCTGGGACGGCCGGGATTCTTCGCCGGGCGGCCGGCTCCGGCCACGGTCAACCTCTTCCATTTCCCCATGGCCTATCGGGATGAGGAGCTTCTGCCGCTTCTGCGGGAGTTCGGCATCAAGATCAATATCTGCGTCTTCCCGGACATCGAGTTCCCGGCCCTGGAGGACCTGCCCAAGGCGTCCTGGCAGGTCTTCTGCGAGAGGAGCTCTTATCCCAGCCCGGCGAAGGAACTGCTGGCCGCTTCGTCCCGGCCGGTGTTGACCGTGCCCGCGCCCTACGGACTTCGGCGCACCCAGGAATGCCTGAAGGCCATCGCGTCCGCCACGGGCCGGCAGAGCGCCTTCGCCGCGGCCTGGCGCAAGCGCATGGCTGATTTTTTACCGCGCTGGGAAAAGCTGCGCGCGGACGCCGCCGCCTGCCGGCTGGCCTTCGTGGTCTCCGAGTCCACTTTGCCGCGGCTTATGAACCTGCGCTATGGGCACGGCGCGCCCTTGGCGGCCATGGCCCTGGAGCTGGGCTTCGGCATAGACCTCGTCTACTATGACCTGCACGGCGAGCCGCCGCGGCTGCCCGAGGGACTGCAAGGGGCGCGGGTCACGGTGTTCCGCACCCCGGCCGAATTGGAACAGGCCTTGAAGGACTCTGGCGCCGACGCGGTGTACTCGGACATCTTCTTCGATTGGCGCATCAGCCGGGCCGGCAAGGCGCGGTTCTCCAGCAAGGATTTCGAGATGGGCCTGGCCGGGGCCGAGCGGACCCTGCGGCGCCTGCTGGCGGCGTGCCGTCTGCCCTTCTACCGCCGCTACGGCGCGCATCTGGGGCGCGCGGGAGCGCGGCCATGACCAGGCGGCTGGGCGTGCGGATCAACATCCCCTACCTCCAGGGCGCCTATCTGGCTTTCAACGCCATCCCGGACGCCTACTTCCTGGGCGACGGGCCCAGCTGCATCTTCGCCAAGGCCGAGCATATCCACGGCCGCCACGACCTGTTCTCGTCTTTGCTCTCCTGCGACAGCGCGCACCGGGTCCAGCACACGGGGGTCAACGTCTTCAACATGGCCGGCGACACCGAGGGACAGATCGCCGCGTCCCTGAAGCGCCTGGCCGCCACGCCCGGCTGCGGCGTTCTCTTCCTGGGCGCCATGCCCATGTGCGCCATTGCGGGCACCGATTACGAGCGCGTCCTGCGGGAGGCCCTGCCCCGCCGGTCCTTGCCGGCTTTCCTCATGCCGCGGCGCTCCGCCATCTCCGGGGATTGGCTGGACGGCTATGCCGGGGTGCTGGAAGCCCTGGCCTCCGGCATGGACCTGTCGGGCGCCAAGCCCAAGCGCGGCAGCGTGGCCTTGGTCGGCTACTTCATGGACCGCAACGAAGGCGAACACTGGGGCAACCTGCGCGAACTGGAGCGCATGCTGCGCGCCTTGGGGCTCGATCCGGTTTCCATCTGGCTTTCCGGCCGGCCCTACGAGGACCTGCGGGCCGTGCGGCGGGCCGAGGCGATCGTCTCCTTGCCGCACGGCGGACAAGCGGCGCGGATTTTAGCGCGGCGGCTGGGCGTGCGGCTTATCGAGGCCGCGCCGCCTTTCGGTTTGCAGGCGAGCCGGCGCTTCATGGAACTGCTCGGCCGCGAGTTCGGCCGGGAAGAGCGGGCCAAGAAGTTCATCGATTCCGAGCTTGATGCGGTAGCGCCGCGCCTGCAGTGGACCGTGCCGCATGCTTTCCTCGGCCGGCGCTTCGCTTTCGCCGGCGACCCGCACTATGCGGCGTGCTTCGCCGAGCTCATCGAGGAGCTCGGCGGAGAAATCGCCGGACTGCTCGTCATGGGTGGCAGGCATCATTTGAGCCCGGCCCAGCGGCAAGCCCTCGAAGCAAGGCCGGGCACACTTTTCGAGCCTCTGCCGCACGAGCTGTCCGGACCATGGGCCGGCGGGGCGGCGGAGTGCGACCTGGTCGTGGGCAACGGCCTGGCGTTCCGGGAGGCTCGGCTGGGGCCGAAGTGCCTGGAGTTCGGCTTTCCATCTGAGTTCACGCACTTCCTCAGAGACGAGCCGTTTTTGGGCTTCCAGGGAGCTTTGGCTTTCCTATCGCGCGCGGCCAACGAGGTCGTCAAGGGCATGGTCCTGGGCCGATGACGCTCGACAAGGGGCAAGGCGCCGCCGAGAAGAGGCACTGGGTGCGGCTGAGCTGGAACTGCAACCAGCGCTGTCTGTTCTGCCATGACCGCGGGGCGCAGGGCAGCCGGACCGCCACCCTGGAGGAAGTGCGGCGCGACTTGGCGCAGGGCCGCAAGCAGGGCATGCGCCGCGTGGTGCTCAGCGGAGGCGAGCCCACGCTGAACCCGGATTTCCTCAAGATCATCCGCCTGGCCCGGAAAGCGGGCTACACCCACATCCAGGCGATCAGCAACGGCCGCAGGTTCTGCTACCCCGAGTTCCTCGACGCCGCTGTCGCCGCGGGTTTGGACGAGATCACTTTCTCTCTCCATGGCCATACCGCGGCCCTGCACGACCGGCTGACCCGCACCCCGGGCTCTTTCGTGCAGGCCATGGCCGCCTTGCGCCGCGCTTTGGCCACGGCCGGGCTCGTGGTGAGCGTGGACGTGGTCATCAACAGCGCCAACCTGCCCGTTCTGCGCGAACTGCTGGAGGCCTTCATCGCCGTGGGCGTGCGCGAATTCGACCTGCTGGCTCTGGTGCCTTTCGGCGACGCCTGGAGGAACCGCCAAGAGCTCTTCTGCGATTTCTCCCAGCCGGGGAACCTGGCGCAGCTGCGGCGCGCTTTGGAGCTGAGCCGGCGGCCGGACCTGCATATCTTCACCAACCGCCTGCGGCCCGCCTACCTGGAGGGCTTCGAGGCGCTCATCCAGGCGCCGGAGAAGATCCTCGACGAGGTGCGCGGCCGGCGGCGGCTGTTCGCGCGCTATCTGGCCGGCGGCGAGCCTCCGGCCTGCGCGGGCCCGGCCTGCGCCTGGTGCTTCCTGGAGGATTTCTGCAAGGACTTGAAGGCCCTGCTCGCCTCCGGCCGCCTGCCGGCCAAGGCAGGGCCCCTGTGCCGCAAGAGCGCGGGGCCGCGTCCCGCCGATTTCCGATTCGGGAAGAAGCCCGGCATCGTCGAGTTCGCCGAGTTCTTCATCCGCGCGCGGCATTTCGCCAAGGGCTCGCGCTGCCGCGGCTGCGCCTTGGGCTCGCGCTGCGGCGGCATGAGCGTGCGTGAGATCAAAGAGAAAGGATTCCGCGTCTTGCGCCCCGTCCGGAGGGCCCGTGGCTGAGCTGGCCTATCTGCAAGTCGCCCGGGTGTGCAACCAGAAGTGCGCCTTCTGCTCCAACCCGGCCAACGGCCGGGTCATCTCCTGGGGCGAGGCCGCGGGCTGGATCGATTCCTTCGCCAAAGCCAAGGCCTCGGGCGTGATCCTGACCGGCGGCGAGCCGACGCTTTTCCCCGAACTGCCCCGGCTGATCGCCTACTGCCTGAAGCGCAAGATCACGCCGCGCCTCATCACCAACGGCCAGATCACGGCGGAGCTCGCCTATCTGAAAGCATTGGCCCGCGCCGGGCTGGGTCACCTGCACCTTTCGGTCCATTCCAGCCGGCCCAAGGTCCAGGCCGCGCTCTCCGGCAATTCTGATTCATTGGCCAACATACGGAAGACCTTGAAGCACGCCGGCCGGCTGGGACTGCGCGTGGACATCAACACGGTCATCAACAAGTCCAACGCCGGGCACTTGAGCGAGCTGGTGCGCTGGGTGGCCGCGGAGGCGCCGTACGTCAGGCATTTCGTCTGGAACAACCTCGACCCTCTGCTCAACCGCGCCTCTTTAAACCCCGAGCTGGTGCCCCGGCTGAGGGATTTCGAGGTGGAGCTCCATAAAGCCATGACCTGGCTGGACGCGGCCGGGCGCAGTTTCCGGGTGGAGCGGGTCCCCTTGTGCTTCATGTCCGAGTTCCCGCACTGCTCCACCGAGACGCGCAAGTTCGTCAAGTCCGAGGGCCGGCGCATCTATTTCCTCGACGAGAAGGGCCTGCGCGTGCAGGACCGCGCCGCGTGGACCTACGGCAAGGACGCGCGCTGCCGGGCCTGCCGCCTCGACCCCATCTGCGCGGGGCTCTACCAGATGGGCGTCTACTATTCGGCCGACGAGCTCTGCCCGGTGTTCGCCGACCCGGCCGCGGTGGCGCGCCGGGTCCTGGAGGCGGAATGATCGCGCGACTCTGCCTCTTCCTGTTCCTGGGCCTGGGGCTGGTGGTCTCCTTCGAGGACTGGTCGCACCGGCGCATCCGCAACCGCTGGATAGGGCTGGGGATGATCGTGGGCGCGGCGTGCTTCTGCTTCCTGCTCTGGAACAGCCTGCTGGGCCACGAGCACAGGCGCCTCTGGATGCTCGGCGAGCGCTACCTGCCCCTGCGCTATTATCCCATGGTCCTGGTCCACCTGATGCTGAGCCTGGCCGCGGCCGTGACCCTGTGGCGCCTGTCGGTCTGGCCCGCGGGAGACGCCAAGCTCTACACGCTCTTCGCGTTCCTTCTGGTCCTCATCGACCCGAACCTCCCCGGCTTTCCGCTGCTGTTGTTCCTGCTCATCCTGGTCAACATATTCGTGCCCGCGGGCGCGCTGTTCGCGGCCGGCAGCGCCCTGCGCCTGGCGCTCAAGCTGCCGCGCCTTTGGGCGCTGGACTGGCCCAAGTGGCTCAAGGCCAAGTCCGAGGTGGCCGTCATCCGTCTTTGGGAAGCCTGGCCCTACCGCTACGAATACCTGGCTTTGGGCATCAACCTCTACGCCCTGTTCTACCTCATGCAGGCGTGCCAGAGGCACTCCCAGCGCCTGGCGCTGGGGCCGTTCGGCAATGTGATGGTCTTCTTTCTCATGTTCTTGGTCTGGGGGCGGCTGGCGCAGGTCCTGCGCAATAAGCGCGTGAGCTACGCGGCGCTGGCGTGCCTCGGCGCGGCCATGGCCGCGGGCGCGGTCTGGCGGCATTGGGATCCGGTCGCGATCCTCCGCGCGGCGCTGCGCATGACCCTGAGCTTCGGGGTCTTCCTGTCCCTGGCGCGCATGGTCTTCAATCGGCTCATCGAACGGGAGAGCCTGCGGGAATTGCTGCCGGAGCAGCTGCGGGCCGGCAGCGTATTGTCGGACGAGACCTGGGAGAAGCTGGGCCGTGAGAAAGAACTGGCCGGCAAGCTCGGGGAGCGCTACTCCGACGGCCTGGGCGCGCAGGACGTGGAGGCCATCAAGGGCTGGCTGGCCGCGGGCCCGCGGGCCGCGGGTTATGCCGTCTATCAGACCATCCCGTTCGCGGTCTGGATATTCCTGGGCGCCTTGTTCACCGTGGTCCGGCGCGCGAACCTGGTGGCCCTGCTCCTCCCGCATCTGGTCCGGGCGCAAGGGGCCCTGCAGGCCGCGGCCGCGAGGTGCCTGTCATGACCGAGCGCATCGATCTGAAGGTCGGCTTCGCCTGCAACAACCTCTGCAAGTTCTGCGTCCAGGGCGACAAGCGCGAGAAGCTGCCGGCCCAGACCTCGGCGCGTCTGCGCAAGGCGCTGGCCGAGGGCCGGCGCTGCGGCGCCACGGGCGTGGTGTTCACGGGCGGCGAGCCCGCCCTGCATCCGGACATCCTCGGGCTGGTGCGCCGGGCCCGCGGCCTGGGCTACCGGGACGTCCAGATCCAGACCAACGGCCGGGCCTTATGCTACGAGAAGCGGGTCCGGGAGCTGGCCGCGGCCGGCGTCAACGAGTTCGGCCCCTCCCTGCACGGCTCCCGCGCCGAGATCCACGATTTCCTGACCGGAGCGCCGGGCAGTTTCGTGCAGACCGCGGCCGGCATGCGCCAGGTCAAGAAGGCCGGGGCGCGCCTGATCACCAACACGGTGGTCACCAAGGCCAATTACCGCGACCTGCCGGAGCTGGCGGCCTTGCTCGTGGCGCTGGGCGCCGACCAGTTCCAATTCGCCTTCATGCACATGACCGGACGCGCGGGCGAGAACCGGTCCTGGCTGGCGGCCCGCCTCGCCATCGCCGAGCCTTGGATCAAGCGGGCTCTGGATGTCGGCCGGGCCGCGGGCCGGCGCGTCATGACCGAGGCCGTCCCTTACTGCTTCATGGCCGGCTACGAAGACTTCGTGGCGGAGCGCGTCATCCCGGCGACGAAGATCTACGACGCGGAGACCGTCATCGACGACTACACCCTCGCCCGGCGCAACGAGGGCAAGGCCAAGGGCCCCCGCTGTCCGGAGTGCCGCCATCACCGGTCCTGCGAGGGGCCGTGGCGGGAGTACCCCGAGATGTTCGGCTGGGACGAGTTCGTGCCGGTCCGGAGGGCATGATGGAGCGCATCGCGGTCTTCGGGAAGGGCGGCATCGGCAAGTCCACCTTGGCCGCGAATCTGGCCGCGGTCTACGCGCGCCAGGGCCGCAAGGTCCTTTTGGTGGGCTGCGACCCCAAGCACGACACCACCGTGTCTCTGACCGAGGGCCGGCCGATCCGCACCGTGGTCGAGGCCTCCGCGTTCATGGACGGCGCGGGCTCCGGCCTGGAGCAGGTGCTGGTGCGCGGCCGGCTGGGCATCGACTGCGTGGAGGCGGGCGGGCCGGAGCCCGGCATCGGCTGCGCCGGCCGGGGCATCTCCCGCATGATGGAGCTGTTCGACGGCGCCGGGCTCCTGCGCGAGGGCCGCCACGACGTGGCTATTTTCGACGTGCTCGGAGACGTGGTCTGCGGCGGCTTCGCGGCGCCCTTGCGCCAGGGCTTCGCGGACAAGGTCGTGATCGTCACCTCCGAGGAGCTGATGTCCCTTTACGCCGTCAACAACATCGCCCGGGCCGTGCGCAATTACAGCGACAACGGCGTGGCCCTGGCCGGCCTGGTCGCCAACCTGCGCGACCCCGGCGCGGACCGCCAGGCGGTGGGGCGCTTCGCGGCGCGCATCGGGACCCAGGTCCTGGCCTTCCTGGAGCGGACGGCCGCGGTCCGCGAGGCGGAGTACCGGCGCGTGACTTTGGTCGAGCAGGACCCGCGCTGCGCCATGGCCAGGAGCATCGCCGCCCTGGCCGGGACTTTGCGCGCGTTCGACCCCCGCAAGGCGCGGATCCCGGAACCGTTTTCCGACGAGAATTTCCACGAATGCTCCCGCCGCGCCTTCGTCGGGGCCGGCCGGTCCCCTGCGGCGAGTGGAGAACGGACTGCGCCTCCGCAGACGGTGCGCCAGGGCGCACCGTCTCCTGCGGAGGAGCCGCCGGTTCCGGCACGGCCAGAATCCTCAGGCGTGGAAAAGGAACTGGCCTGGCAGGCCAAGCTCTGGGAGGGCGACCCCGGAGAGAATTCCCAGGTCTGGGGCGCCGCCGAGCAATGGCGGAGCTTCTTCTGCGATTTCGAGACGCGCCGCAACGTCAAAGGGTTCCTCGACAGCGGGACCCGCGTCGTCAACATCTGGCACCAGGACATGGAATGCTCCTACGCCACCCCGAATTTCCACGACACGGAGCTGCCGGCGTATTTTAAATTCCCCTGGCCTTCCGGCGTCACGGAGTCCGGGCCGCAGGAAGGCCCCTCCGGGGGGGACGGCGGCTGGAACATCATGACCGACCTCCGGGACCAGGACATCATCCACGGCGGCGGCCGCAAGCTCGACGCGGCCATCGCGGCGGCGGTGCGCACCGCCGAAGGCGGCGACGCGGCCGCGGTGGTGGTGCACTCGACCTGCATCCCGACCGTGATCGGCGACGACGCCGAGGCCGTGGTCGCGCGCTGGATGAAGCGGACCAAGGTCCCCATCATCTACATGAACCACTC
>TBL_comb47_HYPODRAFT_10008943_pt1 | contig 10109 bp, 7 predicted proteins | sample TroBogypolimnion_40_FD_10682 | JGI IMG/M metagenome (IMG submission 10682)
CCGCCGGCGGGCGCTTTCGGCGGAGCAGACGGACCGCGCCGGCGACGCTGGCCAAGGCGAAGGCGATGTCGAACGCCAGGAAGGCGTAGGAGAGCCCGGTCAGCGCGGCCCGCGCGGGCCAGGCCGCTGCGGCCGCCGGAGGCAGGATGCCGTGCCAGTGCATGCCGCCGGGTCCTCTAAACCGGCGCCGACTCCCGGGCCGGGGAGCGGCCTTCGCCGCAGGCTGCAGGGTCCGGGTTGCGGCCGCGCAGATAGCTCAAGAATTCCCGTCCTTCGCGCAGGCGCCGCCGACGCTCCTCGGGGTCCCGGGCCATGCGCACGAGCATGCGCCAGATGGGCGTGGGCCGGGCATAGAAGCGCAGGTAGAAGCGCTTGACGCCGGCCTGGATGTCGTCGGCGGAAAGGCCGGGATAGGACAGGGCGCAGGACTGGGTGCCGTCGTTGCGCACCAGGGCGGAGGGCTCGTACCACTTGTTCTCGATCATCTGCCGGTAGAGCTCGGTGCCAGGGTACGGGGCGGGGATGGAGACCTGGATGGTGTCGACGTTGAGGCGGCAGGCGAACCGGATCGATTGGGAGATGGTCTCCTTGGTCTCGCCGGGCAGGCCCAGGATGAAGCAGCCGTGGATGAGGATGCCGAGCCGGGCGCAGTTCCGGGTGAACTCCTCGGCCAGATCGAGGCGCAGGCCCTTGCGCACGTTGTTCAGTATCTGCTGGTTTCCCGACTCGTAGCCCACCAGGAGCACGTGCAGCCCGTTGTCCTTGAAGATCTTCAGGTACTCGTAAGGCACGTTGGCCCGCGCGTTGCAGGACCAGACGATGCCCAACCGGCCCAGGCCCCGGGCGATCTCCGCGGCTCGCGGCAGGTTCGCCGTGAAGGTGTCATCGTCTATGAAGAATTCCTTGACTTGGGGGAACATCTCCCGGGCCCGGGCCATCTCCGCGATGACGCTGGCCGCGCTGCGGACCCGGTAGGTGCGCCCGCTGACCGTCTGCGGCCAGAGGCAGAAGGTGCAGCGCGCCGGACAGCCCCGGCCGGTATAGAAGGAGAGGTAGGGATGCAGCAGGTAGCCGTTGTAGTAGTTCTCGACCTTGAGGTCCCGCTTGTAGACGTCCAGGACGCTGGGCAGGGTGTCCAGGTCCGGGATCGCTTCCCGGTCCGGATTATGGCGGATGGCGCCGTCCCGCCGGTAGCTGATGCCGGCGACGGACTCCCAAGGCCGGCCCTGGGCGATCTCGAGGAGGGCGTAGTCATATTCCACGCGGGCCACGAAATCCAGGACCGAGGCGGCGCGCAGGGATGCTTCGGGCAGCACCGCGACATGGGCGCCGACAAAGCCGATGATCATGTCCGGGCTGGACTTCTTGAGGGCCTCAGCGACGCGGACATCGTTTTCGAACGATGGGGTGGACGTGTGAATGATGCAGAGCTCGAAGCCCTTGGCCATCTGTAGGACCTGTTCCAGCCCGAGGTCGTCGGCCGGCGCGTCGATGAGCTTGGAGTTCGCAATTAGGGCCGCAGGCTGGGCGAGCCAGGTGGGATACCAGAAAGACCGTACTTCTCGGCTGGCTTGATAGCGCGCGCCGGCGCCGCCGTCAAATCCGGCGTAGGAGGGAGGATTCAGAAACAGCGTCCGCATTGTACCCATGTTGCCCTCTTTATGGAATTATGATTACGATTATTAAATATTTTATTAAAAAAAATGATATAAAACAATACGAAATTCTGGTAAACTGATTATGATGCGCGCTATGCTCTTTGGATTCATCCTCTGCTTCGCCAGTGCCGGGGAGTCCCGGGAGAAAGGCGGGGGGTGGCATGAGACCGACTCCCCGCACTTTGCGGTGATACATGAGATGACCTGGCTCCCGGCCGGATTCATCATGAATCTGGAGCGGATGCATGGCCGCTTGCGTATGGACTTGGGATGGCTCTCGCCGTGGATGGACAAGGAGCGCATCAAGCTCTACCTCTACAAGACCACCCGGTCCTATCTGGCGGGGGAATTCCAGCCCCCGGCTTGGTCTAACGGCTTGGCCATCTTCGCAAGTCGCAGCGTAGCCGTTCCGGACCAAGCCGACCATAAGGTCTTGCTGCGCGTCATCAGCCATGAATCTACGCACCTGCTCTTCGAGGGATACTGGCATGAGGCGAGCAAGGCGCCACCCCCGGCTTGGATCAACGAGGGCCTAGCCATGATGGAGGAGAACGATACTCCTGCGCAGCCAGAGCGCTCCCCCTGGTTCCAGAGCATGGTCCTGGCTAAACCCGATAGTTTTCTGCCTATGCAGAGATTCTTCGCCTTGAGCCCGACCAAGGATCTGGACAACAAGGCCGCCATCGGGGATTGGTACATCCAAGCCTATTCCATGGTCTATTTCCTTTATCACGAGTATCAGAGCCTGCAGTTCAAGAATCTCTGCATACATTTGCGCGAAGGCCGGAGTTTGGAGCGATGCCTATGGCTCGCCTATCGCTATAACAGCTTGGACTCCCTGGAAAAGGATTGGCGCCGTTGGCTGGGCCGGGCGGATATGCGCGCCAGAGTGCGCCGAGCCCTCGCGGACGCCCCGCACGAGGAATACTCTAGCGAGGGCCGCAAGGATCCTTCCGCACCCCTTCAGTTCACCCCGATGAAGGGGTTTAAATCCCTGCGCGAATAGGCCCGTGTGGCCCGCCGGTTCTCAGATATCTCCCCGTGTGTGAGGCGGCGTTCCTAGCGACTTCATTGGGCCGGCCGCAGGCCACGACCTCTCCGCCCCGCTCTCCGCCTTCCGGCCCGAGGTCCACTATCCAATCCGCCTGGCGGATGACCTCCAGGTTATGTTCGATGACCAGCGCGGTATTGCCGCCCGAGACCAAGCGGTGGAGCACCTCCAGCAGCTTGTCCACGTCGGCAAAGTGCAGCCCCGTGGTCGGCTCGTCCAGGATATAGAGGGTGCGGCCCGTAGCCCGGCGGCAAAGTTCCGCGGCGAGCTTGACGCGCTGGGCCTCGCCTCCGGAGAGGGTGGTCGAGCTCTGACCTAAGGCGATGTAGCCCAGGCCGACATCCGTGAGGGTCCTGAGGGTACGACAGATGGTGGGATGCGCGGAGAGGAAGCTCAGGGCTTCTTCCACGCTCATGGCCAGGAGCTCCGCGATGTTCTTGCCCTTATAGCGGACAGTGAGGGTCTCGTCGTTGAAACGAGCTCCGTGGCATTCGTTGCATTGCACGTAGACATCCGGAAGGAACTGCATGGAGATGCGCAGGGTCCCGTCGCCCTGGCAGTTTTCGCACCGGCCGCCTTTGACGTTGAAGGAAAATCGCCCCGGTTTGTAGCCGCGCGCCTTGGACTGGGGCAGCATGGAGTAGATTTCCCGGATGGGCGCCCACAGGCCGGTGTAGGTGGCCGGATTGGACCGGGGAGTCCGGCCGATGGGGGATTGATCCACTACGATGACCTTATCGAGGCGATCCGCGCCTACGATTGCCTGGTGCGCACCGGGTTCTTCCTTGGCGCCGTAGAGCTTGCGCGCCAAGGCTTTGTAGGCGACTTCATGGACCAAGGTGGACTTGCCCGAGCCGGAGACGCCGGTCACGCAGACCAGCAATCCCAGCGGAATGTCCACGTCTATGTTCTTGAGGTTGAATTGGCGCGCGCCCTTGATGAACAGATGGCCGCTGGGCTCGCGTCGGGGCGGCCGGGACCGAGGCGGCGCCTTGCCATTCAGATACGCGCCGGTGAGCGATTTGGGCTCGGCCAGTATATCCTTCAGGGTCCCTTGGGCCACTACTTGGCCGCCGTGGACCCCTGCGCCCGGACCTAAGTCCACGATCCAGTCCGCCGTGCGTATGGTCTCCTCGTCATGCTCCACGACCACCAAGGTGTTGCCCAGGTCGCGCAGGCGCTTAAGGGTCGCCAGGAGGCGCGAGTTGTCGCGCGGGTGCAGGCCGATGGACGGCTCATCGAGGACGTAAAGCACGCCCGTGAGGCCCGATCCGATCTGGGTGGCGAGATGGATGCGCTGGGCTTCGCCTCCGGCCAAGGTCTCGGAGGCCCGGTCCAAGGTCAGGTATTCCAACCCCACGGAGCTCAGGAATTCCAGCCGAGCTCGTATTTCCTTGAGCACTTGCTTGGCGATCGCCTTTCGGTTTTCGTCCAAGGTAAGCCCGGATAAGAAAGCCTGCGCTTTGGTTACTGAGAGCCGGGTCAACTCTGAAATACCCAGGCCCCCTATCTTGACGGCCAGGGCCTCGGGCTTGAGTCTCGCCCCGGAGCAGGAGGGACAGACCTTCTTGCGCATGAAGCGGTCGGCGATGGCGGCCTTCACGAAATCCGATTCGGATTCGGAGGCACGGCGTTCCAGGTTGTGGACGACCCCTTCGAAGTCCTGGTCATTCTTTGCCCAGGATGGCTTATAGGTGCCGCCGCCATAGAGGACTATTTCCCTTTGCTGTTCAGGCAGTTCTCTCCACGGCCGTTTCTGGTCGATTCCCTGTTGCCGGCAGACTTGGTCGAGGATTTCCGTGTAATAGCCGGACCAGGATCTCTTCCAGCGGTTGGTGCGCGTCGTGACCGGGTCGGTCCAAGCCGTGATGGCGCCTTCGGCGATGGAAAGGCCGGGATCCGCCACCACCAGCTTGGGCTCCACTTCCGTCTTGTGGCCTAGGCCGCCGCAATCCGGGCAAGCGCCGTAGGGGGAATTGAAGGAGAACAAGCGCGGCTCGAGTTCGGGCAGACTTACCCCGCAGTCCGGGCAGGCGTGGTGCTCGCTCATGATGCTGCCGGCCTTGGGGTCGCCGGCAGGCTCCACGCGGACCAGGCCTTTTGACTCCTTGAGGGCGATCTCGATGGAGTCCGCGATGCGCTGGTGTTCATCGCTCGTGGCGCGGAGTTTGTCCACGAAGAGTTCGATGGTATGCTTCTGATAGCGGGAGAGCTTGGGGATGGAGTCGAGGTCCAGGGACTTGCCGTCCACGCGCACGTTCACGAAGCCTGCGCGTTTAAGGCGCTTGAAAAGGTCTTCATAGGTCCCGGTGCGGCCCCGGACCAAGGGCGAGTAGACGACCACGGACGATCCGTCATGCTCGCGCAAGACGGCATTGACGATAGATTGGGCTGACTGCTTCTGGATGCGCTTGCCGCATTCGGGGCAGTGCGGGATCCCGGCGCGGGCGTAGAGCAGGCGCAGATAGTCGTATATTTCGGTTACGGTCGCGACGGTCGAGCGGGGATTGCGGGAAGGATTGCGCTGCTCGATGGAGATAGCGGGGGAGAGCCCTTCGATGAGGTCCACGTCCGGCTTGTCCATCATCTCCAGGAACTGCCGGGCGTAAGCAGAGAGGCTCTCCACGTAGCGGCGTTGCCCCTCGGCGTAAAGGGTGTCGAAGGCCAGTGAGGACTTGCCCGACCCGGAGAGGCCAGTGACTACGATGAGCTTGCCGCGCGGCAGCGTCAGGCTGATGTTCTTGAGGTTGTGCTGGCGCGCGCCGCGTATGACGATATTGTCCATGGTTCGACTCGGAGAGATGGTTGCGCCCTGACCGGGGTTCCCATTATATCGAATTCGGAGGGGTGCAAGGCGTCCTGCGTCGCGTCATTCGTACGCGGGGAGCCCTATTGGTGCCAATGGAACTATTCCAGGGTATGATCGTATCTCAATCAAGGCCTGGCTGATGCCGGAGAAGGCCTTAGGACAGAATGAGTCTGAATAATTCAAGTGTTCCGGACCGCATCTTATTATCCTTCACCGGAGACGGATTCCTGCTCCGCAAGATCGAGCGGGCGCGTGCGGTCCTCTGGCAGAAGTGCCCGTCCGGAAGGCTGGAGGACATCTTGGCCGAAGTGCTGGATGCATTCCTCGACAAGAAGGATCTCGAGTGCCGGCTTGAAAAAAGACGCCGCTTGAAGCGTCAATCTGGGCGCATCTCCGCGAACACCGAGGCCCGCCGCATCCCGCAGTGGGTCAAGGACGAGGTCTGGCGGCGGGACAACGGACAGTGCGTGTTCAAAGCCCCCGATGGAACCCGTTGCCCTGAGCGCAGCGGGTTGGAATTCGACCACCGCATCCCGTGGGCCCTGGGAGGACGATCGCACGATCCCGGGAACATCCGGCTTCTTTGCCGCGCCCACAACCAGATACGCGCCCGGCGCATGTTCGGGGGAACGGCTGAGAAGGCCCGCCCGCCTTAGCCGCCAGACGATCAGCGATCGGGGTCGGGGAAGTCGCACTGCGAGATCATCGTGTGCTGGCACCCCGTTTCCGCCAATTTGGGGAAATCCAGGGTGTAGTGCAGCCCGCGGGACTCCCGGCGCGCCATGGCCGAGCGGATGACCGCTGTGGCGACCACCGCGATATTCCGCAGCTCGATCAGATCTGAAGTCAATAGAAAGTCCCAGTAATATTGTTCGATCTCGCGGTTCAGCAGACGCATCCGATTTAAGGCGCGCTCCAAGCGTTTTTCGGAGCGCACGATCCCCACATAGTTCCACATGAGGCGACGGATCTCATCCCAGTTCTGGGCGATCACCACGGCTTCTTCGGATTCCACGGCCCGTCCGGGGTTCCAGTCCGGCGGCGGCGGGATATCGCGGCCTGCCCATTCGTATCGGTGCGCCTCGAGGCGCAGAGCGAGCCTGTGCGCGAAGACGCAGCATTCCAGCAGCGAGTTCGATGCCAACCGGTTGGCTCCGTGGAGGCCCGTCTGCGCCACTTCGCCCACGGCAAAAAGGCGCGGGATGGAAGTGGCGGCGTCCGCGTCAGTCCGGATCCCGCCGCAGAAGAAGTGCGCCGCTGGGACCACGGGTATGGGCGAGACGGCCATATCCACGCCGAACGAGAGGCATTTGTCGTAGATGTTGGGAAATCGCCCGCGGAGATAGCCCGGCGTCTTGTGCGTCATGTCGAGGAACACGCACTCAGCGCCTGTGCGCTTGAGTTCCGCATCGATGGCGCGCGCGACGATATCGCGAGACGCGAGGTCACCCTGGCCATCGTAGTCGGACATGAAGGCGCGGCCGCGACTGTCTATGAGACGCCCGCCCTCGCCGCGCAAGGCCTCCGAGATCAGAAAGGACTTGGCTTGAGGATGATAGAGGCATGTGGGATGGAATTGCACGAATTCCATATCGGCCAGGGCCGCGCCAGCTCGCCAGGCCATGGCCATGCCATCGCCAGTGGCCACGTCAGGGTTCGAGGTGTAGATGTAGACCTTGCCCGCCCCACCCGTGGCCAGGACCGTGGCCCGGGCCACTAATGTGTGGACCACGCCGCTCGCGCGTTCCAGGGCGTAGGCGCCGCAGCAGGCCCCTTGGCCGTCTCGAATGAGATTGACCGCGATGTGATTCTCGAAAATCCGAATGTTGGCGTCCTCGCGGCAACGCTGCACCAGGGCGCGGATGATCTCCCGGCCCGAGACATCTCCCGCGTGCAGGATGCGGCGATGCGAATGGGCCGCCTCTAATCCCAGGTCCAAGGCGCCGTCCTTTTCGCAGAAGCGCACCCCGAGTTCGCGGAGTTCCCGGACCCGGGCCGGAGCTTCATCCGTCACCAAGCGCACGATGGCCTCGTCACACAGGCCTGCCCCCGCCTTGATGGTGTCCTCCGCGTGGCTGGCGGGCGAATCGTCCCGGCCGATGGCCGCGGCGATGCCGCCTTGGGCGTAGTTGCTGTTGCACTCAGACACTTCTTTCTTAGTCAGCAGGTGGACTGTCCCCAAGGCAGAGAGCTTGTGGGCGCTGAGTAGGCCTGCCAATCCGCTGCCGATGACCAGGAAATCAGAGGTATACTTCATGCCTGAATTGGGTTTTGACTGCTCCGGGTGGGAATGCTAGAGTTTATCAAATGATTCGCACTTTCGGGGCGCGCCAGCCGCAGATTCATTCCACCGCATTCGTGCACGATAGCGCGGAGGTCATCGGTCGTGTCGCTCTGGGCGCGGAGGCGTCGGTCTGGCCCTTGGCCATCCTGCGCGGAGATGTGGCCGCTATTTCGGTAGGCGCGCGCAGCAACATCCAGGACCTGGCGGTCGTGCACGCGGACCACGGGCGGCCGGCCCGCATCGGACGCGGGGTCACGGTGGGCCATGGCGCCGTCATCCACGGCGCGCGCATCGGCGACGGCTGCCTTGTCGGGATGGGCGCCATCGTGCTGGAATGCAGTGTCGGCGCGCAGTGCCTGATCGGCGCTGGAGCGCTTGTGCCCAAGGGGGCGCGCATCCCGCCGCGTTCGCTCGTGCTCGGCCTGCCCGCGCAGGTCAAGCGGCGGCTGACCGCCGCGGAGCTCGCCGGGTTGAGGCGCTCCGCCGCGCTCTATGCGCGTCTGGCCCGGGAACATGCGCGGAGTTCCCGCGTCGTGTTCGTGCCTGCATGACATTCTGGCCAGCGTTCGATTATGTCGCCAAATAGATGACCATGCAGCGGCGGTCATCATGATTCCTTTCCCGCCGCCACGGGATGTCTATCGCCGCCTTTTGCGAGACCTCGGTCCTCAAGGGTGGTGGCCGGTCACCCCGCGCGGCGGATGGCGGCCTCGCTACCGCCCCGGCTACGCCGCAGGTTTGACCGAGCGCCAGCGTTTGGAGATATGCGTGGGCGCCATCCTGACCCAGAACACCACTTGGGGCAATGTCGATATGTCGTTGTGCCGGCTGGGGGCCGCTGGAATACGCGACCTTCCCGATTACCGAAGCATTCCCCGGCGGCGCCTGGAACGGCTGATCCGTTCATCAGGCTATTTCCGCCAGAAAGCGATGAAGCTTAAGGCCTTCATGCGCCATTTGGAAGGGCGTGGCGGCCGCTTGGGTTCTTGGCTCAGCGGAGACCTTAAGACGGTGCGGCCGGAACTCCTAAATATCTATGGAATCGGCCCGGAGACAGCTGACTCCATATTGCTCTATGCCGGAGGCCGCGCCGTGTTCGTTGTGGACGCCTACACTTTGCGCATTGGCAGGCGTTTGGGATGGTTCCGGTCCGCGACTTATGAACGCGCTCAGGACTACCTGTGTCGCCGGCTGCCTGTCTCGGCGGTGGTTTATCGTGAGTTCCACGCCTTGATCGTACGCCTAGCCAAGGATTTTTGCCACAAGAGCGAGCCGCTGTGCCCAGCGTGCCCGCTCAAGGAGATTTGCCGTTATGGCCAAAGCCGCTAGCTTGGCGTGCCTCGTACTGGCGGCCGCCGGTTTCGGGACTCGAGCCTGGGGCCTGAGCGCGGCCGCCGGCAAGATAGACATCACTCCATCCACTGATGAGAGGCGCGGCGTGTATTTGGCCGGCTTCGGGGCGAAAGGGCGCCGGCCGTCCGGTGTCCATGACCCTCTCTATGCGCATCTGCTCGTGCTCAAGGACGGGCCGCGGGTCGTGGCCTTGGCGTCCCTGGATTTGTTGGGTCTCTACAGGAATGATGTGGAGGACCTCTGCCGCCTGTCGGGGTTCAATGGGCCTGACCACCACCTCTTTGTGGCCGCCACGCATGATCATTCCGGGCCTGATACCCTGGGCTTTTGGGGCCCTTGGCCGGGAGCTTCGGGGGTTAATAAGAGATGGCAGCGGCGGACCAAGGACCGGGTGGCCGCCGCTTTGCGTGATTTGGAGGCGCATCTCAGGGAAGTCCGCTTGAACGGCTGGCAGGGGCGCCTGGATCCCCAAGGGCTATGTCGTGATGGCCGGGACCCGGTGATCATCGACCCTGACCTGGCGGCGCTTGAATTCAGCGACCGGAACGGTCGCAGCGTCGCGACCATCGTGAATTGGTCCTGCCATGCGGAGGTCCTGGGCCGGGATAATCTTCTCATCACGGCGGATTTCCCAGGATTTTTGTGCGGCAAGGTGGAACGGGAGAGGGGAGGGACCTGCCTGTTCTTCAACGGCGCCATCGGAGGCCTGCTCACCCCTGAGCGTGCTCCGGGTCAGGATGGCTTCGCGGAGGCCAGCCGCATCGGCACCGCGGTCGCGGGCGCGGCCCTGCGCGGCCTGGCCGGAGCGTCCCTGCGGCAGGAGCATCCGGCCTTGGATTTTCATTCCCGCTTGGTGCCTGTCCCGATCGAGAATTCGCGTTACCTCCTGGCCCTGCCGGCGCTCACCTTCGGCCATCGGCTTTTTGATTCCGCCGGCCGTCCGCTGCCAGGCTG
>TBL_comb47_HYPODRAFT_10008945_pt1 | contig 10105 bp, 8 predicted proteins | sample TroBogypolimnion_40_FD_10682 | JGI IMG/M metagenome (IMG submission 10682)
CAGCGGTGATTCTTCTTCTTCCTTTGATGATCTCACTGATTCTTGTTTGAGGAATTTTAATATCATTTGCTAACCGATAGGCAGAGATATTCATTGGAATCAGAAATTCTTCCATTAAAACCTCACCCGGATGTATGTTGTGCAGATTCTCCATGTTTCAATTATTTAAGATAATCTATTATTTCAACATCAAATGAATGTCCATTGTGCCATTTAAATTTGATCCGCCATTGATCGTTAATCCGGATGCTATGATAATCTTTAAGGTTTCCGGTGAGTTTCTCAAGCCTGTTTGAAGGAGGTATTCTTATTTCCATTATTGACCCGGAATTGTTCAACATTCTTAGTTTCCTCCTCCCAACATGCTGAATTTCATTTGGAAGTTTTATCGATCTGATTCCGTTCCAAATTCTTTCAGCTTCTTTTGATCCAAATGATTTTATCATCCTATCGCAATACGATACTAACGCCAAAGATAAGTATAGTTTTTCGGAAAACAAAATTTGAATAATGAATGCAGTCTGACTCTCCAGTGACGAAAGCTGATCAGTCAGTAACAACCAGGAAATGGATGTAAAGCAAGGGGCCATGAATACAGGGCTAGACATACAAAACTATCTGTTGGGATAAGGATAGAACCGACATTGAACCTCGGTTTAAGCTCGGTTGAAAGATGATCTTACGCTATTGCTTCGACTTTTGACTTTCGACTTTCAGACTTTCAACTCTTAAAAATTCATATATACCGCACCGTTTTTAGCATTTTATATTTAGCTTTGTATAGCAACACAAAACACACCGGAGGAAGCCGAAAATCCTGAACAGAGTAGGCAGCCAGTATAATAACATAATCTCATGGCAAAGAATTTCAAATGGTATGGCTGGCGGCCTGACCTGCCCGACCAGCGCGACTTAATGTATGCTGCACTGCGTGCACTGATAAAAAAACTACCGGCAAAGGTTGACCTTCGGAAACTATGTCCCCCGGTCTATAACCAGGGAGAATTGGGTAGCTGCACAGCCAATGCAATCGGGGCCGCCTTCGAATTTGAACTGATGAAGCAGTCCAAAAAAAGCGATTTCATGCCATCGCGATTGTTCATCTATTACAATGAACGGGTTATTGAACATACCGTGAATCTTGACAATGGCGCTGAAATCCGAGACGGGATCAAGAGCGTGAACCAACAGGGAGTTTGCCCGGAGACGCTGCTGGCTTATGATATTAAGAAGTTCGCAGAGAAGCCCAGGCCGGCCTGTTATAAGGAGGCACTGAATCACCAGGTACTGTCGTATCACCGGGTTACACGATCGCTCGACCAGATGAAGGGCTGCCTAGCCGACGGGTATCCTTTTGTCCTTGGCTTCACGGTGTATGATTCATTTGAAAGTGCAACGGTAGCCAAAACAGGAAAGTTAAACATGCCTTCACCAGGTGAAGGGATCCAGGGAGGTCATGCAGTGATGGCTGTTGGATATGATGATACTGCAAAAAGATTTATCATCCGTAACAGTTGGGGAACCGATTGGGGATTGAAAGGGTATTTCACGATGCCTTATGAATACCTGATGACAGAGAATCTCTCCGATGACTTCTGGACGATCCGGCTGGTAGAAAGCTAAACAGGAAAACCTCTTCCTCAATGATAAATGAAACCCTCCGCGCTTAAGCGAGACTGCAACCGTACAGTCTCGCCAGCGTCAGGAAAGCATTACTCCATAAATAAAATATGTAGCAATTAAGGTCGTAGGTGTGATGAAGTTTCATCTTTCATCAACACCCTTGGATTATCGCGCAATCTATTCAATAACCGGGCCAAAAATCATAGTGAAAAGAAGATCAATAGGTTGAGTTTACCCTCAATATTATCTGCAGAGTTGAATTAGTCAGAACCGGACACAACTTTCCGATTGATCTGCTAATTTTATAGTTAATGTACACAGAAACAGGAAAATAAATTGTGTAACAGATCCGGACAGGACTGGAGCATATCGGACAATCAGCGATAATTATTGAAATTCAGCGACTGATTAAAAATCGAAATTGGTCAATTCCGAAACTTTGTGGACTTTGCGCAATCATTGCGTTCTCTGCGGTAAAAAATAAACCGCAAAGGTCGCTGAGTTATTCGCTAAGAACGCAAAGGATAAAATCATGAATTATCCGGGCTAAATCGAATTAATCCTAAATAATAAACAGTCTCTCATCTTTGACGGAACCCTCAGGACATTGCCTGCCGGGAGGATGATTGTTTGTTATCGGAAGTCAAGGATGTGAAGTAGCAGGAGAGACCCTCGTTTAACGTTTTCAGGGTATCGGCTGAAAAAAAAGTGCCCCATCGGTATATCTTCCCCGTGATGTGCAGGGTGTTTAAGGGAACATTGGGAATGTCATTTCTTGACCCATAACCTATATTTATACTTCTTTCCTTTTTTACTTCGACCCAGCTTGCCTTGTATGCCTCAATCAGCCAGTCAAAGGCTGTTTTGAGATTATAAAAGAACATCTTCGGAGTAAGGATCGTATCGTACTCTTTCTGTTTTGAAGCCAAATAATCAGGGATTATCAATGATTCGTTCTCGAGCGCTGTAAAAAGGATATCAAAATAATCCTGGTCAGTTAATTGTTTGTTCATATCGGAGGGGGGTTAAGATTTCTCAATTCAAATGCTCATCTTTAAATGGGTTCGGTTTTTCCTGAGAACGTTTTCTTAGCTTCGTTCTGTATGATAAGTGCTGGGATTCACGGATAAAGCCTGTCGATCGTCCGGAACTTGTAAATAACTCCGAAAAGTCATTTGCCAGGATTGCAGTAGCAGACCAGCGGGTGTCGCACAAAAAATAACTGAATGACCAAAAGGCTTGTTTACTGTTTTCCTTGATCCGGGACATTTCCGGGTAATTTACAATCAGCGCAACCTCATCCATGAACATTGTCCGTGTGTTATCCTTGCGTAATGTTCTCCTTATTTTTCTTTCTTTATTCGGTCGCTGGTTGTTCATAGCCGGGGAGTTAATTTTAAGCAGATTATATAGTAAAACAGGGTGTCATACGAGATGCTTCAGGGATTCAAAGTATCCTTTCCTTGCACTGAATCCGCACATGCTGATGCTGTCCATTTCTATTTTATTGATTTCATTGAACGCGGCATCGCATTCTTCAAACAGGTTCTTTCCAAGTTTAAGCCCTTCCATAGGGGCCAGCAGGATTTCTGTAACCGGATGCTCAATCATCTCAAAAAGTGTATCTGTTGAAAGGTGGATCACACTTACTGAGCATTTCAGGTAAAGCTCATGATTGACACCTACTTCCGATTTAATGAGATCCAGTTGCTTCTTACATTTTACAACCAAATCATAAATTGATTCAGGATAATTTACGATTTTCCTTTGTTCCACTTCATTTCTGAACGTGTTCAGGTAGTGCTCAATGTGCTTATCGCATATCATTGCATCGTCAGGAGCTTCCGAGAAACTTATCTTTTTTTGATCCTTCTCTTCATTGCCGGATTTCATATTGAGTTCAAGAAACTCCTGGTAACGGGATAAGTAGTAATAGTACAACTGAATGACCAGCGCTTTCATCTGTCTTGTGTCATCAGCCTTTTTCATTTTCAGTGACCCGAGTTTTCTTACCTTATCTTCAACTGTGCTGCTCTTTTCAGTCGTTAAAGATGAGATGCTCCTGTTATCCCTGATGATCTCCTTCTTGATTGATAAAGTGAATAACTCCTGGCAATCGTTCAACTCTTTTGTCCCGGTTTCATAAGATTCCTTTGAGAACATTTTTTGAAGGTACGTTGATTGATTTTCAGTGGTAATGTCATGACTGATCTGCTTAAATTTCATTTCCAGAAACAGGATGGCCTTTACCTTTGCGATGGTTGGGATCTCTTTGATTCCGTTGACTGAACAATAGCTATCGATGTGCTGCTTCAGGATTTTGCATTCCATGGTCTTAAGCTCCGGGAGCAATTGAAAATCCTCCCTGTTCTGTTCATCCAATGCAATAATCCCCTGGTTGAAGAGATCCCAAAAGTCCAGTGGTTTTACCTTGCTGCTGATACGGGTTGCGGGAGAATAGAAGAGATGGTTCATAGTCTGTCTGAGTTTATGTTCGAAACCTCTGGCAAGAGTCAGCCAGTGTGATTCGGGGTGATACATGTATTCTGCTGCGGTTTTCATAGATGTTGTCTTTAGTTCCTCTGTCAGGTTTGCCCTTATATGCTTCTGCTGCTGAACAGCCAGGAGAATAGTTTAACGAATAATAAGCGCGGTTTTCCCGGGAAATTCAAATTGTCCTTCTTCTGTTTTTTAATACAATAAACCATGCTGGTCTTCTGTTTTATTGATTTCCATTCAGATTCAATCTCTTTCTTTTCAACTTCTTTGTTCATGATGCTAAGCTGGTGAGGGTGACAGCAGTCAATAATGATGACAAGATCTTTTTACCAAACGATATGCCAAAATTTTTTATGAACAACCTTCATTTCATAAAATACATGTAATGAAGCGCTTATCAAAGTGTTTTTCCCGAAAAAAGAAATAATCGTGAGTTGAAATTATCTTTGTGTGAAATGTGCCTGGATAAAAAACCAACAACTGTTCGTTTTTACATACTGCTGGTTATGTCGCCCCTGAATTTCTTTTTTAATACATTTGTACATTAATTAAACAATCATCCAATCATAAAACCTTTCCCATATGAAAACCAAACTCCGCCTTCTTTTCCTGCTTGCCTTGATTTCCTTCATTGCAGCATCAGGACAAAACAAAGTGCCTCAGGGCAGACACAACCTGCTTAAGTCAGGCCGTATAAATCCCCCCTCCGGGATTGTTTCTGATCCTGGTAAAATGATTCTTCAGCCTGAACTAGGCCGGCTCCTTGATTCGGTGTACCAGGATGACTGGGACAGCACCAACTGGGCACTCAGAACGATTGACCATAAATACCGGAATTCAAATGGCTACCTTACAGAAGACCTTTTCGTTACTAAAAACCAGGCCTCCGGAACATGGAATAATTACGCACACTTTCTGTATACGTATAATGGTACAGATGCTGATTACATAACGATGATCGGGGAGGTATGGAGCAATGCTTCCACCTGGATCCCATATCAGTATGCGCACCAGGTCAGCAGGAACCGGTTTGACACAACTTATACAAAGGACTGGAATCCTGTGAAGCAGCACTTTACCGGTGGAACAAAGATGATATACCGGTTTGATGAAGTTGATTCAACCACTGATAAACTGACACAGATATTTGATACTGCCAATTCCACATGGATTAACCATTACAAAGACAGTATTACCTATAACACGCAGCACCTGCAATCGGAAGAGTTATTTCAAAACTGGCATTATTCTACCTCCACATGGGTGAACATCAACAAAAAGGTTGAAACCTATGATACCAGCAATTTCCTGACCGGTCACATGGAGTATGTGTGGAATGACACAGCAAACAACTGGCTGAGCACCTTAAGAATTACTTACGTGAATGATGCCGCAGGCAATCACCTGTCGAGCCTCACCGAAACATGGGATCCGGTATCAGAGGTTTGGACTACATACGGACAGTCAATTTTTAATTACAATCTTTTAGGATGGAAGCTTTCGGAAAGGCAGCAGCTGTATAACCAGGCCACCAGTACATTCGATGATTCATACCTGATCTATTACACCTATTTCACCAGCGGCATGCTCCAGTCAACGACCGGAAATTACTGGAAACCTAATACGACCGAATGGATCACTGACAGTTATTATCTTGTTGACAGCAATAATTTCCTGAGTGAAACCTACGTGAAATACCATGACAACAGCACCTTTGAGCTTACCGGCGGAGACCGCACTGCGTATACTTATAACGGGAAAAATCAGTTAAGCAACATTCTCAAGCAGGTTTGGTCAACCTCATCCAATGACTGGCTTAACAATACAGAAACTGATTACACTTACAATGTTTATAAGCTTCTTGAAACGACGATTGACCAGGTATGGAATGTTGCAGGATCTGTCTGGGACAATTCCAAACGTTCAACCTATTACTATTCGGAGCCTTTCGGGATTAATGAAGTGAGCAATTCAGGTTTGTGTCATTTTGCAAATCCGATGCAAAGCGGCAGTGTGATCAATTGTCCGGGGTTCACATCCGGTGCACCGTATCACCTTAATCTTTATTCAATTTCAGGAGTGCTGGTTTACAGTGCACGATTCACAGGAGGAAACAGCATCAGTATTTCACCTTCGGTATCCGACGGAATGTATTTGTTACAATTTTCAGATGGAAGCGGGAAGATTCTTTCCAACAGCAAGGTGATGATTCTGAAATAGGAGGATTGAAAAGGGATACGCTAGGGTAACCCCGGAAAATTATCCACAAGTTTAATGGTGAGATCCGGGAAATTATCCACGATCTGAATTTTCAGGTCGGGGAAATTTTCTACGATCTTCCATTTCCCGCATTCATCGGGGAAATTCTCCACCATCTTTACTTTCAGGTCAGGGAAATTATCGACAAATTTAATCTTCAGATCAGGGAAGTTATCAACGAATTTAACCTTTCCATAAAGTTTAAATCCTTTGCATGTACAGTTTTTATCCACGACTTGGTTATCCGGAGCAGTTCCGGACATGGACACCGTCATGGCAAGGGAAAGGATTACATAGTGCAGGTTGAAGATCATACGCGTGTTTTTATCATTTTACAAGTTGGATGATCTCGTCACAGGTCCCGATTTTATATCCTTCCGAAACATATGCGACTTCACCCTTTGAGTTAATATATGTGACCACGGGGAAATTTTCGGGAACTTCCTGATGAATAATATTTGCCAATGCTTTTAGCGAACCATTCGAAGCGGCCATACACCGGGTATTGCCTGGTAGCCCTTTGGAATTTTTCGAAAGAAAAAGAAGCTTGTCATTTTCGTTTCTGAAGAGTAAAAGAACGGTGCCAAATTCTTTCCCAAACTGATTATTCTTCAATAACAGATCTGCAATAAAATGACGTGAAGGTTCTTTTTCAGGATCCAGCCAGGCAACAACAAACCCTTTGTCGTTGCTTACTTCAATTGCGCTGCATAAGAGGCCCACGAATTTTTTCTTCTCTTTTACAACTCCAGGAGTTGGCAGGGTATGCCTGGCTTTCCTCAGTTGAAGCTGGAAAATTTTCGTTTCCCCCGGTTCGAGAGTAAAGAATGACAGATTGGAAAGCACAGTACCATCGGCTGTGCGTGATCCTGTGACTACCAGGAAGGATCCTGCTTCAAGGTCAACTGTGTATGGGAACTTGCCTGTTGATAATTCATTCTCATAGTCAAGGGAACGGTAAAAGCCATTCTCCATTTTTTCGATTGTAAAGTCTGAAAAATATTGAGGGTTGCGGTTGTTTCCCGGATCATTGGTAAGAACCAGTTTGCATTTTACCGCTTCTTTTTGCGTTTGTTTTTCAAAATACACATTTTTCCATGTTTCGTTGGAGAGATACTGAGGAATACGTGTTGCTGGTTCAAGCCGGGCCGGGATCCCGAAACTCCTGCAGAGCGCTACAAACAGGATATTCCTGGAATTCCTGTCGGCAACTTTCAGTTCGTATGTTCCGATGGGAGAAAGCGGAGAACGGCTGTAATTGGCATTGTTGTCCGGAACAACATACGACCTGATCCAACTGATGATGGTTGCCGGATCTTTTCTTGCATCCTGAACAAATGACTTGTCAAATCTTTGCTGAAAGTAAGATTTGTATGGCCTGAGATTTTCAACATCCACCCTTGGTGAGAGAATGCATGAATGGATTATAGAGCGATCAGTTGTCATGGGTGAGTAAACAAAGGAATGATCCACCTGGTCTGTCAGAACTTCCGGGGTTATATCGCGGAGATCCTTTTCAGAGATGCTTCCCAGTAAAGGAAATACAAGGTTCTTCTTTTCCTCCGGAACAGACGTGATGAAATCAATGATGTCGCGCCAGTTGCCGCGGCTTCTTTTCAGAAAATCCCACAGGGTATCGGGATTCATTTTCAGGTTCTTTGACAGACGCCAGGTCTTGGCAGAATCAATAAAGGTCTGCTCATAATGCAAACGGATCCTGTCTTCAGCGGCAAACTTTTCCGAGTTCTGCTTCTTCATGGCATCACTGATGTTGCCTTCATCATTCTTTGGAGGTGGAGGAACAAAATCCAATTCGTTTGTGGCCCTATAACCGGCAATAAAAGAGAGCGAAACGGTTAGCGTATCACAATTGTTGACCGTGAGTTTCCGGTATCCAAACCGGTTGTTCTTTGCAGCCCAGATCATCAGATCGCCATAACCGGTCAGAAAAGAGCAGAGACCTTTTTTATCGGTAAAGGCTTTCGTGAGCGGGTAAAATTCTGAATAATTATACAGCTGAAATTCTACGATGACGCTGTCAACAGGCTTCATCGCCTGGTCAGTCACTTTAACGAAGACACGTTTCGTCCGGGTATAAGCCGGAAGAACGTTGATCCTCGTAAAGAGCGGATCCCTCAGCAACACATCTTCGGGCCCCTGGTAATCCCCAAAAACATTGGTGTTGACTAACATTGCGCGTTTTGCAGATGCAGTAAACCAGGCTCTGTCGAGAACCGGTTCCGGTTCACAGGCGCCCAGGTAGTGCCACCTGCCGTCAACCCAAACTTCGACCCAGGCATGGTTGTCGTCGCAATGAGCCCAGCGCGGAGTATAGCACTGGCGGGCAGGAATGCCCACAGCACGCAATGCGGCAACGGTAAAAGTTGATTCCTCGCCGCATCTTCCATAGGCATTCCTAACCGTTGCCAGTGGCGCTGATGTTCTGTCATCACTGGCTTTGTAGGTGACTTTCTCATGACACCAGTGGTTCACCTCCAACACCGCATCTTTCATGGAAAGTTTCCTTACGCGGGCTTTTAGATCAGCAAAGAATACCCAGCGGGCGGAATCAAGGTTCTCATTGTTGACACGAACAGGCAGCACAAAATGGCGGAAAATATTATCCGGAATTTTTGCGCACCATGAAAATGTATCTCTTGCTGCCAGCGATGAACGCACATTTTTCAGAAAAAATTCACCGTCATAATCTGCCAGGTCGCTGAGTGACATATAGGCATACAGAAACTCCAGCGCTTCCTTCTCTGTGCGATTGATGTCCTTCCTGTCAAACACTTTAAAGAGCTCCGGCGAGCGGTTTTTAGCAAGTTTCTCCTGGTTATGAAATTGTCGTTCGACTTTATCACGCAAGGCGGAATCAGCCAGGAAGTGCTTTCCCCTTTGGCAGGAGACCAGCGAAACCAGGAGAAGGACAGTAAAAATGCAGGAAAGGAATTTTTTCATTTTTGATCAGCAGAATTGTTGAGATTCATGAAGGCTGTGTAAGTTATCAGGGTTATGCAGATGAAGGGAATGACAAATCCCGCAAGCACAGAGACATGATCGGCAATGAGTCCCATGATGGGAGGGATGAATGCACCACCAACAATGGCCGTCACCATCAGACCAGAGATCTCGTTGGTACGTTCGGGAAACTTATCCACAGTCATGGAAAAAATTAACGGGAAAATATTTGCAAATCCCAGTCCTACCAGGATGATGCCGAAGAAAGCAAGTTCCCTGCTGCCCGAAAGCATCAGGAGGATGCCAAGGAGTGACAGCGATACGGTTATGACCAGGAATTTCTTTGGTGAGAGAATCCGGAGGATCAGGGCACCGGTAAACCGGCCGACAAGGATCGGGAGGAAAAATAATGACCAGGCGATAAGCAATCCGAAATTCGACAGTCCATATTTTTCCTTCAACAATATCGGGACTCCGGAGCTCATCGAGACTTCAGCACCGACATAAAGAAAGATTGAAATTACCATTACCAGGATGTACTTATTGCCAAGCAATTTCATGCATTCTCCAAGTGTTGCGGGTTTTGAGTTCAGCTCTTTTTTCTCATGGATCGGCGTGAGGATCATCCAAATGAGAGTTACCAGGATCAGCACGGCATACACCGGGAAGAGGATGGTCCAGTCGAGGCCCAGTGGCTTGGCAACCAACGGAGGTAGTAAGAATCCCATGGAAGATCCGACTGCTTTGACAGACTGGCCCAAGC
>TBL_comb47_HYPODRAFT_10008946_pt1 | contig 10105 bp, 7 predicted proteins | sample TroBogypolimnion_40_FD_10682 | JGI IMG/M metagenome (IMG submission 10682)
CAAAGTAACAGGACGTGGAACCGGAGTGATTGATACGGTTCACTTCGCAGAAGTAGCCTTAGGTATTGAAGTTCTAAGAAAGTCTAAAGCGCTCTCTGCTGAAGATAACGCCGCTATTACTCAGTGGTTTAAAGAGTACCTACACTGGCTTCAAACAAGTCCAAATGGTGTAGAAGAAGAAGCTGCACTTAATAACCACGGCACGTGCTGGGTATTACAAGCCGCTGCGTTTGCTCACCTTGTTAATGACACCCAGGTATTGGAAAAATGCCGCAAACGTTTCAAAGAAGATCTCCTCCCAAATCAAATGGCTTTAAATGGTAGTTTTCCACGCGAACTCGCACGCACAAAGCCCTATGGCTATTCGATTTTTAATCTCGATGTGATGACAAGTCTTGCCGTTGTACTTTCAACACCATCTGAGAACCTTATGACGTTTACCCTTCCTGATGGTCGCAGCATGATTAAGGGCGTTGCCTATCTCGCACCCTATATTGCAGACAAAACAAAATGGCCTAAAAAGCCTGATGTTAGATCTCTCACCCTTAGTTAATTTGACGTGAGCAGCTAAAGCTTGGCCACGCATACGGTTGTAACAGTAGACTAAACCGTTACTGCGAGAATCAACATAGGGGTTATCGATTTGGGATGGATCCCCAATGAGCACAATTTTAGAGCCTTCTGAAATACGGGTGATCACCGTTTTAACTTCGTGTGGCGTTAGCTGCTGTGCTTCATCCAAAATAAAGAAGCGGCGTGCAATCGAACGTCCACGAATAAAACAGAGTGCTTCAATTTCAACTAACCCTGATTTTAAAAGACGCTCGTAAGGCTTAATAGCAGGAAGTCCGTTATGACTTGCTACGGAGCTGTCACGAGAAATCGAATGACTTGCAAGTGAGTAAGCTGCCTTACCCATATCCTTACTCTTTTTCTTCGAAACTTTTTTGGAAGCAAACTGAGGCTCCTTAGGTGGCTTAGAAGGGATGAGTACTTCTAAGGCATCGTGGTACGGCTGAAGCCATGGCCGCATTTTTTCATCAAGCGTTCCAGGTAAGAACCCAATGTCTTTACCTAAAGCAATCACAGGACGAGCGATTGAGAGACCATCATAAAGAGATGATTCGCTGCAAATTTGGCTTAAGGCGCATACCGTTGAAAGTAGCGTCTTACCTGTACCTGCCTTACCAAAGCAGGTAATCATTTGAATGTCTTCGTCGAGTAAGCAATCCATGAAGAATTGCTGCTCTAAATTACGTACCCGAATTGGGATACCGCCTGGTGCTTTTACATATTCAGGAACTTTTAAACGGCGAACTACATTATCACCATAATAGCGAGCTGGCATCGTTTTGCCACTCTCGGTGCGAAGTAAAACGTAATCATTAACCTGAAGTCCTGGATAGTCTTCCTCATCAATCGTAAATTCTCCCTCGGAAGAGAACCGTTGAAGTTCATAAACAGATAAACGAATTTCGCGGTAGTTATCCTCTTGAAATTCCTCAGGTACTTTATCGTTGAGATAATCTTCTGATTCTAAGCCTACAGCACGTGCTTTAAGCTGAACATTAACATCCTTAGAAACAAGAATCGTAGGAGGTGGAAATTGATCCTGAACAAATACTGCTGCTGCAATAATACGGTTATCTTTTTTAGTTAGATCAGGAAGAATCAGCTTTAAGCGCTCCATCGCAGCGGAGTGACGTCCTTCCTCTAAATACGGATTAATAATAATTGAAAGCGTTCCCCCATTTGGAAGCTCAACCCCTTCATGCATAGAGCGTGAGTCAGGAAGTAATTCCTGTAAAATGCGGTGAACGCGACGAGCGTTACGACCACGTTCACTCTCTTGCTCAGTCTTAATTTTATCTAGCTCTTCAAGAACTTCGACTGGAATAGCCAGATTGTTTTCCTGAAATTTGAAAATCGACTGTGGATCATGAAGCAAAACATTTGTATCGAGAACGAATGTTTTTACCTTCGCCGAAACTTTGATCCTTGGCCTAAGGGCTGTGCCCCCACGGGTTTGTTCCATGTGAATAAGTTGTAAATAANNATGTACGCATTTTCTGTTTTGTCCACACGTGATTTGTGAAGATTAAGAAACAGTGAATTTTCTAACACGGACTTATTTTTATTTTTAAATGCGAGAGCNNATCTTATTTAAAAAACTAATAGTAAAAAAATTTTCTTTCCGTTGTCATGAGATTCTCGACCTCGTGATCTGTATAAAAAAAGTGCGGGCCACATACCCCTATGTGACCCGCTATTTTGCTTTAATTATACCCCAATATCTTCAGCGCTATGCACTGAAGAAAGTATACTAATGAACGAATACTAAAGACCGATCACAAAGGGCTATGTTCCAACCCATACTTATCTTGGCATAATTATTTGATATGCAAATAATTACAAAATTATTTACTTTTTTGAAGTAGCTGTTTTTTTAACAACAGGCTCTACCCACACACGGGTCAAAAGCTCTGCTAAATTGCGCATGCTGGTACGATTGAGTCCCTCAAGCCGTGCCGCCTCCTTAAACTGAGAAACCACATTGCATCTCTCGACATAGTAATTCCATAACTCACTGTCTAGACGCTGGATACTAGCTTCTTTAGACCCTGACTTAGCACTGAGATGACGTACCTTTTCAAACCAGTAATTACGCTCCTCTGGTTTAAGTTCTAAGTAATCAAAAACGCGTTGTTCACAGGAATTGAGACTCACACAGGCGACGTTGTAAGGCTTACGATAAGAAACAATATTAAAAATCCAAAGTCCTACTTTTTAGTGCAGTATTGCAATTATCGGGTACTCTCGGCAGGGTGCTTAAGAAGCAATATTAGTCTTACCTCACAACCAATAATCCTATGTGGCAAAAACTAAAAGACCAACTTCCTACCATTATATTGACTGCAGTGCTTGTGATTGCAGCAGCTTTATGGATTCAAGATCACACTGTTAAAGTGATAAACGCTCAGGAAGAAGCAAAACTTGCTCCTCTTCGTGAACAAACTGATGCACTTAAAGCTGCTTCCGATGAAAATCGCCAGCAACTTACTGCAACAAATAAGCTTCTCAAAGATGCGATCGCAAAGCGTGAAGCAGATTTATTTCGCACCGACGAAGAAATCCAAAAATTAAATGGTCAACGTATGGACGCGCTTGCAGAAGCAATCGCTAAGAAGGTTCAACCTTACAACCCACTCCCAAAGAGTCCTGAAGAGGCAGCTCGTATGCAAAATGAGCAAGTCGATAAAGTATCTGCACGTATGGCAGAACGCGTTAAGCCAATTCTAGACCAGATGGCAAACGATCAACATCTCACTCGCGAATCCATCATGAAGTACTCCCAGCGTATTTCTGACCAAGTCAGTATCGCCCTCACAAGCGAAATGGCACGCAATCAAAAGCTTAACAACAACCTGCAACAAACTCAGGCTGTTGCTCAAGACGCTATGGCGTTATCTCACGAACTCACTGCTCTTTATTTAAGTTCCTTTAAAGATCAGGGACTAATTACTCGTTTACTCTCCTTACCTGCTAATGTCGTTAAAGACGCTGCAAGCATGAGCATCGTTAACAGCAGTGATAAAGAAAAGATCGAGCAAGACTTAGTAAAGCGTATGAACGATATCGAACAACGCTTAAGCGAGCTTCAAACAAAGAACCCAAAGAACTAAGTCATTCTTTTTCCAATAAAAAAGCGGCGCCTTATAACAGCGCCGCTTTTTTTGTGCCTTACGTTTTAGTGCTTATCGGGATAAGCAGGAGCAGGTGGTAGAGGCAAGGTCTGCTTAGCGTTATTTAAGTCTTTCATGACTTCTTCAATGGCTCGGTCTAACTGCTGATCAACACCGGCCATCTCTTTTGCTGGTTCATTTTCTACAGCGATATCAGGTGTAACACCGGCCCTCGATGACCCACTCTTTGCCATCTTTACTATAAGGAGCAAATTCTGGCGTTGAGAGAAACCCTCCGTCGACATCGATAGGCATAAATCCACGAATGCCGACTACTCCACCCCATGTTCTTTCACCAATAATCTTACCTAGCTTATACTGTCTAAAACGGTAAGGGAAAATATCACCGTCAGAAGCTGAGTACTTATTTGTAAGCAAGACCTTCGGTCCAACATGCATACCTGTTGGATTAGGAACAGGCTGACCATTGCGATGAACATCAATCATCACGAGTTCACGACGCAAACGTTCTGCGATCATGGGTGAAACATTTCCACCACCATTACCACGATCATCAATAATGAGCGCTTTCTTCCCTAGCTGTGGATAGAAGTGTTTCGCAAACTCATTTAATCCAGGCACTCCCATGTCAGGAATATGGATATAGCCAACTTGTCCATGCGTTTTCTCAGAAACGTAGTCTGTATTATGCTGAACCCAGTTATAATAGTAGAGCGTTTGTTCATCACCAATTGGAACGATAGTAACTTCCCGTGAGCCTTCTGACACAGGCTTACTGTTTACCTTTAAGCTTACTTGCTTATCAGCCTTACCAATGAGAGCGTTATAAATATTATTCATTTCACTCACGGGCTTTCCGTCGACTGCGAGAATATAATCTCCTACGTGAACGTTAACGCCAATTTCTGTAAGCGGTGAACGTGATCCGTCCTGCCAATTCTCACCCTTGAGTATTTTTTCAATACGGTAAGCACGACTAGCAGGATCACGGGATAATTCAGCTCCTAGTAATCCTGTTGTTATGCGAGGCGCATGGGGACGATCTCCACCTCCCACATAAGCGTGGCCAATATGTAATTCACCGATGAGTTCACCGATAATAAAAGTAATATCATTACGATCTTCAGCATACGGAACTAAGGATGCGTACTTTTCACGCATTTGAGTCCAATTTACTCCATGCATGTTAGGTGCATAAAAATAGTCACGCATACGTCTCCATGACTCGTTGTAAATTTCATTCCACTCCGCATGCACGTCCAAGCGTTTCTCTAAACCACTTAAATCGATATGATCTTTAAGTTCTAATTTAGCTGTAGGTGTATCCACCATGCTATAACCATGGCCAGCTTTGACTAAGATTTTTTTACCATCCGCAGTAAATTTAACATTATCAACAAGACCAAAGACGGTTTCTTTTCTATCTTTAAAATTATAAGCTGCAAAAGTAACTGAAGGTTCACGTTCTGGACCTTCTCCATGACCACCGCCAAGTGCCGTAGCCTTCATGCGTAGGTAATACACATTATCAGCAGTTACGCGTAAGACGCCGTAGTTTGCAGGTTCAATCGGTAGACCTACTACACGGTCTAATAGACCTTCCGCATCTACTTTAACAACCACGTTTTTCTTAGGTGCTTTTTCGTCTTTTGCAGGCGAAGAAGCTGATGTTAATAAACTGACTTCATCACTCTGAGGTTTCAGTGGTGATACCGTATCGTTTGCAAGTGTTACAACATAAACACGCTGCATGTCCTCGTAAGCATGATTAAATTCAGTCTCGCTATAGAGAGGATGAAAATCACGACTCGATGAAAAACTTAGGTATTTACCGTCCTCACTAAAGCATGGGCTATTTGCCTCATACCATTTTTCAGACGCTTCAATATCCTGTTTCGATGCCAATGAATAGAGATGAATTGTTGGTTCACCGTAATCTTCAGATTGCGTATAAGCGACCCACAAGGAATCTGGGGACCACACATATTGATGATATTCTTCACTGATATTTTTATTAATCTCCGTGATCACTTTTGTTTGAATATCAACATACCTCAGTCTCTGATTACGATCACCCCAGAGTAGTTTTTTACTGTCTGGAGACCATTCAGGAGTAAAATATTCTGTATCTGCTCCATGCGTAATTTGCACAGGAGATGAACGTCCATCTTGAGACTGAATATAAAGTTCTGTTTCACCACTCGCATCCGATACATAGGCAATCCATTTGCCATCAGGTGACCATGTAGCACCTTTTTCATGAGAGCTTGATGAATCCGTTAAATTGCGAACTGGACCATGCTTAACGGGAACAGAAAAAACATCACCCCTCGCAACCACAACAACGCGGTTGCCATCTGAGGCTGGATTTACGGATGTAACGAACCGAGATACATTCACTAAACCGCCTCGAGAAGTAGCAAAGTCCTCTTTGATAGAAACTTTAATAGGTGTAGCAGTATCTTTCTTTGTATCGAACTTCCAGACTACTCCCGCTTCTTCAAATACAATCAAATCACCACCAATAGAAGGGAACTTGATATCGAAATCTTTAAAGTGCGTGTGCTGCGAGGTCTGCTTTGTAGTTAAATCATACGAAAATAAATTCATGTGACCGTCGCGGTCTGAAATGAAATAAACCCGGTTATTAGGAGCCCACATCGGAATAATATTCTGTGAGTGGTCGCGGTCGTTTGTGATATTTTCTAAGGACTGTGTCTTGAAATCATAAATCCACACATCATCAGCCATACCACCGCGGTAATTTTTCCAAGTACGGAATTCTCTAAATACACGGTTATATGCTATCTTTGAATCATCTGGAGAAAAAGAGACAAAGCCGCCTACGGGTACCGGTACTTGGTGTGGAATATCCCCATCCATAGCCACACTATACAGCTGACCTACAAAATCATTAAACGAACGCATGCGTGACCTGAAAACGACTTCTGCACTCGTATGCTTCCACGCCATAACAAGATTATTAGGTCCCATACGGTCACTAATATCATCACGAGATAAGGTTGCTGTTGTTGTTAAGCGCTTAGGAGAGCCGCCCTCACTAGGCATAACATACACTTCCGTGTTACCATCGTACTGTGCTGTAAAAGCGAGCTGCTTACCATCAGCTGAAAAACGAGGGAATACGGCATAGCCGGGTGTAGAAGTTAATCGGCGTGCTAAACCGCCATTTACATCTACAGTATAAAGCTGACCTGCGTAGGTGAATACCACCTGACTTCCGTTCGTTGTAGGAAAATGAAGAAGCTTTGCTTCCGAACTTTCCGCATAAGTTAACCCTACTCCCTGACATACTACTAATACGATACTAGCGAATAGTTTTCTCATAACGTATCCTTTAGCCTAAAGCTTAGTTCTGAGCCAAACAAAATTGATAAACCCAGCTTTTAGTTAATGCATGAATCTTAGTTTCTAAGATTGAAATCTTCGCCGAGTAGGACCAAACATTAAGGGACAGGTCAGTAACGCTAAAGTATCACTATTATGCCACTCCCCGACCAAACTCCTCGTCTGCCTAAATGGCCTTTCCTTATTGGAGATGCAGCACTTTTACTCACCGCTTGGTTTATAGGTAATAACACAACTGGGCACCTCACATCTAACGAAGTAATAGGCGTTGTTAGCTGTGTTGCAATTGCTGCAGTAGTAGGTGCGATTCCCTTCATATCTGACTATGCTCGTAAGCAAGATGAAGCCTTAGATGAACGTCAGCGTTCCTTAGAATCATTAGCCCGTACTATCACTTCATCTGCAGAACAAATCAGTATTGCTGCGAATGGATTTAATGAAATTTCAGATCTTGCTCAAAAAAATCTAAAACAAGCTGAGCAACTACCCCTAAAGCTCCAAGAAAAGATCGCCGAATTCCAAGCACGTGCATCGTTGATGGCTGATCTTGGTAAAAAAGATATAGAAAAATTAGAAACGATCGCAGACAAAGTAGCAAAAGCTGCAGCAGATTGCACAAAAGCAGAAGCAGCAGTTCAAAAGCAAATTACATCTGCACTCTCACTCGTAGAGCAGTTAGATAAAAAGATAACTCAACTCGGAGATAAACTTTCTCACGTATCTACTGAAATAAGTAAGCCCAAAGCAGTAGCTCAAAAACCCGTAGAGCCTGAAGTTAAACAAGTTGAGCCTACTCCAGCACCTGCTCCTGTAGCCGAAATAATTCCAACACCTATTGAAACAGCTTCAGTTCCAACACCCGAAGAACCCAAAGTAGAAATCGTAGAAGCAGCTCCTGCCTTGGCACCCACAGAACTGATTAGCGAAACGCCTGCATCCCAACCAGAAACAACTCCTGCAGTCGCCGCACCGAAGCCAGAACGTAAACGAGCACCTCGTAAACAAGCAGAACCAAAAGCTGAAGTAAAAGTTGAGGCAGAAGCAGTCGTGGAAACTCCTATTAAGGAAGAAGCCCCTGCACTTAGCTTGGAATTTTCTGACGCATCCCCAGATGAACAAATGCCTGTAACGGGTATTTCAGCTGATGGTGCAACGCGTATAACGGTTACCGCCTACATAGGTATTGGTAATCGTTTATTTATCCGCGGTGAAGGACCAGGTTTGAGTTGGGATAAAGGTATACCACTGCAATTCGTCTCGATCGGAAAATGGCGCTGGGAAACGATGGATGCAGACAAACCTGTATCATTTAAACTATATAAGAACGATGACGTGGAATCAACGAATCGAACCCACGCACCACTCGAGCCAGGTAGCCAAGTAGAACTCACAGCTACCTTCTAAAGAATGGGCGATTAGCCCATTCTGCAGATAAGCAGCTCTCGTTCGTAAATTAATTCTTTTGGTAAGCGGTCATGAAGATCGAGGAATAGTTCCTCATGATCCATCACTTCACGTCTCCAGGCAGTCTTATCAAATGCTTGGAGCTGATCGAAGTTTTCTTTTGAGAACTGCATGCCATCCCAATCGATATCTTCATACCGTGGTATCCAACCAATCGGTGTTTCACGTCCTAAAGCGCGACCACGTGAGCGATCGACGATCCATTTAAGTACGCGCATATTTTCACGGAATCCCGGCCATAAAAACTTACCTTGGTCATCTTTTCTAAACCAGTTCACATGGAAAATACGTGGTGTTTCTGAAAGACGTCTTTGCATCACAATCCAATGCCTAAAGTAGTCACCCATATGATAACCACAGAACGGTAACATCGCCATAGGATCACGGCGAACTTTACCAATCGTTCCGGCAGCTGCAGCTGTCATTTCTGAACCCATCGTTGCTCCAGTATATACACCTGAAGTCCAATTAAAGGCCTGATACACAAGCGGCATCGTGGTAGCACGGCGACCTCCGAAGATAATCGCACTAATTGGTACTCCATCTGGAGCTTCCCACTGCGGATCAATCGTTGGACATTGCGAAGCAGGTGCCGTAAAGCGTGCATTAGGATGAGCTGCTTTAGCACCGGTATCCTTAGCAATTTGCGGAGTCCATGGCTGACCTCTCCAGTCTAAACATGACGCCGGTGGTTCATCCGTCATTCCTTCCCACCACACTCCACCCTCTGGTGTCAGAGCAACATTTGTGAAAATTGTATTTTTTGCCAGCGATGCCATGGCATTAGGATTGGTCTTTGCCGACGTACCAGGTGCAACACCAAAGAAACCTGCTTCTGGATTAATGGCGCGTAAACGGCCTTCGCTATCAGGCTTAATCCATGCGATATCATCACCGACTGTCCAAATCTTCCATCCCTTTTCAATAAAGGAATCAGGTGGAATCATCATTGCGAAATTTGTTTTACCGCAAGCACTCGGGAATGCCGCAGCAACATACGTCTTTTCGCCTTTCGGATCTTCAACACCGAGAATTAACATGTGCTCTGCCATCCATCCTGCGTCACGGGCAAGATTTGAAGCTATACGTAGCGCAAAACACTTTTTACCTAAGAGTGCATTGCCACCATAACCAGATCCGTAACTCCAGATTTCACGCGTTTCAGGGAAGTGAACTATATACTTTTCTGAATTACATGGCCAAGGAACATCCTTAACACCGTTAGCAAGCGGCATACCAACCGTGTGCATACATGGGACCACACGTTTTTGGTCTTTATCAATTTCTTTAAAAACAGAAATGCCGATGCGTGCCATGATACGCATATTAACCACCACATACGGAGAGTCGGTTAANTGAACACCAATTTCTGACATAGGAGAACCAACNGGTCCCATGCTATAGGCAAGNACGTACATCGTACGGCCTTTCATCACGCCATTAAATAATCCCTTTAACTTACGGCGCATATCATACGGATTTACCCAATTATTGGTTGGACCCGCTGCTTCTTTTGAAAGGGAGCAAATGTATGTACGATCTTCAACACGCGCTACGTCATTTGGATC
>TBL_comb47_HYPODRAFT_10008947_pt1 | contig 10104 bp, 6 predicted proteins | sample TroBogypolimnion_40_FD_10682 | JGI IMG/M metagenome (IMG submission 10682)
GTGGGGCTTTACCCTCAACACACCTCAACCCTGCAACGCCCAAGCACGCCTCGGGATGATTGCTTGCGGACCGTTGCCCTTCCTCGAAGCCGTCTTCCCGCCGTTGGACAAAGCGGATGCGCAATCGAATCTGCTCGCAACATGCAAGAGTGTTAGCCGCGACCTTAGTGCCATGGCGCCGCATTGGTACAAGTTGGGGGTAGATGGCCAGATCACTCCTCGCACCGATCCAGACAGCGAAATGATTACCACCCTCTCGCGTTTCTACGGCGTCAAATTGCTCCCCGCCATTGATTTCGTCAAAGCTCCCTCGTCGAACGATATCAACAATCTCATCAACATCGCCACCAACAAACGCCTGGATGGATTCACCGTGTTTCTAAAGTGGATGCCTACGAACAAGGACATTGAAAGTATCGAGCCTCTGCTCGATCCCACCGCGCTTGATCTGCTGTATGTCGTGGTGGACGACAGCGGCGAACGTGCCACCGTGCGCGGCGTGGGTGCTGCTGCGCGCCTGTTCCTCACCAGCACCAATCTCTTCTCCTTGAACTACCGGGCCAGCGGCGAGAGTTGGAGCAATCTGGTCACCACGGGTCGTGACAACTTGATGCTCATGTTGCATCAACCGCCTCCCACCAACAGCAACACCTCCGGTCGTGCCGACATGCCATCTCATCAGGCCGGTGTGCCCACCACACCTTCCCCGACATCCGCCTCCCTTGCTCCCAGCATCAATATGTCGCCACGCACGCCCATGGTGCCCGACCATGGACCGGTGTTGCCGCCTCTCCTCGCTACGAACGCGTTGCAGGTGCTGACCAACGGCACCAGCCTGACGCCCGTACTTTCGCAGCCACTGGACGCCATCCTCAACGCGCCCGCCCCAGCCGCACCCGGCAGCAACGCAGAGCAAATGCCTGCGACCTTGCCCAGCACACCGGATCTGCTCTCCAGCAACGGTGCAGGTCGTCGCACGCACTGATCGTTTCCAAGGCGGCAGGCGCAAGTACCAAGTGCACCACTTGGAGGGGCGGCATGATCTGCTGGAGCTGCGCGTCGCTCACCGTCGCGATGTCGGTGCCTTTCGGCAGCCACCGGCGCAGCAGGCCGTTGTGATGTTCGTTGGTGCCGCGTACGGACAACCAGGATGCGCAAAAAAGACCGGTGCGTCCAGCGCGCGTGCGAGGTCGCGGTGGCTGGCGAACTCCATTCCGTTATCCACCGTGAGCGAGCGGCAACCCAACGCGCGCAGGTGGGGCGCCATGGCCGCGCACCAGCAAGCGCTGGTCCGATCCGCCACGCGCGCGATCACGGTGTACCGCGTGACGCGGCACGTGGCCGTGGCCAGACGCACGTGGTGTGCCTGCGGACTGCCCAGCGTATCGCCCTCGAAATGCAAGGCTTCGGTGCGGTCGTTGGCGGCCGCCGGCCGCTGGTCGAGGAACACGCGCTCGTGGCGCGACGCGGTGCGCCGTGGTCGCACGCGATACGGCAGCGCGGGTTCGTCGCGCAGCCACTGGTAGATCGGCGCACGCGACAAGGAGCCTTGCCCGGTGACGCGCAACCTAGCCGCGATAGCTGCGGGCGAGTGCCCCTGGGCCAGTTGCTCGCAGATGAGTTGGCGCTGCTGCGGAGCGGCCAACTTCCGGCTCGCGCGGCGCTGATGCCGGCGGCGTTGCGCGCGGGCCTCGGCCGCAGCGGCGCGATACCGGTGCGTGGGTAGCGGCTGGCGGTGGAGTTCGCGCAGCACGGTCGAATGTGCGCGCGACAGCCAGCGCCCGATGGCACGGCTGCTGTGGCCCAGCAACTTGAGGCGGGCGATTCCCTGACGTTCTTTTTCAGTCAACTGCGTGTACGCTCTCTTCATGGACGGGTCTCCTATGGGTGGTTGTTAGCTTCAACAACCGGTAGGTGTACCCGTCCTCTTGCGGTGGTGCACTTGTTATATGCGCGCGGGTCCTTGGAAAAACAGCGTTTCCGGTTTCCAAGCCTTGGAAAACGGCCGGCGTTCTGCGTAAGCTCCCGCGCGTGAATTCAAACCTGCTCATTTTATTTTCGATGGCGTTCGTCATCGGCCTCTCCGGCGCGCTCGCGCCGGGGCCGGTGTTGACGGCGACGATCGGCGAAACGGTCAAGCGCGGCTTCTGGGCGGGTCCGCTGATCGTGCTCGGTCATGCGCTTTTGGAAATCGTGCTGCTCATCGCGCTCGTCGCCGGGCTGGGCGAGTGGCTCACGCGCCCGCTCATCCAAGGTATTCTCGGCGTCGGCGGCGGCTTGCTGCTCGCGTTCTTCGGCGTCCGCATGATGGCGACGGCGCGCGACTCCGTCTTCGTCGCGCTGACCTCGACGCCGAACAAGCGCGACGCGCTGCGCGGCCCGATCCTCGCCGGCATCCTGACCTCGCTGGCCAATCCGTTCTGGATCCTCTGGTGGGCCACGGTCGGACTGAAATTGATTTCGCTCGCGCTCAAGGACGGCATGCTCGGCCTCGGCGTTTTTTATACCGGCCACATCCTCGCCGACCTCGTGTGGTACTCCCTCGTCGCGGCGGCGATTGCCGCGGGCCGGCGCATCCTGCCGCAACCGGTTTACCTCGTCTTGTTCCTCGTCTGCGGCCTCGCGATGACCGCCCTCGGCGCCTACTTCCTCGGCACCAGCATCGGCAAAATACACTAAAAGATCTGGTGATACTCGGCGAATAGCGCGCCGAAACGCGGCGTAGGTTGCGTGGCCACTGGTCGCCCGCAGTTCACGCCTGTGTATCAAAGGTCGGAAATTTTTTACCTGCATTTACCCGGGGCGTGTCAGTGGATTCAATAACATTCACTATCTTCTAGAGATCTTGGCTAGCTATAGGTAGCGTAGCTTTTTGGATCTTATGCACGAAGCCGAGGAATAGGCTGAAGTCTTGGCCAGAGACCTCACCGGAGAAGCGCCCGAAACGGTCATATACACATACAGAAGGCCAATGCCGTAACCGCTGGAATTGTATGAAAGCAGGATCTTTCGGTTTGGCATCATCGAAGATGCGCAGGACAACATCGTTGTTCTCTTTGATGAGTTGTTCCAGTTTAATTTTATAGCTGCGACACCATTCGGACCAATCGGCATAAAAAAACACCATTGTCACCTTGCCCGGCGCGAAAATACTCGTGTTGAGTGCTGCCCCACCGTGGATGGTCATTATTTTTTTCAAAGATCCGCCAAAGCTAGCGCCAGCGACTGAAGTAGCAGAGACGTTAACCCGTGCTTCCTCAGGGGTATTGACGACAAAATTTCCGTTAGCGTACGCCACGACTTGGCCACCGGCTGCCTCCGGTGTGTTCCGGTTTTCAAAGATGGCAGCGCGGGGGCGGAAGGCGATGGTTTGGATGGTGTCGCGTGCCTGCTTCAACGTACTGCCGTCGTCCAACTCAATTTCAAACCCGGTATCCGCATATCGCACCACCGCACCCTTGAACTCCCGACCAGTCGTGAGGCGAATCACATCCATTGAATCGGAGATGGCCTGCAGCTCATAACTATTGGTTGGCAGAACGATTCCCGGTGGCAGAGGCGAATCGGTTCCGGCCACCTGGGAGGGATGCAACGGTAGGTCTATCGGGGCAGGGCTAGCACTGGTGGCGCTAAAAACGATCCGCTTGGCGTCGGGTGGCACCAACCAATCATAAGGCGTATGGGTGGCGGAGGGCTTGAGGCTGTAGGTGACGCCGAAGGCCAATTTATGACGGTCTTCTGGCAGCACTTTGGCACCGAACGCATGGAAGGTTCCGTTACTGGCACAAACGACAAGACCATTAAGTTTTATACCAACGTTCGGGCCAGAGGCAGGTACCAGACACAACTCACCAGACCGTGCATGCGCTGCGAAAGTACTTAACCCCTGAAGATCCTGACCAGGGCTCCCGGCCTCGATTCCAATCAGGAACTCGTCTGTGCCTTTCATCTTCTCCAAGGTCTGCGCCTGTGCCTTGGGCACTTCGGGAGCATCGCAATGAAAAAGTCCTGCGACCTTGATATGCTGCACTACACTGTCTGGCGGAACAGTGATCCCGGAGACTTGCTTGGCCTGCATCACAAAGTTGCTGAACATACCGAAATCTTCACCGGAAACAATGCCGGTAAATTGGCCATTACGATCATACACCAGCGCGGAGGGCCAACGCTGAAGCTTGAATTGCTTACCGACAGGATCCAGGTGTGACGCACCTGTGAATTTGCGCAGGACAACCTCTTTGTCGTCCTTGACGAATTGTTCCAATTGAGAGCTGTAGCCGCGACACCACTCGGACCAGTCGGCAAAGAAAAAGACCATGGTCACTTTGCCTGGTGCAAAAATACTGGTGGCGAGTGGCGCGCCCCCGCGGATGGTCATCAATTTTTTCAGGGAGCCACCGAATGTGGCAATAGAGATATCCTTGGCGGGAATGATGGCGGATACTTCCGCGGAGCGGTTGACGACAAAACTTCCATTGACATAAACAGTTATTTTACCGGAGGTGGTATCTTGTTCATCGGGTTTTTCAAAAACAGCAGCACGAGGACGGAAGGTGATGTCTTTGATCGCATCGGCCGCTTGATGCAAGGAGCTTCCGTCATCCTGCTCAATCTCGAAAACGCTTTCCGCATAACGAACCACTGCGCCTCTGATGTCACGGCCGGAGGTGAGACGGATCACATCTGCCGAGGCGGAGACAGACTGAAGATCGTTGATGTTCGATGGCGGAACAATACCCATCGGAAGGACTTGTATGGATGCGCCAACGGAATCTTTTTTGGAAGGGAGTGCACTGGCATCCTTGAACACGATCGGATCGGCGTCATGGGGTACAATCCAGCCATACGTCGCTTGGGCATCGGAAGACTTGAGACTGTAGGCGACGCCGGACACTAGCTTACGCATGTCTTCCGGCCATATTTTTGCACCCAATATTGAGGCATTATAAGTTTCTGGGCAACGTGTTACTCCACTTAACTTCGCCCGGACGGTCGGGTGCGAAGGGGCCACGAGCAATAAGGTTTTCGATAGCGTATGCGATAAGAACGTATTCAATAACTGTGTGTTATTCCGCTGGGGAATCCAGTCCTTGATCGTGATGAAGAAATCGTCCGTCCATTTCTTGTCCACTAGGCTTTGCGCAAGCGCCTTGGGTATTTCCGGAGCGTCGTGCCGATAAAGTCCGAGCACCGTGACTTTTCGCAACTCGTTTCCAATCGTCGGGGCGGCAGCGGCTGCCTTTTTGGCCCGCTTGATATAAACCAGACATTCTCCAAAATCTTCGCCGGAAACGATACCGCTAAAATTGCCTTGGCGGTCAAACACCAAGATGGAGGGCCAGCGTTTGAGATTGAACTGCTTGCCGACAGGGTCGTCAAACTTGGCTCCATCGAATGCGCGCAGGACAACATCGTTGTCCTCCTTGAGGAGCTGTTTCAGCCTCGTGTCGTAGCTTTGAAGCCAGTTGACGCCGTCGGGCGCGAAAAGCCTTCCGTTTGGGCAAAAGAAAACGAGCGACACCTTGCCGGGCGCAAAGATGCTGGACGTGAGCAGATCGCCACTGTGGATCAATAAGTTCTTTTTTAATGATCCACCCAGTGTGGCGTTGGCGACGGAGGCAATCGGAATTCTCCCTGCCTTGCCAGTTGAGGCAGATACGAGGAGAAAATTCCCTGCTTCGAAGGAGAGTAACGTGCCGTCGTTCGTGATTCGGTTGCTGCTTTCAAAGACAACGTATCTTGGCCGGAACGTGATGCTTTTCACCGTGTTGAACGGCTGGCGACGGGGAAGCCCATCAACTGGTTCTACATCAAAAGCTAAAGCCGAATACCCGGTAACAGCCCCATGAATATCCTGCCCGTTGAGGAGGTGAATGACATCATTGGATGACGAAATCGCCTGTAGATCGCCGATCATGGCGGGCGGGTTGACAAGATGCGCATTGGTGCCGAAATGATCCTGTACCGAGATAAGGCGGCAGACATTTCGTGATGCAAAGACCGGTTCGATATCCGGATATTTCTTGGAACGTAGCCCGAAAGTTTGCGCCAAGGGGATCTGGCTCATATCCGCCCCTGTGAAAGTGTGCGTCATCAAGATCGGCTTTCCAAGGGAGTAGTAATTAAGCCGGACCCATCTTCGGCCGACAAACACTTCGTTCAGCATATGATCCGCAACGAGAGCATGACCACGCTCACGCTCAACATTGTCCGAGAAGGTTTGTCGCAACTGACGATGATGAATGTTATTTACAAAAAGCTGGCCTTGGTATTCATCCGCAGGGTCGTAGAGCGGTACAAATTCCAAGATGCGCGTGGGGATGCCCAGCGCTTTAAGAATGGTTGCCAGATAAACGGTGACCGAAGAGCAGGCCGCATGGGTCTTATTGTAATACATTTCACGGCCGAGAACTTCATGCTCAAGCATGTGCCGAAACCCCGCTGCCTCTTTCGCTCTCTCCTTTACATCCTCATTCTGCAAAGGCGGATAAAAGGTCGGAATGCCCCCAGGATAATAGACGGACCAGATCGGATGCCTTCCAGTCATGGATGATCTGTTTAACGCCCAGTACGCTACCTTTTCCACGAGGTGCTTATCGGTCATGCGCTCCGGAAAGATGCCGACTCCGTGCAGTTCCTTGAGCAAATCCCGTCGCATGGCTTCATCCCAATTCTCGGTCGGCGACGGTTTGAGATACTGGGTCATGCCCGCATAGTCTGCTCGCCAATGTGGATTCTCATGGATCGTCGGCTGGTAGAATGGGTAATAAGTGATCTCTGCCGTCAAGCAGTTCGTAGTTTGTTCAATGACTCGCACTTCTTGAAAATCATCGTTCATGTCGGCCACGTTGAAGGGTGGCGCAAGCTGTACCACAGTGGTGATGGTGTAGGTGTCCTCCTTGTTCGGGCGACGCTCGACGGTTGGGCCCGGAGTTACGCCATGCACGCAGAGCAGGGCCGCGCAAACAGCGGAAGCGGCGACGATGGAGGCATAACAAGGTTTCATACTGCAATAGCTAGCGGTTATGTCAGCGCGGTTTCAAGCCAAAACTGGCGGCGACGCAGGCTCATGGCAACCTGCCACACCGGCGGTGTAAATGCGCGCGGATAACCTGCCGAATAATTCCTTTGCCACACAGCGACTGGGCGTGCGATATAAAATCCCCATGACAACAACTCCTCCCATCCGCGGCGTGATCTTCGACATGGACGGCGTGCTCTGCGATTCGGAGCCGCTGATCGCCGAGGCCGCCGGGCTGATGTTCCGCGAGAAATATGGCGTGCCGGCGACGGCCGCGGATTTCCATCCGTTCATAGGCACCGGCGAGGACCGCTTCCTCGGCGGCGTCGCGGAAAAATACGGCGTCAAATTGCAGCACGGCGTGGACAAGGACCGCACCTACGAAATTTATTTGCAGCTCATCCCCGGCCGCCTGCAGCCGTTGGCCGGCGCGCACGCGTTCGTCGCGGCGGCGCGCGCCCACGGGCTCAAGCTCGCGCTCGCGACCAGCGCCGACCGCGTCAAGCTCCACGGCAATCTCGCGGCGATCGAACTGCCCGAAAGCAATTTCGATGTTGCCGTCACCGGCGGCGATGTCCAGCGCAAGAAACCGTTCCCGGATATTTTTCTGCTCGCCGCGCAGCAGATCGGCGTCGCGGCGGCGGATTGTCTCGTCGTCGAGGATGCCCCGAGCGGCTTGCAGGCCGGCAAGGCCGCGGGTTGCCGCTGCCTCGGCATCACCAGCACCTTCCCGGCCGATACACTCCGCGCCGCCGGCGCCGACTGGATCGCCAGCGACCTCGCCCACGCCCTCGACCTGCTCGCGACGCTCGTTACGGGTTGAAAGTTTTCACAGAAGACAACGAAGCGCACGAAGGGTCTTCGTTGTTTTCGGAACATATTCCCGTCGTTCTCGTGGAGGCAGGCGTCCCGCCCGGCGAGCACAAAACAGCAGGCGGCGGGACGCGTGCCTCCACGAAATACAAGCGGTTTTTATCTGTAGCGTGTTTCGGAAAAGAGGCCGCGCGTTAAGCTGTCCCGTAGATGCGGCCTCCGGCCGCATCAGGATGAGCGACCGGAGGTCGCTTCTACGAAATGCGTATCTCCTGCCAGATTGATGAGATGACCTATGCGCTGCACGGTGGATGGGAACGCGCTGGCCATGCAGTTTAATCTTCCCCTCGCGTCGCGCGTCAGCTGTGGCCGAGGAAACGCAGGAGCAGGTTGGCGAGCAGGTTGCCGTAGTCCCAGACGAAATTGCCGAGCTTGGTGGCCAGCAGCAAAACGAGGATCGCCCAGGAAATATGCGCCGCCGACTCGGTGGTGATCTTCAGCATGGACGGGAAAAAAAGTCCGCCCACGCTCCAGCCGTCGAGGATCGGCACCGGCAGCATGTTGAAGATGAACAGCGTGCTGTTGGCGTAGACGGCGTAGTTGAGGAAGAGGGCGACGTGTCCGGCCTCGCCATCGCACAGGTCGCCGCGCACGACGGTGGCCCAGAGCAGCGCGCTGACCAGCGCCAGCAGCAGATTCGCCGCGGGCCCAGCGAAAGCGGCTAGGGCGATATGCCCGCGCGTGCGCAAACGTTTGCGATCCACCGGCACGCCGCCCCACGCGATGCCGACCATCAGCAGCGCGAAGAGCGCAGCCTTGCCCATCTGCTTGAACGGATTCAGCGTGAGATGGCCCGCATCCGCGGCGGTATCATCGCCGCACCACTGCGCCACGCGGGCGTGCGCATATTCGTGGACGCAGATGGAAAACGCCGTCACGAGAATCCACGCGCCGTAGAAAAACGGATTCTCCCACGCGTAGTTCAAGAAGAGGTTCAGGTTCATGCCGCCTGCTCCTCCGGCTCTTCCGGTTCGTCCGCTTCCTTGGCGGGACGCGGCAGCAGATCGGCCAGCCAGTCGCCGAGCGCGGCGCACTCCCAGCCGAACGGCAGATAGCCGGCGAAGCCGAGCACGGGCATCTCGAACAATTTTCCACGGCCCACCCACGGCACGTCATAGAGCCATTTCGCAAGGCTGAAATAATTCCACATCTCCCAGAAAAAACCGCAAATCAGCCCTGCGACCGCGAGGCGGTAGACGCGCCGCCAGTCGCCCTTGGGCAGGCCCTGGAAAACCGTCGGCCGTCCGAGAAAAACGCGCGCCGCCGTCAGCACCGCGAGCGGCGCGAGCCAGAGCAGCGGGAATAAAATATCCGGCCACACGCCGATCAGCGCGAGGCCCAGCGTGCCGATGGCGAGCGCGATGCCCGCCGCGAGTTTCGGCCGCGTGATGTTCACGATGGCATACCGGTCGAGTCCCGCCGCGCTGCGCGGCAGCGTCTCCAACAACTCGCTCGTGGAAAGCACCGCGGGCAGCACCGTTGCAAACGGCAGCGTGGCGAACAGAATATATTCGCCGGCGGAGAGCTGGCCGAGGCCGACGTAATACCAGTTTTGCGCGAAACGATTGAGCCACTCGAAGAACCACCAGAATGCGGCGCTCAACGGAAACAGCAGCAGGAAGAACAGCGGCAGGTGCGTCATCAGGCAGCCGCCGGTGCGCCGCCAGGTCAGGCCGTTGACGACGAGGATGTAGGCGAGCCAGAGCGGCGTGAACGTGTAGCGCTGCCACGGCGCGAACCACGCGAAGCGCGTCCACGCCAGCACCCACGCGACGAGCCCCAGCGCGAGACCGGCCCAGCCCCACCACGGAAAACGTTTCGCCGGCGGCAGGTCGGGCTCTAGTTTTTTGCGGTGACGGATCACGCGGTCGTCGAAGACCAGCGCGGGAATGACGACCGCCAGCGCCAAGGCGATGAAGGCGACGATGGAGAACGAGACCGACCATTCCGTTTTCGGCGCGGGTGGAAATTGCAGATAGGGCGCGAGATCGTGGTGCGCCGCCCAAACGCCGATGAGCGGCGCACCGACGAGCAGGGTGCAGACCGCGAGCAAAACAAAAAATTGGAAGGCGCGGGAATTCATGAAGCCGTTTTGCGCGCGGGTGGTTCGGGATCGAGTTGCAGACGCAGCAGACGCACATCGTTGTTGCCGAGTTGCTGGCGGATATTCGCCAGCATCGGCTTGAGCCACATCCGCGTCAGCTCCGCCA
>TBL_comb47_HYPODRAFT_10008949_pt1 | contig 10104 bp, 7 predicted proteins | sample TroBogypolimnion_40_FD_10682 | JGI IMG/M metagenome (IMG submission 10682)
AGGGATGGCAAAAGCAAAGCGTTTAAGCCACGCAGAAGCCTGCGCAACTCCAGAGTGAGAGCTCATCATGTAAAACTAAAGTTAATCGTATGCTAGGCCCATTGCTTCTCGAACCTCCCTCATGGTCTCTTGTGCAACTTTGCGCGCCTTATCGCAACCATCAGCAATAATGGAGCGCAGCAAGCTTGGGTCATCCAAATACTTTTGTGCGCGCTCAAACATCGGTTGCTGTTCGGCGAGAATGGCATCAATCACCGGCTGTTTACACTCCAAGCATCCAATCCCTGCTGATTTACAGCCTTGTTCAACCCATAACTTGGTTTGCGCATCTGAATAGACCGCATGTAATTGCCATACAGGGCAACGAGCAGGATCACCCGCATCAGTTCGACGAACCCTAGCTGGATCAGTTGGCATAGTTCGAATAGATTTAATGACTTCATCTGGTTGTTGACGAATGCTAATGGTATTGCCATAAGACTTGGACATTTTCTGACCGTCAATTCCTGGCATACGAGATGCTGATGTCAACAGCGCCTGAGGTTCTGGAAGGATAATTTTTCGAGCTCCCTCGAGAAAGCCAAATAATCTCTCGCGATCCGCCATTGACAAGCTTTGCGCTTCTTGTAAAAGTGCTTTTGCCTGCTCGAGCGCTTCATTATCGCCACGCTCCTGAAAGGCAACCCGTAACTCTGCATACATCTTGGCACGCTTACTACCTAGTTTCTTAACTGCCTCCAAGGCCTTATCTTCAAAGCCTGGTTCGCGCCCATATAAATAATTGAAGCGACGTGCAACTTCGCGAGTCATTTCTACATGAGGTACCTGATCCTCGCCCACCGGCACATGCTGCGCACGATAGATCAATATGTCAGCAGCTTGTAGCAATGGATAACCCAAAAAACCATAAGTCTGCAAATCTTTTTCTTTTAACTTCTCAATCTGATCTTTATAGGTTGGCACTCGCTCGAGCCAGCCCAGCGGCGTTCCCATCGCAAGCAACAGAAAAAGTTCGGCATGCTCTGGGACCCGACTCTGAATAAATAAAGTGGCTTGGTTGGGGTCTACGCCAGCTGCCAACCAGTCAATTACCATATCCCAAACCGATTGCTCAATCACGTCAGGGGTTTCATAGTGAGTAGTTAAGGCATGCCAATCAGCCACAAAGAAAAAGCATGGGTACTCAGACTGCAAGCGCACCCAGTTTTTTAAAACACCGTGGTAATGACCCAGGTGCAAATTACCTGTAGGTCGCATGCCAGAGAGAACACGTTCAGCAAACATCTTTTTCTTTATTCTAGGTGGGTAAAAAGTTAAACAATCTATTAATGAAACATTGACCAAACAGGCGTCAGGAAATCAGGCAAGTGCGGTAGACGGCCTAAATCAATGTGACTCTCATCTGGATCATGGAAATCAGATCCGCGAGAAGCCATAAAACCATATTGCTGCGCAATTTTGCCGTAAGTAGTAAATTGATTTGGGCTATGGCTACCGGTAATCACCTCAATGGCTAAGCCGCCAATATCCTTAAAGTGCTTATATAACTCATCCATTTGTATCGCGCTAAGCTTATACCTACCCGGATGGGCAATTACAGCAACACCACCAGCTGCTCTAATCCACGTAACCGCATCATCTAACGTTGCCCATAAATGAGGAACATAACCAGGCTTATCCTCAACAAGATAATTCTTGAAAACCTGCTCTGTATCGCGACAAACGCCCTGCTCCACTAAAAAACGCGCAAAGTGCGTTCTTGAGATCAAATCATGATTGCCGGCAAAATGTAAGGCGCCCTCATAAGCTCCAGGTATACCAACTTTCAGCAATTGCTCGGCCATTAATTTAGCGCGATTTGCGCGTCCTTCTCGAGTACGGCGTAAGCCTTCTAAAATTCCAGCATGGGTAGCATCAATCCCAAGCCCAACAATATGAATAGTTTGACCCATCCAGGTTACAGAAATCTCCACCCCATCGAGATACGCGAGACCCAAAGCTCCAGCTGCAGCCCTAGCGCGCTCTTGACCCCCTAACTCATCGTGATCAGTTAAGGACCATAAATTGACTCCATTGGCATGCGCACGTTCAGCTAAGGCCTCAGGCGTTAAGGTGCCATCAGAAACCACTGAATGGCAATGCAAATCGGCATTAAAGTTAGTAGCGCTACTCATAGACCTTATTTTAGGTCAAGCTGGTGTCAATGACACGCCGAGGAGCATCTAAGTAGTCACGCGACTGCATTTCAATCAAGCGGGAGACGGTTCTTGAAAATTCCCCTGTAATCTGACCTTCTGTGTACAAATCGGGGGCCGAAACCTCAGCAGAGATGATCAACTTCACTTTATGGTCGTATAGAACGTCAATTAACCAAATAAAACGACGTGCCTCATTGGTCATTCTAGGGGGCATATATGGCACCCCAGACAATATAACCGTATGAAATTGATTGGCGATCTCTAAATAATCATTCTGAGAGCGGGGACCACAACACAAAGTCTGAAAATCAAACCAAACTACACCATCACACATATGTAGGGGCTTTAATTCTCTGGATTCAATGTAAAGAATTGGGTTCGAATCCTCTTTTTGCTGCCCAACAAGGACATGGAACATCTCTGCAAGTGCCGCATCTGTTTGCGCATTTAAAGGCGTCAAATAGGCGTTTACTTGCTCCATTTGGATACGGCGATAATCATTACCAGCATCGACGTTCATCACATCGAGCTGTGATTCCAACAATTTAATCGCTGGAATCAGTCGATCCCGATGTAAACCATCGGGGTAAAGCTGATCTGGGCGATAGTTTGACGTCATCACAAATTGCACTCGATCCTCAAATAATGCGCTCAGAAGGCGATATAAAATCATCGCATCAGCAATGTCATTAATATGAAATTCATCGAAACAGATTAAGCGATAGCGTTTGGCAATTCGCTTTGAAAGTTCATCTAAAGGGTCTGCCAGACCAGATAGTTCATGTAATTCACGATGAACCTCCCGCATGAATTCATGAAAGTGAATGCGAATCTTCTTATCTAAAGGGGATGCAGCATAGAAACAATCCATCAAAAAAGATTTCCCGCGACCCACTCCGCCCCATAAATAAATGCCACGAGGTAATTTCGGTTTAAATAATTTCTTTTTTAGGCCGCTGCTGCGGATTTCCTTATAAGCAATCCACTCATCTTCGCATCTTTGCAAACGCTCGATAGCTGCAAGCTGCGCGGGATCACTGTGATACCCGCGCGACTTTAACTCTTGATGGTAATACTCTAATGCTTTCAATTACATATTTAATGCACGTTGATCTGTTGCCAAGGCAGCCTCACGCATTACTTCCGACAGGCTTGGGTGAGGATGACAGATGCGAGCAATATCTTCAGCAGCAGCTTTAAATTCCATAGCCACCGCAGCTTCAGCAATCAAATCAGAGGCATTAGGCCCAATAATATGAACTCCAAGAATTTCATCAGTCTTAGCGTCAGCCAAAACTTTGACGAATCCATCCGCACGACCCATACCAAGTGCGCGACCATTTGCAGCAAACGGGAATTGACCTGCTTTGTAAGCAATACCGGCTTCTTTTAACTGCTGCTCTGTCTTGCCAACCCAGGCAATTTCCGGATCGGTGTAGATCACCCAAGGAATACAGTTGTAATCGATATGGGGCTTTTGACCTGCTATTACCTCTGCAACCAAGACGCCTTCATCTTCTGCTTTGTGAGCAAGCATTGGTCCACGCACTACATCACCTACGGCATATACCCCGGAAGCTGCTGTTTGGCAGGTATGGTCATCAATGGGAATAAAGCCGCGCTCATCTACCTTAAGACCAATGTTGTCCAAGCCTAACTTATCAGTATTAGGCACGCGACCAACAGAAACAATCAAGCGATCACATTCCAGTTTGGCCACTTTGCCAGCGCTATCAGTGTAGTTAACTACCACCCCTTTTTTATCGGCCTTTACTTCGCCGATCTTCACGCCGGTATGAATATTCAAACCTTGCTTAGTCAAAAGCTTCTGAGCTTCTTTTGCAATTCCAAGGTCGCACGCACCCAAGAATGAAGGCATTGCCTCCAAAATAGTGACTTCAGAACCAACACGACGCCAAACTGAACCCAGCTCAAGACCGATGACACCAGCACCAATAACGCCAAGCTTTTTAGGGGTTGAATCAAATTTCAGCGCACCTTCATTGTCGCAAATCAATACATTGTCAACGGCAATTCCAGGTAAATGGCGCGCCTTAGATCCGGTAGCAATAATGACGTTCTTAGCAGTTACTGTTTCTTTATCTTTACCATCAATCTTGACTTGATAACCATCAGCGCCCTTACCTTCAAAAGATGCATGACCTTTAAGTAAGGTAATTTTATTCTTGCGAAATAAATATAGAATGCCACCAGTCATCTTGGTAACGATGTCATCTTTGCGGGCAACCATCTTTTTAGAATCGATACTCACGGCGCCAACTTTAATGCCGTGATCAGCTGCATGATGACTGATTTTTTCGAATTCCTCAGAAGAGGCCAATAAGGCTTTCGAGGGAATACAACCAACATTTAAGCAAGTTCCACCCAAGCGTGGCTCACCCTTTGGGTCATCGTAGCTAGCAGACTCAGCACAGGCGACTTTAAAGCCCAGCTGCGCTGCACGGATTGCAGCAATATAGCCACCAGGCCCGCCGCCAATAACAACTATGTCAAATGATTGACTCATGTTATCCCCTCTTACAAATCAAGAAGAAGGCGTGAAGGATCTTCTAACGCTTCCTTCATGGCGACTAAACCAAGTACCGCTTCACGACCGTCAATAATACGGTGGTCATATGACAGGGCTAGGTAATTGATAGGACGAATCACAATTTGACCATCCTCAACTACGGCACGTTCTTTAGTAGCGTGAATACCTAAGATTGCAGATTGCGGTGGATTGATAATTGGTGTTGACAGCATGGAGCCAAAGACACCTCCATTGGAGATGGAAAAAGTACCGCCAGTTAAGTCTTCAATCGATAACTTACCATCACGAGCCTTATTGCCGAATTCAGCAATCTTCTTCTCAATATCAGCCAAGTTCATTTGATCAACATCACGCAAGATGGGAACTACTAAACCACGTGGCGAGCTAACCGCAATACCAATATCAAAATACCCGTGATAAACGATGTCATTGCCATCGACGGAAGCATTCAATAATGGGAACTTCTTCAGGGCATGAGTTGCTGCTTTAACGAAAAAAGACATGAAGCCCAATTTGACGCCATGGACCTTTTCAAACTGATCTTTGTACTTATTACGCATTGCAATCACAGGGGCCATATTGACCTCATTGAATGTTGTCAAGATGGCATTGTTAGCTTGGGATTCGAGCAAGCGCTCAGCGATACGAGCGCGCAAACGACTCATAGGCACTCGCTCTTCAGGGCGATTACCACTTGGGATCGGCGCGCTTGACAATGGAGCTGATTTAACACTGCCAGCAACTGCCCCAATCACGTCGCCCTTAGTGATACGACCATCGCGACCAGAGCCAGCAACTTGACCAGCACTTAAATTATTTTCGGCCATTAACTTGCTAGCAGAAGGAGCAGCAGCGGCACCAGAAGTTTTTGCGACTGGGGCTACTGTCGGTGCCGAGCTTGGGGCTGGTGTAACTACAGGAGCAGCAGTTGCCGGCGCTGCAGCAGCAACAGCAGTGCTATCTATCCTTGCAATCAACTGCTCGGCCACAACAGTGCCGCCATCAGCAATCAGAATTTCTGTTAAAACGCCTGCGGAAGGCGCAGGAACCTCCAGCACTACCTTATCGGTTTCAATCTCAATCAAAATCTCATCTTGACCAACAGCGTCGCCGACCTTCTTTTTCCATTGCAACAAAGTTGCCTCTGCTACTGACTCTGAAAGTTGCGGAACTTTAACTTCAAATATTGCCATGATTCATCCTATCTAGTATGTTTGGTATGGGTGATGTCAACGATTATTTCGTAACTACAAAACCCTTTAGTTTGGCAAAAGCCACGTTTAGAAGTGACTTCTGTTGCTCTTGATGTAGATGCGCATAGCCACAAGCTGGAGATGCTGAAGCGGGTCGACCTGAATAAGCCAACTTCATACCAGTAGACATGTTTTCGAGCAAATTGTGCTGAACGAAGAACCATGCACCTTGATTTTGTGGCTCATCTTGACACCATACAATTTCCTCAAGCTTTGGATACTTCTTTAATTCTGCAGCGATAGCTTTATGCGGAAATGGATATAACTGCTCCAAACGGACAATGGCAACATCACTAATTTTCTTCTCAGTACGAGTCTTCAACAGGTCGTAATAAACTTTACCTGAGCAAACCACCATACGACTCACTTGCTTGGCGTCAATTGTGTCATCACGTTCAGACAGTACTGTTTGGAATCCACCTTTAGTAAATTCACTGAGTGGTGATGCAGCTTCTTTGTTACGCAACAAAGATTTTGGAGTCATCAAAATTAATGGTTTGCGGAACTGACGAATCATCTGCCGGCGCAACACATGGAAGATCTGCGAGGCAGTGGTAGGCTGAACTACTTGCATGTTAGTGTCAGCACATAACTGCATAAAACGTTCCAAACGCGCCGATGAGTGCTCTGGCCCCTGTCCTTCATAGCCATGAGGCAGCATCATTACAAGGCCATTCGCACGACCCCACTTCACTTCGCCTGAAGCAATAAATTGATCAATCACAACCTGGGCGCCGTTAGCAAAATCACCAAACTGAGCCTCCCAAATCGTCAGGGTGTTTGGCTCTGCAGCTGCATAACCATACTCAAAACCAAGCACAGCCTCCTCAGACAAAATCGAATCGATCACAGCAAATGGCGCCTGATCTTTTGTTACATGCTGAAGTGCAATGTACGTACCGGTATCCCACTTCTCGCGATTTTGGTTGTGCAATACGGCATGACGGTGCGTAAATGTGCCACGACCACTATCCTCGCCGGACAAGCGCACTGGATAACCACTGGCTACTAAGGATGCGAAAGCCATGTGCTCACCCATACCCCAGTCAATATTAACTTCACCCCGCCCCATTGCGGCGCGGTCGCGGTAGACCTTTTCAACCAATGGATGCGCTTTGAAGTCTTCCGGAATGGTGGAAATTTTCTCTGCTAAACGTTTCCATTCAGTCAAAGGAATCGCTGTGTCTGCTTCATCGGTCCATTTCTTATTCAAGAATGGAGACCAGTCGACAGCAAACTTGCCTTTGAAATTACTCAGCACTGGATCAGAAGTTTGCTTACCTTCATCCATCGCAGCGCGATACTCTTTAACCATCAAATCGCCGGTACCTACTGGCAATACATTCTGGGTTTCTAATTTATCAGCATATAACTTGCGAGTACCGGGATGAGCAGCAATAATCTTGTACATCAAAGGCTGAGTCATCGCTGGGGTATCTTGCTCGTTATGTCCCAATTTACGAAAACAAACAATATCAATTGCCACATCTTTGTGGAACTGCGTACGGAACTCAAGTGCTAACTTTGTAGCCAATACAACAGCCTCAGGATCATCGCCATTGACGTGCAAAACAGGAGCATCAATAATTTTCATGATATCCGTGCAATACAAACTCGAACGCAAGTCGCGCGGGTCAGATGTTGTGAAACCGATCTGATTATTAATCACAATATGAACAGTGCCGCCAGTGGAGTAACCACGGACTTCTGCCATTGCTAAAGTCTCTTGCATAACTCCCTGACCTGCAATCGCCGCATCACCATGCACCAGAACAGGCAATACCTGCTCACCCAGCAAATCACCCCGACGCTCCATACGAGCACGAGCAGAGCCCTCTACGACGGGGTTAACAATTTCTAAATGAGAAGGATTAAACGCCAATGACAAATGAACAGGGCCTCCAGGCGTAGAGATATCGCTCGAAAAGCCCTGATGGTACTTAACATCACCCGCTGGCAATGTTTCAGGACCTTTGTGTTCAAACTCGGCAAATAAATCAGTTGGCATTTTGCCCAGGGTATTTACGAGGACATTTAGGCGGCCACGATGAGCCATGCCAATCACAATCTCTTGGACGCCTTTTTCACCTGACCCACGAACAAGCTCGTCCATGCAGGCAATAAAACTTTCACCACCCTCGAGGGAGAAACGCTTTTGGCCAACGTATTTAGCCTGAAGATAACGCTCCAAGCCTTCTGCAGCAGTTAAGCGATCTAAGATTTGGCGTTTTTCATCTACATTGAAGCTAGGTGTTGAGCGAATAGACTCTAATTTTTCTTGCCACCATTTTTTAATCTTTTGGTCGGCAATGAACATGTACTCGGCACCAATCGTGCCGCAATAGGTTTCGCGCAAAGCCTGCAACAAATCACGCAAGGTCATCTCGGTTTTGCCGAAGAAGGTATTGCTAGTATTGAAGACGATATCCATATCCCCATCAGTAAAACCATAGAAGGCTGGGTTTAACTCTGGGATTTCTGGACGCTCAGAGCGTTTCAAGGGATCAATATTAGCCCAGCGATTACCGACGTTTCGATATGCGGCGATGAGTTGCTGAACGGCAACGCGTTTACGCCCCATCTCAGAATCAGCTGAATCAGACACTGTTCGGATGGGACCTTGCTTAGCGCGCTCCGCAAATGAAGCGACTATGGGTCCGTGGGCGATATCAACGCGCGATGAGCCATCAGCCGCAGGGACCTGTTTTACATTATCAAAATAATCTCGCCAATGATCAGCAACAGATGCTGGATCATGCAAATAGGATTCGTAGAGTTCCTCTACATAGGGGGCGTTTCCGCCAGAGAGATAGGAGTTATCCCTTTGGTCCTGCATCATGATTCTCACCTTTCATCGGGTTTCCCGATTAAAAACTGTGGTTATAACCACTCACACTCAGGCTTCACCCTCATGCGAATTGATCTGTGCAAATACTGTTACTCCCTCTAATTTAACACGATTAACCACCGCCGCATAAAGGGCTTTCTCTGTTTTTTTTACTTCAATGGCAGATTAACTAGCCAAAAGCCAATGAATAAGAATTTTCCTACCGATCTTTCAGGTCCTCCCGACAGATTCAAAGTGGTTTGATTTTTATTCTCTAAATCTTCAAGTGAATAAATAAAATTAAGGAAATATGAAAGCAATTACCCCAGAAATGGAATATCTCAGCACGAGACAAAGTGCAAAACTACTGCAAGTATCTCTTGGAACAGTTCAAAAAATGGTTGAATTAGGAGAATTAATCGCCTGGAAGACTCGGGGTGGCCATAGGCGTATTCTCGCCAGCTCATTAAATCAGCAACTACAACGGCGCAAAAGAGCAATGCGCCAAAAATCCGCCCAAAATTGCGTCGCCATGGGAATATTCAGGAGAATAGAAAATAGTGAAGAACTCATTGAATCTATTCAAGACTGGCAGTTAAAGGTTGTCATGGATATTGCCATTGATAGCTTGGAAGGCCTCATGAAAGCCGTATCAATCGCGCCAGATCTAATTTTTCTAGACGCCCTAATCCCACCGGTAGAGCAAGTGCATTTAATACATTATTTGAGCAAGAATAAGGATACTCAACATATCCCCATATTAGTTGATGAGGGATTTATCAAGCTTCACCCTGGGGTAATAACACTGGCAGATGAAAATTCGGGAGGAATTAGACCCACAGCCAGCGAAAGCCTAAGGGAAGCGGTGGAAAATGGCCTAATAGAGCTAAACCCTCTTATTATTGGCTACCCAGCAACCAGCCCAGATCAGGATCAATCAATCAATTACAAGAATCGTCACGAGCTACTAGAGCAAATTTTTGTGGAGGCCCTGAGTAGAAAGTGTGTTTGAGACCTTTTAGCATGTGGCTGCAATAAAAAAGACCGCACAGAATTGTGCGGTCTTTTTTATATAACCCAATAAAATCAATTAGTTATATTAAATAGTTACTGCGATCTCTGCCATCAATCCACTTTGGAGCTTTGCCACGACCCGTCCAAGTTTCACCGGTTGCCGGATTACGATATTTTGGAGCAACTTTACCGCTTGAACCTTTTGAGCTCGCTTTACGACTGAATAAGTCTGATGCGCTGAGGTCATACTGCTCAATAATC
>TBL_comb47_HYPODRAFT_10008952_pt1 | contig 10101 bp, 10 predicted proteins | sample TroBogypolimnion_40_FD_10682 | JGI IMG/M metagenome (IMG submission 10682)
TAACCATATTAAATAAAAATCAAATACAAGTAGAAGTATAAATAAGATACGGAGGTAAATGTTCATTTTCAATTTCATACCTTTTCCTTTTGAATAGAAGAATATGAAATAAGTAATAAACCACTTATTTCAATATATGTTTTGATATCCTTATTAGTTAAAATACTGAAAAAGAAAATAGTTCCTATTTATAAACCAAACAATATTAAAATGATACAACCCTTTCAAAAGTTGTAAAATAACCAAAGAATGTTGTCTTATTCATTTTCTTTTACTCAAAGAATATAACAAAAGAAGTAAACCACTAATTCCCAATACAGTTTTCAAATCCTGATTAGGTATAAATCTGAAAAGAAAAATAGTTCCAATTAAACAACTTATAACTATTACAGATTTTAAATATGGGTTGGATAATATCTTATTCATAATACAATATACACCATTTTAATAATATTAAAAAAACCAAAAGATTATTTAATGAATTGTAAATCAAAAATCTAACCACAAAATTGTCTCATAAAACGAGACCAATCCTTTCATATAATGGTTAGATAATTGTAACGGACACTCTACCAAGAATTACATTGAAGTCCCTTCAGCAAAACTGATGGGACTTTTTTTTGTCATCAAGATATTGTTAAATAACATTCTAATTGTTCCCTTTTTAATACCCTACTGAAACAAATTTTATAATTAAGTTCCCTTTTCTACACTTTTTGAAGATTCATGAAGAAAACTCGGCTTTTGGTGAAGTATCCACGGAGTAACCACGGAGTATCCATGGGTAATCCACAGGTTCGACTAGACTGTCTTTTACGATACCTTGTTTATCATTATTTCACGAGGAGACAAATGATAGATTAATCCCTTTTAAAAGAAGCCTGTCCCCCAGCTGGAATTTTAAATATTTTGTTTTCAACCTTAACATAAACGTCCAGAGAACTATGATTAGAAATGATTGATTTGTCGACCGAAATTTTTAGGTTTTTGAAAGCATTCATATAATCCACCAGGTCTATCTGAGTGGTATAATGAATATCGTTTCGTTTTGAAACCATTTTAAAGAAATCTTCCATTTTAGTCCACCTATCTCCGGCCGCATCATTTTCCCAACTGTGACCCCATACATCAAATAGTGCAACAGAATTAGATTTCAAAAAATCATCTGTAAGCTTAAAGAAAATGGCTAATTCATTTTTATCATTCAGAGAATCATTAGGAGTAAAATAAGCCTTACCAAATTGATGAATACTAGGATCCCATCTTAGAAAATCTTCAGGGATCATAAAATTATAGGTGTCCTTTACGGTTCTGGCATATTCAATCCCGGTTCCCTTTATAGCATCCACTACTAGATCATTATAGTTGCCAAACGGATAGGCCATACCTCTTACCAGATTTCCGGTAAGGCGTTCAAGTTCCTTTCTGTCTTCGACCACTTCATAAATAATATCAATTTTAGTTAAAGCAGAAAGTGCAGGATGATTGGCGCTATGCACAGAAACTTCATGCCCTTTAAATAATTTTTTAACTTCCTCTTTAGTTAGGTAACCCTTTGTATCCAGTTTATTAGAATTCAAATGGAAAGTGCCTTTCAATCCATATTCATTCATCAATTTTACAAGTCTTCGATCGGCAGTTGTACCATCATCAAAGCTTAATATTAGTGCTTTTGTTTTTCCTTGAGGGAAAAGCATTTCTACTTTAATACTACTTGTAGCAAGCACTCCCGATGGCTGTGCTGGAAGATTATTAAGGGATAATGCAAAAACAATAAATAAAATGACATTTTTCATAGACTAATGTTAGGTATCCAACCATTTCTTGAAATCCTGTACTCTTTCTCTACTGACTATTCTTTCATCTCCAGTTAAATAAAGAGAAGTAATAATTAAGCGACTATTAAAGTAAGTGTCGACCTTTTCTATAGAATTTATTTTGATGATTACTTTCCGATTAATTCGAAAAAAATCCTGGGCAGATAAAATAGTCTCTAAATGATCTAATGTATAATTAACAGGATATTTTACTCCTTTTGTATTTACGAGGAATGACAAACTTTCTTTTGTTTCGAAATAGCAAATATCATCCACCGGAATATAATCGATCGCTCTGCCTTTATTTACCAAAAATCTATTCTTGTATTGCTTATTTACATGCTGATAGGCAAGTGTAATATTGTCAATTAGTTGCTTGTTTAATTTAAGTTGCATTTTATTAAACTTTTCCATAGCAATTTTTAAATCCTGCAACGAAATCGGCTTTAATAAGTAATCAACGCTATTTTGCTTGAATGCCTGAATGGCATAGTTATCAAATGCTGTAGTAAAAATAATAGGTATGTCAATTTCGATATGGGTAAATATTTCAAAACTATTCCCATCAGCCAAATGAATATCTAAGAAAATCAAATCTGCTTCAAGTCCTTCGTTAAAAGAAGCTATTGCACCCTTTACTGTATCGATATATTTTACAACTTCAATATCCTGATCTATTTTATTCAGCATCAAGGAAAGATGCTCTGCAGAAAGTTTTTCATCTTCAATAATTACCACTTTCATAATCTTGAAATTAAGGGCAGTGTAACTTTAAAAATATTATTGTCAGTCGTTATTTTAACTTTGTCATCCGAAAAAAAAGAATAGCGTGACTGTATATTGGTTAATCCCATTTTAGAACTGTTCACCTGATCAGTTCGTGGTTGAATAGGATTTTCTACAATTAAATTGTTTTGTTCTGTATAAATCGAAACCGTTAAGGGATTAAGCTGAGATGATTCATTATGTTGAATGGTATTTTCTACCAGCATTTGCAAACACATCGGTGGCAAATATTGATTTTTATTATTTTCATCAATATTTATATTAAAAATCAAATTGTCATTAAATCTGATTTTTAACAAATAGAGGTAATGATCTAAAAATATTAATTCATCTTTCAATAATCCTAATTCTACGTTTTTATTTTCTATACTATACCGATACACTTTCGACAACTCATTTATAAATTCAACAGCTTTATCCTGACTTTTATAAACTAATGAGGTAAGCACACTTAAATTATTGAATAAGAAATGTGGGTTTAACTGGTTCTTAAGATTGAGTAATTGTGCATTCGCATTTTCTGTTTTCATTTTCTCCAACTCTACTATGCTTTGTTTCCAAAACTTAAGAAATTGATAGCTGATGTCTATAGTGATGATTAGAAAAGCTATACTCAGCCCTGGAATAAATAATGGATCAAAAGGACGACGGGGATCATCATTATCAGGATGTCCTAAAATAAGATGAGCAAAGGACAGGAGCAAAAAAAGTGTTACAAGCGTCAATAAAGGCGATAACACCGATTGCATGAATAGTCTTTTCCGAGTGTCTTTGATCCATGAATATTTATTATTTAGCCAATGATCGATCCTCAAATTACCTTCCCACAACATGATTGTCATGATAATACTGAGAAGGAATTTAATGAAATAATTATCCGGTTCAGGCCGATCAGGTCTTATTAACTCAGCTAGTAGGGCAATTAAAATGCCAACAGCAATCATGTAGAGGAATCTCTTTTTTGTACTAAACATAAATTTTGTTCTAAAACTGTAATTTATAAGTAAAATTCGGAAACAACCCTAGTTGATACGCAGTACTTATTGCCTGTAATTTAGAATCATACCCCTGAGAAAATACATTTTGATGATTGGTTACATTCTGTAAGTCTAATGCAAAGGATTGAGACAGTTTTCTGACCCCACTATTAAAGGTATATCCTAGTTTTATATCCATTCTAAAATAATTAGTATATCTCGAAGAATAGGCATTACTGGATAATTGCTCATGCCCTGCTACTTGAGATGCGGCCAAATCAACTGGGGTATAATATCTCCCACCGGCGTTTGTAAATTTAAAATCCAGGGCAATCTTATTCCTTTTATCATTTCCTACTTTCCATTCCTTCCCTGCTAAAATATTATACACGTATTTGCCATTAAACGCCGTATTTCTTTCTATGCCATCACTGGCTGTATATTTAGAATCGTATAATGAAGAGGTAAATAAAGCATAATAACCCTTGCTGAAAAATTTCTCAATAGTTAATTCCACGCCATAATTTTTTCCTGTGCCATTATTAACCAAATTGCTAGTAGTGTCTGGCTTAAAACCAACTCCTGTATTCAACATTGAATAACTACTGGAATAACTTGTTATGGGTACATTGTACAATTGCTGATAATAAACTTCCGCTTTTAAACGCCAGTCAGTAGATGGTTTCAAATCATACCCTGCCACAAAATGATTGCTTTTTGTAAACCCAACATTATTATTAGTATAGCTATAAGTACCATTTGCATTTTGTGTTTGCAAGAAATACAAATTAATCGGTTGCATTTGCGAATGGAGTCCATATCCAAAACTTAAACTACTATTAGTATTCAAATCATATTTTAATCCTAATCGGGGTTCAATAGAAGCAGAATTATTGAGAAACAATTTTTGGGCATGCAAGCCTGTATTTAAAGTTAATTTTTCACTGATGTTATATTTTGTTTCCGCATAAATCTGTGCCAAATTAGTATTTCCAGTATGATCCCAGATTTGTGTCCAGTCAGAGCCTAAACCCATTTTGGTTCTGTAATATAAATTCACAGCAATTAATTCATCCTGTATTCCAACTTTTAAGAACAATCTTGAATTGATTTTTGAATTATACGTAGAACTGAAATGATAGCCGGTTTTTGTGACGTTATTATCTTCTTTAGTGAAAGCGGTACTTGTTGGCGGATCAAAATCATACCCTGTCTGTAAGGTCTTTGAATAATTGATGCCTAGGGTTGTACTGATAAATGATTTATTGTTAATTTGTTTAAAATGATTGAATCCCAAAATTCCAATCTGGCTGGAAAAATCAACCTGATTCCCATTGCCATATAATGAACCTGAACTTCCTCCATTTATATAAATGGTACTTGTAGCCAAAATTCCAAACATAGAAAACTTACCCAATTTAGTAGTGCCACTATTTAGTTTGAAGGATAAATCCTGATAAGCAGGTGTAGATGTAGTGCCAATATTGATTCCAACCGTTTGAGCAAGGCCTGCTAAAGAATAACGATAACCTACTAAATAGGACGATCCATTTTCTTTTTTAATGGGCCCCTCAGTGGTTGCTTCTAAACCAGTTATTACACCCAATTGCAAAGTAGTTTCTCTTTTTTTGGCATTACCATTTCTTAAGCCCAAATCGAAGACACCTGAAATAGCATTACCATATTCCGCAGGAAAAGCCGAGGTGAAAAAATCAGAGCTTTTTAAAAGATTGGTATTTAAAGCACTTACTGCTCCACCGGTAGTACCAACTGATGCAAAATGATTTGGGTTTGTAACATTCATGCCATCAATTCGCCATAATACACCCACAGGAGAATTTCCCCGAATAACGATATCATTTCTACTATCATCAGGTGCGCTCACACCTGCAAAATTTGCTGCCAAACGTGCGGGGTCACTTCTACCACCTGCATATCGATTTACTTCTTCCATCGAAAATGTTCTGGTACTAACTGTAGAAAACTTATTAATAAAAGATGCTTTAGTTGAAGATTTTACAACAACTTCTTTTAAACTTTTAAATGTTTCTACCAGGGAAACATCCAAAATAACTTCTTTGCCGGAGGTCACTACTACATTAGGAATGTTTACAGATTTATAACCAGTATAACTTATTTCAATGTCATAACTATCGGGCGGAATATTCGATAAAATATAGTTTCCCAGACTATCTGCAACTGATTTTTTTTGCAAAGAAATAATTTGTACAGATGCCCCTGTCAAAGCTGTTTGCGAAAGTTTGTCGGTAACAACTCCACGGATATTTTGCTTATTATTTTGAGCAACTATTAATACAGAAATGGAAAGAAAAACAATAGTTAAATAAAATTTCATTATTGAGATGAATTAGTTAAGTGTAAACCTAGCTACAGTTTTAATTTTTCAATAATGATAAATAGTTGAACTGTATTAATTAATGGTTGACTTGTAAATAAAATCATCTATCCAGGCTATTTTTATTCATTCAAAAGCAAATTGATATCAGATTTTACTCTCAATACATCCTCGCTTAAAGTTGCATTGTATATACCACGTATTCTTCCAATCTTATCAATGAGTAACATTGATTCAGTATGCAAGAAATCAGAGGAATCTTTCTGCATCCCAAGTCGTTTTTCAGAAAAATAAGATTGCCTTCCTAATTTGTAAATCCTTTCTTTATTCCCTGTCAGCAAATACCATTTATCAGGATCAATATGGTGATTGACTCCATATTTTTTTAGCGCTGCCACCGAATCTTTCTCTGGCATTACCGTAAAAGAAACCAATTTCACTTGTGAAATATTTATAAACGCTTCTTGTAAGACGCTTAAATTATTCGTCATTTTTGGACAAATACTACCACAGGAGGTAAAGAAAAAATTGGCCACATAGATCGTTCCATTTAAAGAATCCTTAGTGATGAGATGACCTCTCTGACTTTGCAAACTGAAAGTATCGATAGTATGTATGGAATGATATTTTTGATCTGATGGCTTGATCCATTCTGCTGTAAAATCTGGGGAATTATAAAAGGGCAACACTTCTTTAGATTTATTGCAACTTGTTGCAATAAATATCATTGCCCAAAAGAAATTCATTATTTTAATGATGTCCTTCCGGCAAACAACTTTTAACGCTGATAACACCATATAATTTTTTATTTCTGATCGTATAATTAGAAACGAGTTGACCATGTTCATTCCACACCCTTTGAATACCTTCTACAGTTCCTTCTAGATAATTGCTTTCTTCATGCCTATCTCCATTTGGATAAAAAACCAATTGTTTGCCATCCAGTTGATTATGCTTATAATTTAGCAGGTAACGTTTATTACCATTGGGCCACCATTGAATGAATTCGCCTTCCACTTGCCCCTTTTCATAATTCCTTGTCATTAATTTTTCACCCGTACTATAAATTCCTGAAGCCTGCCCCTCTTCCAGACCATCATTTACTGGCACATAGAATAATGTAGATTTACCATCCAGACTTTTCTCTTCGATTTGACCATTCAACAGTTCATTTTTATAAAACCACCTATCATTGATTTTCTTTAGCGAGGTATCATAGTTTTGAACGTAATTAACAGTCATCTTTTTTTGTGGAGAATAATTACAGGCCTTACAACAAAACAGCAGGCAGCCTGCTAAAGCAATTCGTATCATCTTACTTTACTTAACAATGAATTGTCCCATCAATCCTCCATCTTCATGATTGGGGAAATGACAGTGATACATAAAAGGCCAGGTTGGATCTGCGAAGTCATCGAATTTAGCCACCACTGAAACAGACTCCCCCAAACGAATAAAATAAGTATCCTTCCATCCTACTTCGTATGGCGCAATTGATCCTGAACTTCTGGAAACAATATTAAATTGTACATCATGAATATGAACAGAATGACCAAATATATTTCCTCCAGTAAATGTCCAGTTTACTATTGCATTTAAAGGGATAGTTTGATTGATAGTGTTGTAATTATAAATATTGTTATCAAAATAAAATGGTGAACCTCCTTGTCCCCCGTTAATTGCCGTAGTTATGGAAGTATTAGCGTCCGTTGATTTCCAATAAGAATTATTTACTAAAGTAGTAGGTATACTAGTAAGAGCATTAGTTGTAGGCGCCACCACATTTATTTTCAATACCTGAAAATCCGTGTTATTTAATAAACTTCCAAAGTCGCCAGAAGAGGCAGGTTCTCCGCCAGGGAAACCAAATTTCTGATTCGAGTTAAATGATTTCATAGTGAGATTTGATCCAACTGCATCATTTGATAAATTCACTAAGATCTCATACCGTTCACCTACACCCATTAACAATCTGGTAACTGGTACCGGTGTACTTAATAAACCGCCATCATTTCCGATTACATAAAATGTTCTATCGTCACTAAATCCTAAATTATAGGCTCTTTCAGTTTCTGCATTCAGAATTCGAAAACGTACATATTGTTTAGGCAAACTAATCTGGGGATTTATTGTTCCATTTGCTAAAAGAAAATCACCATAAGCATGGGTTGAGACATCTATTGAATTGTCTGAATTAAATCTTCTACTTGTTAATACTAATGGAATATCATCTGTGCCGTAATTACGTGGTAAATTCAAAGCACTTTCTATGGGGTCTTTTACAATGATCAAGCCACCGGCACCCATCGTTAACTGCTGAAATGTTTTTTCGTGTAAATGAGGGTGATACCAATAAGTAGCCGCATTGTTCATTACTTGAAAATTGGGCGACCATGTAGATGCGGGTGCAATTTTTTGATGTGGGCCACCATCCATTTTTGCTGGAATATGAAAACCATGCCAATGAACTGTTGTAGTATCTGATAAACCATTTGTTATATTCAATTGCACATTATCCCCCTTATTCATGATCAATGTAGGTCCCCAGAAATTTTGACCATTATACCCATAAGTAGAGGTAGCAGCACCTGTTTTAAAGAATTGCTTGCTTGATGGGGAGAGTGTTAAATTAAAGTTAGTGCCTGTTAAGGTGGGAGGGATAAACAGAGCATTATAACTTGTATCCGTATTGGTAATTGAAGAGGTGTTTGTTGTTCCCTTTTTGCAACTCAGAAAAACGAATGTTGCAATCAGAATTAATAAAGGGGTTTTTATTTTCATACTATAGGTTTATAACTTATGAATATTTAAGCCATAAATCTATATGCAGTATTATAAACTTCTGTTGGAGAAGTAGTTGGGTTGTAGAAAAAACAGGTTGAGTTGTAGCTAGGTAGGTTAACAAGTACTAAAATGCAGCGTAATTCACTTTGAATAGGGCTTTGTAACTTTCGTTACAAAAGAAAACGAATTAATCAAATAACTTCGGTAAATTAAAATATGCCCCTTTATTAAAATAATAAATTAAAAGAAATGAAAAAAAACATGGGAACAATCGACAGAACAATTCGTTTAATTGTCGCAATTGTATTTGCTGTATTGTATTTTACAAATATTGTAACTGGAACATTGGGTTTAGTATTAGTTATTCTAGGAGCCGTTTTTGTTTTAACCAGTTTTATTAGTTTTTGTCCACTGTATTTGCCATTTGGCATCAATACTTGTAAAACAAAAGAATAACCCCCCGTTTTAATAAAAAATGTAGGCAAATTTCTTGCCTACATTTTTTATTATTAAGACTTTACAGATTTATGTAAAATCTCATTTTCTGCTAAATAAATAGCATGTGTGCGCCAATACCAGTTGCTTGTTTATAAAAATCGCCTACAGTTAAAACGCCATCTAATTCAGGGAACATGTCTGCTTTTTCATAATGAAACATTTCCATTGCCAATTTGCAAGCCCATAATTTAACGCCTGAGGCTTTTAAAATTTCCAGAAATTCTCGTACTTCTGGCATGTCTAATTTTTCCATTTCTTTTTTCATCATACTGGTAGCTAATGCTTCCATTCCTGGCAATCCCCCTAACATAGTAGGCATGTGCATAGCAGGATTTCCTACCGTAGCCACGTGCAAATGATCTAACTTTTTATTATGTACAGCTTCTAACCCAAAAAAAGTAAAAAACATTTCTGCTTCAATACCTTCCATTCTTGCTCCATTAGCTAATACAAATGCTGCATACACATTTTCGATTGAGGCTTTAGAAAGTATGATCATCATCTTTCTGATTTCGCCATTATATTCACTCATGATTGAAAGTTTTGATTTTAATTAAATACAACTTGCGGGTTTAGGCACACCAGCAATTTTGGTGGCTGTTTTTAAAGGAGCATTGGGAAAGAGTACATAGAATTCTTTGATATCCACTACCCCACTTTTACCAATTTTACGAATGCTCAAAGGCGATTCATTTTTTACTTCCGTTTGAATATAATTAATGAGTTCCCAATGTTTTGGAGTGAGTGCTACCTGTGCTTCCAGAGCCAAGGCTTCTCCAATCTCTTTATTCCACTCATTAAAATTGGTAAGGTATCCTTCTTCGTTTACCTGAACTGTTTTACCTGCGATTAACTTTTCCATAAAATGGTTTTATTGTTGGTT
>TBL_comb47_HYPODRAFT_10008953_pt1 | contig 10101 bp, 8 predicted proteins | sample TroBogypolimnion_40_FD_10682 | JGI IMG/M metagenome (IMG submission 10682)
GTTCGGATCGGAATTACTGGTAGTTTCACTGGAACCACCACCAAAGCGGGTCTGTAGGTTCGGCAAATAAGAGATTGTTTCGAAGGTAGTGATGTTACTGATTTTAACAGTCAGTTTACCTTTGTCACCTTTTTTGGTGGTGACGATCATTACACCGTTCGAAGCATCATTGCCATAAAGAGCAGCTGCAGAAGCTCCTTTCAATACGTTAACATCGGCGATGTCATTCGGGTTGATCGAGTTCAGGTAAGTTGCACTTACAGGTACACCATCCAAAACGACCAATGCCTGATTGGTAGCCAGGAAGTGGCGGTTACCACGAAGGGTGATCTTGGTATCCGGATTGACACCATTATTGATCGTATTGATTTGTAATCCGGAAACTTTGGCTGCCATACCATTCATCACATTCGATGCACCTGCATTGGTCAGTTCCTGATTGTCAACTTTTGCAGTAGCAACACCCATTTCCTTAGGTTTTCTCTTAATACCCATGGCAGTTACAATAACCTCATCAACAGAAACATTTTCTGATTTTAAGGTGATCTTGTAAGTCCCAGTTTGAGTAATTGGTACTTCAGTGGAAATCATTCCTACAAAAGATACTGCAAGTGTTTTGGAACTTGCAGGGATTTTTAAGGTAAATTTCCCTTCCATGTCAGTTACAGTCCCCAAGGTTGTCCCTTTCACAACAACAGAAGCTCCCGGAATGGAGCCTCCATCCTCGCTGGAAGTCACAACACCGGAGATCTCCCTGGTCTGTGCAAAAACAACTTGCAATCCGATGAACCCGAGGAAAGCAAGTAACAGCGAAATTTTCTTCATAGACTAAATTTTAAAGTTTAACAAAAATAAATAGAGATTAATAATGTCTTTAATTACAATTTCAAATAGAAATTTATTGTTAATGACTAATGTGCCTCAAGCATCCCCGCCAGGCCGCAAAAAACACACAAAAACGAAAATATTTAAAAAACAACTTAAATATTAACATACCCACCATTTCAAACAGCAAATTTGTTAAAATTTGTTATTCGATGCAAATATATTTAAAGAAAAATGTTTTGCAATAGTGTGTGGTGAATCTTTTTTCTCTGTCATAATTATATTATGTGATAAAAGTCATGTAAAATATTAATGTAGTTAATTAAATATTTTGCAAGTCTTTGTTAGCCTGAATAATAGAAATTAAAATTAACCAAATTAAATTTTATCTGGAATCAATTCAAATTTTTATAAAATCGAAAATATTTCTTCAAGGTGGTTAATAAATGTCGTTGTCGTTAAGTTAAAATTTATTTTTATCGTTTTATGTGTGTTAAAATAGGGGGTAGAATTCGAAATAGTATTGTTTTTTGGCGAAGGTATGCCTATTTCGAGGGGTGAGTCAGGTTTTTCAAATTCAGGTGAAAAATAGATCTGGTCAATTCCGTAGTTCATAGCTCCCAAAATGTCGGCATCCCAAGAATCTCCGATCATCAGAGAATTCTTTTTTCTTGCGTTGACCGATTTGGCAGCATGTTCAAAAATCACTCTTTCGGGTTTTTGGGCCCCGACCTCCTCGGAAATAAATATTTTTCCGAAATATTTTGAAAGTTCTGATCTGTGAATTTTATGATATTGGACCTCCTTAAACCCATTTGTAATGATTGACATCTTGTACCTTCCATGAAGATAATCGAGCAACTCCCGTGCGCCATCAATAAGCCTTGTTTGTAGTGGCATTTCATGGAGATAACTGTCGTTGAGGATCGCTCCTCCGATCGTAAGGGGGATTTCGTTTTTCTCAAAAGTCTCCTCAAAGCGTTGAATGCTCAAAACTTTCTTCGTCACAGTTCCCTGCCGGTATTGTTCCCATAACCTGTCGTTGACATCGCTGTATATTTTGAAAAAATCCGCATAGGAACTTATGGCTTTTAACAAACCAAGCTTTTCCAGTGCAATCTGCAACGCATCATAAGAATTTGAATTGAAATCCCAGATTGTGTTGTCTAGATCGAAGAACAGATGTGTATATTTTGATGAAACCATAAATGGAGCTGTAGTTAGTTCAATCTTTAAATGACAGAATCAGTGAATCTGAACATCAGGACTCTTCTTCATCTTTATCTTTTTTTGTTTCGGGCTTTCCTTCCACTACAATTACGATTTCACCTTTAATTGTTTTTGACTGAAAATGAGCCAGCACTTCTGATAAGGTTCCCCGTTTGTTCTCTTCGAAAATTTTCGACAATTCCCTCGAAACTGATACATTTCTTTCAGGTCCAAAATTTTCGGCAAACTGTTCCAATGCCTTGACCAACCTGAATGGGGATTCATAAAAAATCATTGTCCGTGTTTCTTCGGTTAATTCCTTTATTTTCTTTTGCCTCCCTTTTTTCTGCGGCAAAAAACCTTCAAAACAAAACCTGTCACTCGGAAAACCTGAATTGACCAGGGCAGGCACAAAGGCAGTCGCTCCCGGAAGGCATTCAACTTCAACACCCATATTGAGACAGGTGCGTGTAAGCAAAAATCCCGGATCTGAAATTGAAGGGGTACCGGCATCCGATATCAAAGCAATATTGTCACCTCCCAACATCTGCTCGGCAAGACGTTCTACCGTTTTATGCTCATTAAACTTATGATGCGATGAAAGGCGGGTGGCAATATTATAGTGTCTGAGCAAAAAAGAGGAGGTACGGGTATCTTCTGCCAGAATCAGGTCAACCTCTTTTAAAATTCTTAAAGCCCTGAGTGTAATATCTTCAAGGTTACCGATCGGGGTAGGCACAATGTAAAGTTTTCCCATCTCCTTATTTTGTAAAGCGCCGTTTTACCAGCAGCAAAAATTTCTGACTGGCTTCGGAATTGCTCCATTTAAAATTCATTTTTAAGTAGTTGACTGCTTCCTGGATGGATGTTTGTTCATCAAGTGTATTGACGGTTGTTTCAAACTTTATTCCATTATTATCAAAAAGCTCACGGACAAACAAATACCGGTCATTGATCCCAATGGCATCCGAAATCCTGTTGATGGAGGTTACCGGATAACCTAATATGTTTTTCTCCTGCGACAGAAAATCATTGTCTGGTTTCTGCCTTTCGCCCATTTTGTCATTCAGGGATTTTTCGACCTCAATTTTGATCGTTATATCAGACTTTTTCTTTTGGGCGGGTTCAATGTCAGGATCATTATTGGGGTTTGGGTCGTTTTCGGATACGATTTCCTGTGTGGGACCTGATGGTTCTGTGATCATCAGTGATTCGGGACTGACTATTTCTGATGTCTGTAAAGGTTCGGGTCCTGATTCGCAATTTTGACCTTTATAGGGCTCAGAAGCATTCAAGCCCTCAACCTCTGTTTCGTCAGAAATTATTTGCTGTTGAATTGAATCAGTGTTAATGCCAGAATGAAAATTCTGGTTATCAGGTGATTCGTTGGTTACGATTATTGATTGCTTTCTGGAAACTACCTTTTGGAACAATTTCAGTTCGGTCAGTAATGCATTGGCCCTGAAAATCGCCAGTCCGATTTCCTCCAAAGCAGGAAGCGAATCCGTGTTAAAATCTGCGGTAATCTCATCTAAATGTGCAATATCGTCATGGATTAATTCAAGTATTTTTTTTGGTTCCATCGTTCTTGTTTTTCGTTAGTAAAGATACAAAAAACTAATTTATGAAAATTTGGTTATTTTTGCTCTATGTTTATCGAAAGTAATCTCCCAAATAGCCGAAAACGCGGATGGATCGAAGTCGTTGCCGGATCAATGTTTTCAGGAAAAACTGAAGAATTGATCCGAAGATTACGTCGTGCCGAGATCGCACGTCAGAAAGTTGAGATCTTTAAACCTGGCATTGATATCAGATATTCTGCTACAGAAGTCGTTTCGCACGATGAAAAATCGATACGCTCAACCGCAGTCGATAATTCGGCCACGATTCTGTTGTTGTCCGGAAATGTTGAGGTTGTCGGAATTGATGAAGCGCAGTTTTTTGACATGGGTTTGATCGATGTTTGTAACAAATTGGCTGATATGGGAATACGTGTGATTGTTGCAGGACTTGACATGGATTTCAGGGGTTTGCCCTTCGGACCAATGCCGGGTTTAATGGCCTGTGCCGAGTATGTTACCAAAGTTCATGCAATTTGTATGCGTTGCGGGAACCTGGCTCAGTTCAGTCATCGGTTCTCAGATCTGGATAAACTGGTCGTACTGGGAGAGAAGGATACCTATGAGCCTCTTTGCCGGGAATGTTTTTATGATGTCTTACGAAATTCTTTATGATATCCTATTCGCTCAGTGAGATTCGCACGATCATTGACGGCCGGTTGACCGGAAGTGAATCCACCTGCAACCGGGCAATCCGGTTTTTATCCTTCGATAGCCGCACCATTCTTTCAGGAAAAGAAACCTTGTTTTTTGCGCTTAAAAGTGACAGGGCTGATGGGCACAATTTTATTCAGGATGCCATTGACCGCGAAGTGCGTTCTTTTGTGGTTGAAAATTGGCCGGTAAATATTCCTTTAAAGGATGGGTTGAATTGTATCATTGTCAAAAACCCGTTACAGGCATTACAAACACTTGCTGCTTTTCATCGTCGCAGGTTTCTGTATCCGGTTGTGGGCGTAACCGGTAGCAATGGCAAGACCATTGTTAAAGAGTGGCTCAGCGAATTGCTAAGTCCAACTTATAAAATTGTGAGGAGCCCTCGCAGCTACAATTCACAGATCGGGATTCCGCTTTCGGTATGGTTAATGGCCGACCGGTTTGACCTGGCAATTTTTGAAGCAGGGATTTCAAAACCTGGGGAGATGGAAAAACTGGAGATCATCCTACACCCTGATCATTGTATTTTTACTCATCTAGGAAAAGCCCATCTCGAAAATTTCGATTCCGTGGAAGTATTGGTTCATGAAAAAATCAGGTTATTTGTGAATTGCTCATTATTTGTGTATTGCAAGGATTTCACTTTGCTTGATCAGGCGTTTGAACAAATGTCTTTCAACAATAACCCTAAGCGGTTTAGCTGGTCATGGAAAGATCAAAGTGCTGATTTATTGATAATAAACACTACAAAAAGTTTGGATTCGACGCTGATAGATGGACGATTCAATACCGAAAGCCTCAGAATTACAATTCCTTTTACAGATGATGCAAGTATCGAAAATGCGATTCACTGCTGGGCTTACTTGTTAGCAATTAATTGTCATTCAGATTATTATAAAGATAAATTTCTAAAATTATCTCCTATAGCGATGCGGTTGGAGATGAAAAAGGGGATAAACGGCTGTATCCTGATCAACGACACTTACAATTCGGATACCGCTTCGCTGATCAATGCACTTGATTTTATTGAACAGCAGTCCGAGAATGGAAAGAAAAACTGTACACTGATTATATCCGACATCCTTCAGTCGGGCGAAAATTCTGAAAAACTCTATCATGAAATTGCCGATTATGTGCAGATGAGGCACATTGACCGGATCATCGGAATTGGGAATGAGATCAGCCGGTATGCGGGAATCTTCACAACCACTGAAAAGCAGTTCTTCCCTTCGTGCGACGAATTTATGCTTCATTTCAGGGAAAGCGAATTTAATCAGGAAGTTATTCTTCTGAAGGGGGCAAGGCATTTCCGGTTTGACCGTATTTCGGACCTTCTTCAGGAGAAAGCCCATCAGACAGTGATGGAGATTGATCTGGATGCGATGGTTCACAATCTTAATTTTTATCGCCAAAAGTTAAGCCCGGAAACAAAGGTCATGGCAATGGTAAAAGCATTTTCATATGGGACTGGATCTGTTGAAGTCGCAAAAATATTGCAATACAGGCGTATAGATTATTTGGCAGTTGCAATTGCCGATGAAGGAATCGAACTTAGGAACAGGGGAATTGAAGTTCCGATCGTCGTCATGAACCCCGAAGAACACAGTTTTGGGGCGATGATTGATAACCGGCTTGAACCTAATATTTATCGGTTTGAATTACTCCGTAAGTTTGATGAAGCCCTGAGAAGAAGTGCAGTCAATAATTTCCCGGTTCACCTGAAAATGGATACCGGGATGAAAAGGCTCGGATTTGATTCTCCTGATGAAATGCGAAGTGTGGCCGATTATATCCGGTCTCACGATACAATGTTTATCCGTTCGGTATTTTCACATCTTGCGGTCAGCGACGATCCCGGAAATGATCAATTCACAAAACAGCAATTTGAAAAATTCCTCTCCTATTGTGATATTTTCACGAGCGTATTCGATTATAAAATTTTACGGCACATTTTAAACTCCTCGGGGATTGAGCGATTCCCAGGGATGGAACTCGACATGGTCAGACTTGGGATCGGTTTATACGGTGTGAGTCCTAAATTTCAGAACGAATTGCGAAACGTGGCGACACTTAAAACAACAATATCACAGATCAGGGCCGTCCCGGAAGGTGAAACCATTGGGTATGGAAGGAAGGGTATAGCATACAATGAGATGCGTATTGCCATTTTACCAATCGGATATGCCGATGGGCTTAACCGGCGGTTAAGTAATGGTATTGGCAAGGTTTTGATCAACGGATTTTATGCTTCAATTACAGGCACGATATGTATGGATATGTGCATGGTTGATGTCACGCACATTGATGCACATGAAGGGGACCGCGCAATCGTATTTGGCGAAGATTTACCGGTAAGCGAAGTCGCAGCTGCACTGGGAACCATCTCCTACGAAATCCTGACCACTGTTGGTCAAAGGGTAAAGCGGATCTATTTTAAGGAGTAAACTGTTGGGTACAGAACAACACTGATTGCAACACTTTTTACCTTACAAGACACTGAAGATTGAAGATGCTGGCTTGGGTCAGAACGGAGATCCTTCTTCGATCCGGTTACCGGGACGTTTAAATCCTTTTGGCTGAAAATCGGACCCGGTGGATGCATATTCCACATTCATCTTTGAACTGAAGATCGCACCTTTTTTACCTTCGCCAAGGTCATCCGGCATCGTTCCCATCGAAACCTCTTCAATATCGCTGAACCGGGCAAGCGATGCCTTGAAAGCAAGCTGTACATCCCCAACGGAACCATTCCGGTGCTTGGCAATAATGATTTCTGCTACACCAATCAACGAGTTTCCATCTGTATCTTGCGTAATCCCATAATATTCAGGCCTATGGATAAACATTACCATGTCGGCATCCTGCTCGATGGCACCGGATTCACGTAAGTCGGAAAGTTGTGGCCGTTTTCCGTCACGCGATTCCACAGAACGGTTCAACTGCGAAAGTGCAATAATTGGCACATTGATCTCTTTGGCGATTGCCTTAAGGTTTCTCGATATGGTACTTACCTCCTGTTCGCGGTTTCCTTTTACATCACTTCCGGCAGTCATTAACTGAAGGTAGTCAACAATAACAACACCGATATCGTACTGCATTTTCAACCTGCGGCATTTGGCCCGGAACTCAAAAACCGAAAGTGCCGGCGTATCGTCAATATAAAGCGGTGCGTTTTCAAGATTTTTGATCCTGCGGTTAAACAATTCCCATTCCCAGTCTTCGAGTTTGCCACTTTTAATTTTTTCGGATCCCAGCTCTGTCTCTGCTGCAATTAGACGATTGACCAACTGTAGTGACGACATCTCAAGTGAAAATACGGCAACAGGGACCTGTTTCAGGACGGCCATATTGCGGGCCATAGATAGGACGAAGGCCGTTTTTCCCATTGCAGGACGTGCCGCTATAATCATTAAGTCTGTATTTTGCCAACCTGATGTGATCTTGTCGAGCTTCGTAAAGCCCGATGCGATCCCACTTAAACCATCCGGTTTTTTTGCATTCTCTTCAATCCGCTCTATCGCCATACGGAGCAACGGCTTAATGGGCTGTGACTCTTTTGAAATATTCCCTTCCGTAACTTTGAAAAGGGATGATTCAGCATAATCGATCAGATCGTCCAGCTCCATGGAATCATCATACGATTTTACCTGAATCTCGGATGAGATCCTGATCAATTCGCGCTGGATAAATTTTTGAGCGATGATCCTGGCATGGAAATCAATGTGAGCCGCAGATGCTACCCTGCTGGTTAATTGTGTGATGTAAATCGGACCACCGACCAGGTCAAGCTCCTGTCTGTTTTTTAACTCCTGTGTGACCATCAGAAGGTCCACAGGCTTTTCGTTTGAGAACAGGTGCTGTATGACCCTGAAAATCTTCTGGTGCTCTTCTTTATAAAATGATTCTGCTTTAAGGATATCAGCGACCGCAATATAGGCATCCCGCTCAAGCATCAGTGCCCCGAGTACCGCTTCCTCCACTTCGGGAGCCTGTGGCGGAATTTTCCCGTATTGGGCATTCAACTGCTCAACGGTCATTTTAGGTTTGGTGCGGTTTTTGAAATTATTATTTGTTTCGGTTGGCATAATGATATTTTTTCAAACGGCTTATGCCGTAATTATTTATAAATCAATAAATTGTAAATATTGTTCGGGGATGTCAAACTTAATGGCATAACCATCAGGAAGAAGTTTAATCCACATCCAAAAATAACATTCAATTTTGGATTATCATTTGTCATTGAGTGCGTGGCCGGGGTTACGGATGCCTTATTCAGTCAATTGACGCGTTATCCTTTAATATCAACGAGGTTATCAACAGGTTTATACACTAAATGTTTATATTTAGGCTTTAATGTAAATTATTGATATTCAATAGCAAATTGCTCAGATTTTTAATCCGGAAGTTATAATTTCTGTTAACAGGTCTGAAAGGCTGAGTCCCATTGCCTTGATCTGCTGTGGTATAAAACTGGTTTCTGTCATTCCCGGAACCGTATTGATTTCCAGAAAATAGAAGATGTCCCCTTTGAGGATGTAATCAATCCTCACAATCCCGTTACAATTGCACAGGTCGTAAATGCGCGAGGAGAGTGCCTGGACTTTTTGGGTCAGTTCTTCAGATATTCTGGCAGGGGTTATTTCGTCAGCCATTCCCGGCGTATATTTCGATTCGTAATTGAAAAATTCATTTTTGGGGATCACCTCGGTAACCGGCAAAACCAATTTTCGTTCACCTGTTTTAACAACCCCGCAAGTGAATTCAGTCCCTTCGATAAACTGTTCGACAATCGCTTCCGGACTTTCGTCAAGTGCCTTATTGACGGCTTCAACCAGCTCGTCTGCTTTTTTCACCTTCGTGACCCCGAAGCTCGACCCACCTGCACTTGGCTTTACAAACAAAGGTAGTCCCAACAATTCAACAGTCTCCGATGCACTGTATCTTTCACCTGGCAGGAGACGGACCGACCGGGCCATTGTGATACCAAAACTTCTTAAATAGTTGTTGCAGAAAAATTTATTGAATGTTAAGGATGAAGCCTGAACATTGCATGAGGAGTAAGGGACATTGATCATTTCGAAATAACCTTGCAAGAGGCCATCCTCACCTGGAGTTCCGTGAATGATAATGTAGGCATAATCGAATTTGATGATCCTGCCATCTGTTTTAAAGGAGAAATCAGCTTTGTCGATGTTGGCGATTACAGTTTCATCTTCCAGTACGACCCATTCTTCTCCCTTAATCCTGATCAGCCATGGATTGAATAAATTCTTGTCGATTGCCTTCAGTACATTTGCTCCACTTCTGACAGAGACGACATATTCGGATGAGTCGCCCCCGGCTACAATCGCAATATTTTTCCTGGTATTCATTATTTTTTATTCTAAATCTCTGTTTGATATATAGTTACGCCATTTTTCAATTACCTGTGCAAAATTGGAAGGCAAATCGGAATCAAAGACCATTGTTTCTTTTGTCAACGGATGTACAAAACCCAATGTTTTGGCATGAAGAGCTTGCCCGGGCATAAGTGCAAAACAATTTTCGACAAATTGCTTGTATTTTGCAAAAGTTGTCCCTTTCAGGATCACATTTCCGCCATAGACATCATCGTTAAAAAGCGGATGTCCGATGTGTTTCATGTGAACCCTGATCTGGTGGGTCCTGCCGGTTTCAAGTACACATTCGACAAGATTGACATACCCCAGCCTTTCAATAACACGATAGTGTGTTATGGCAGTTTTTCCATGGTCCCCATCCGGATAAACAGCAAATACCTGGCGGTTCTTTG
>TBL_comb47_HYPODRAFT_10008954_pt1 | contig 10101 bp, 12 predicted proteins | sample TroBogypolimnion_40_FD_10682 | JGI IMG/M metagenome (IMG submission 10682)
GCCCTGTGTGCAGCCAAGGCATCTGCCCGTGCTTTGCTGATTGCCTGGTCATGGAGCTGTGTACTCCGACGCAACTCTTCCTGGCGGGCCTTCTCCTCGTCATTAAAACGTTTCTGTTTCTCCATCTCCTCTCGGTCCTTAATTGCCTGGATCTTCCCCAGTTCACGCGCACGATCAGCCTGCCTTTCAAGCTCTCGCGCACGCAGAAGATCACGGACCAGTGCACTACGCGGACCCGACTGTTCATTAAAAACGCGATCCGTCGTTCTACGCTCCCACTCATGTCTCTGCTGTGCTGCGGTTCTCCGATGTTCGGCAGCCTCTGCGCGCATCCTAGCATGCATCACAGCATCTGCGCGAGCCTTTCGAATTGCCTCTACATGGCTAATCACATAGCCAGTAGCACTGTCTCTGGCTCTCTGTGCAAGCTCGACAGCCCGCTGAGCTGCAGTTGCTGCCACAGCGCGAGCATTTTGAGGAATAGCGGCTACAGCCTCGCGTGCGTAAGTCCGCGCATCATCAACACCTTCAGCCATCATCTCACCAGCTACTTCGCCATACGATGCGACATTTCGAGCAGCCGCGCCTGCAACATCCGCAATGCGCTCACCCGCTGCACCCGCAAACGGCGCAATGTGAATAGCAGCTTCGCGAGCAAGCGCAAGCGCCCTCTCACCCAACGTACCTGCAATCTCTCCCACAACACCCATTGCCGCGCCAGTCGCATCTTCCGCCGCGTTAAACATGCCCCCAACAAGCTGTGCTGCCGCAGTCGCAGTCTCTGCACCCTGTGCAATTAAGCCCTGGATCTGTGCTGCGCCGGCATCTCGGTCCAACTTGCCCTGCTCAATGCGCGCCTTTACCTTCGCAATATCCTCAAGCTGCTTCTGACGCTTTCGAAGCATGAGCTGCCTCAGCCTGTCAGTCTGCTCTTGCGTGAGCTGCTGCCTCTTCCGCGGAGGCCCACGCTTCTTTGGGGGCATATTGATGTATGGCTATATGAGCCCATACACTTACGTATTTAGTACACCCGTGAACACTATATGCATGTTTCGAAACCCCGCTTTTATGTGCACTTATTTGTCCTTTTGCACACTTTCCTCGCTACCCTTCTTTACCAAAAAGGACTCAATTGTATTGAGTTTCGGTGGTTTCAGACAAATCGCCTCGTCGCGCGCAGCAATCGCATTGACGCAAGCAGGGATAAAGCGGTCGTGGAAGAATGCAGTGGATGCGAGGACTGTACGGGATGCATATGCGGGCACGTAAGGTACGCATGATACAAAGAACTGATGCGCTTGCCACACAACGAACCATGCCCGTACGCATTTATCAGGGTACATCAACCGTAGCAGGTGCAGGCTACCCTGGATCTGCGGCATGTACTGCCGTGGGATGCAAAGGTCGTTCTTTGCCGCGTAAGGGTGGCCTGGGCCATTCCGTTGATACGCCGGACATTTATACTCGACGAGCGCCACCTCTGTCCTGTCTTTGTTCCAAAGGAGCGCATCGGGGCTAAAGCCTAGATATGGGCTGTCGGGATGACGAAGAAACCCTGGATGTTCAAGTGTACTTCCGTCCCTAAAAACCCACTTGAATGTCTTGCCATCCTCAACCTTAGCTGCTTTGCCTAGATGCGTCACCAAAAATAGACAAAAGGCCTCTTCCGCATGCTCTTCATGTAGAACGCCCCACTGTGTAAAGGAATTGCCGCGGAACCCTTCTTTCTTAGGAAAGGTTTTTGATGACAACAGCTTGTTTGCCGACATTCCCGGATTCTCATTACTCGCACTTGCAAACTGACTCGCTGTAACTGCAAATGTGCGAGCCGCGTGCCATTCAGCCGAACGCTGCTCACCCTCCACTGTCTTGTAAGTAGGAAGCATCACGGACGCATAAAAGGACTCATGTGTCACGATCTCCGGAAGAGTCTTTCGGAAGTTATAGAATGTGTCATCATCCTCCTCCCATGGCATCCCACGGGTTGTTTGCTCTTTATAAGATGGAAGATCGTTGAGTTCATACTTTGAATGAGTATACGGTGTCACCCATGCCACTGGTGTGGTTAAAGGCATAACTCCAAACTGCATGGGACATTCAACGCTATTCTGCAATGTGATCAAACGCATTGTTGGCGGTGGCTGTTGCTTTGTACACGCATACGCATCGATCCCCACTGCCGCCATCTCCCTCGCCCGTTTCGATCCACCGATCGCCTTCTTCATCTTTATAGCTTGATGCTACTAAGATACAGACGATTACCACCCGATCGAGACTCTATAGCTTGATGCTACTGAGTCAGCCCACGTTGTCGTGATTCCTTACTCCTCGTCCTCGTCTCCGAAGATTGCTCCAATGGTACTTGTGCGCTTCATGTGCTCGTAGTCGCTGCGCGCCTGCGCAGCCACGCGGTTGCTCATCTCGACCTCCTCTCGAGTCATCGCCGCGTTTCCAGATGAACTCGAAGACGAAGACGAGGAAGAGGAGCCCAGTACACCCATCAGGTTCTGCGGGCGAAGGTCCATACGGCGCGCCAGCTCCAGCTGAGATGCCGCGGGATCCGAAGATGTCGAGAAGGCGGGAATGTACTCACCCGTCTGTGCGCGGCGCCGCTTCTCCATGTTCGGCGTGATGTGGCTTGAGGTCGCATCCTGGTGCGATGCGTTGGAAATGCCAAGGTTCCAGGGATCGTTGACAGTGCCTCCGCCAGCACCACCCGTAGTTGCGCGGCTATTGAACATGGCCATGGGCGGAGGAGCGAGCGAGAAGCCAGGCGGTGCCTGAAGCGCCGGCATGATCGAGTCCTTGTCACCTGCACCCGACACACCGTTCTGCAGGATCACCGAATCCAGCGACATCGTGATCGATGCATTGCCACCCGGCGCGATGGCCCAGTACAGGGGCCGGATGAGCATGTAGCGCGCCACACAGCCGCCATTGCGGTCGGTCGCGATGTCGCCCGGACCCACGAAGCGCATGCGCTGCGAGCCCACAGGGACCGGACCCTGGATCGGAAGCGTGTCCGTGACGCTAAGTACGTCCTTGCACTGGGGCGTATTTGACACAGACGTCACGAGGGAAAAGCGCGTAGCAGACGACGAGAGCGGGGTCGTGCGCGGGGCCCAGTCCACATTGCTCACGAACTTGCCAGTCGGGCCATCCTTGGTCTCCATCGACTCGATCTCGCCCACGCGACCATTGACGCGAAGCGTGATGTACGAGTCACAGAGCGGCTCGCCATCGGGGCCGCGCTGCGCCAGCGCCTTGAACTTGAGTGCCACGGCGCTGTTGTCACGGCCGATATACTCGGCATCCTGCTTGCTGAAAAGCTTGGCGCGGTTGCGGATGAGGAAGGCGCGGAAGAGGCTGTCGAGGTTGTCAAGCGACTCCCAGATCTCGCGATTGATTTGCACGCGCAGCGTAAGCTTGCCGCGACCCTTGCCGAGCGCATCCGCGAGCGTGAAGCAGTCATAGGGCGTCTTGACCGACTTGATGATGAGCGGATTGCTCTCCGCGCCGAGGAAGCGGTACGTGGTCTGGCTCTTACGGCCGCCGCCCGACACATCCACCGCGTCGATCCAACCAAGCTTGTCGTTATCCGCGGGCTCCTTGAAGGTCACCTCACCCTCCCACTTGGTCGGCATCGGCCGGACGTTGCATCCGATCCACGACATGGTATACCTGGTATATTGACTCGATGACCTGGTTGGTGAGAGGCTGATCGGGTTGGCTCGTGAGTACTTTGTGCTCGAATTTGTGAATGATCGAAAACCGCTCATTATTAAAACAGTGAATGCGTCGTCCCGTTTGCGTCTTTTTCACCGGGGTTGTGCAGAGCGGGGTGGCAGCATACATCTATCGTATGACCATTTATACGCGGATTGGCTGAATGGATTGCAGTGTGTTATCCGTCGCCGTCGATCGCGTAACAGGCGACGTAGCTTCAACGTCCATGCTTGTGACACAGTTTTTGCCACAACACACAGATCGGATGCGCTTATGATTAACGGCGCCAAAAAAGGGAATCAAAAAGCGATAAACGACAAAAAGAATGACAGTGAACGCAGTGCCTATCCCCCCTGCGGCCAGAGTCTGAGTCTGACTATCGCCCATTTTGCTCCAAATCTAGCAGAAGTATGTCGGATCGATTGCCTGGTGGGAGTGCTTATGGCCTTGGCCTCGAAGATGTGCATGCGCATGCGAAAGAATACGGCGCCCGTGGTAGGGATCCTCCTCGTCGCTTATACTTGCACGGCGGCGCTTAGGCTTTCCCCTGCCCTGAGGTGCATTTGGGTTGCCTTGAGGTACATTTGACGGAACATTGTACTCCGATGAAACTAGAGGAAGTCTCGCAGCAGCCGGTGCCACTGCAGGCGGTGCACCCGCAGCAGCCGGCCCCTCTGCCACCGCAGCCGGCGCTGCCTCTCGAGCCGCCTTCGCAGCCTCTTGCTCTTTACGGTGCTCGTCCATCATCTTGCTTCGTTTATCGACACCCTCATCAAATGCCTTCTTGACAGCCTCCTTACCCTTTTTCACAGCAATATCCTTTGCCGCCTGCACACCCTCGTGGTTAAAATCGCCCTTTGAAAGAACATGGTCGATGCCTTCAACGATCTTCCCCGCCTCATTCTCATCAACACCCGCGATCTTCAGAAGCTCCTTCACGCCCTTCTTTCCTACGTTCTTAATTGCATTTGCAGCCTTGACAAGAGGGAGGTTTGCCTGGCGCTCCATCTCCTTCTTTGCTGCACGATTTGCACCCGTAGGATCACGAAGACCCTCATCCGTGGTCTCAATGATATTCTGACGTTTAGCCTCCTTTGCACTCATCTCCTCCGCAAGCTGCTGCTGACCCTCCTCTGTCTCACCAAGCGCCGCCTTTCGCTGTGCTTCCGCAATAGTTGCCTCACGCGCCGCCCTCTCCTCCTTCTCCTCCTCCGTCTCCGCTCCCACTGCGCTTCCCGACAGTTTCTCCTTGAGCTTCCGCTTCGCCTCAAGCTCGGCAGCCGTCATCTTCCGAGGGGGCATGATGACATAAGCTCACTTAGCTTTGTTATGTGTCTGTTTCGCACTTCCTCAATCGCACTTGCGATATGAACGTTTCCCCTTTTTAGTTCATTCTGTCGCATTACACGTGCCTCTTCAATTGAATCATACAAGTCGAGTGCATATGCCAAATCGGATTCGTCGGATACCTTCGATATGATTAGAAGGTACATCTGTATATGAGCTCCGCGGTTTTCTATGCGCGGCGCCATGGCAATGAACGAAGTCGCGCATTATTTGCAACTTTTACAGGCTACTCCTCACAGTCAAGAAGCTCGGGGACCGGGGTCAGCTTCGGTGTAGATGGCGGGAGATCCACGAGCTGCTTACAGCACGCAAGACCAAACCCCGTCATGACCTCATTAAGAATCTTACCCATTTCCATCTCATCATTCAAAATCGCTAGAGGCTTCTCGCCGTTACCACCGACCCACTTAGCCGGACACGATTCCCATAGACGACAGTCGGCGGGATGAGAAGCAACCCCGGTTAGCGACAGCACGATACCAAGAGTAAGCATGCGCGGTGGAGTCTTGACAGGCTCAAGGAACTCTGGCCGCGGTGTGAACTTCTCCGTGATGCGAATGAAAGTCGCATACTCATTAGGACGAAGCATAGGAGCCTTTTCGCATGTATACCCCTCGGTACTAATCCCAATCTCGATATCATCAAAGGTCGGACCAAAAACCTCCTTGAGCCAATTGTGGTCCAGCGCACGGTTCGCAAAATTCTCCGTGCCATGAAAGATATACTGGCGAAGCTTTAGCTTGGCCTCGTTTGACAACAGACACGGAATCACCGGGGTCGATCCAGTCTGATCAGCGTCCATCCTTGCGTGTGTCGACGTGTGTCTTTTTATGGCAAACCTGGCAATGAAACCACCAACGATTCAAAGAGTCACAACAATGTCTGTTTCTATCCCAGTTAAACTACAAATCCGCATACCCAATCGCGACTTTCAAGATATTGCAAATGAGTGCATCACAAACAACTCATTTGACGAGGCAATTCGTCGCATTCAATCTAAGCTTATCGACAGCTCGCATACTAAAAATAAGCGCGATATAAAGTACTGGTCAGATGCGTTCAAGACCTTTTTGATAGCGAACGGAGGGCACGCAAAGATTGTTGCACCACACTAGTCTCTAGTTATTCCCCGCCGCGTTAGACGCACCCGCCGCCGCATTCGACCGGGCCGGACCCTCCTCCAGCTCAGGCATGGTATAGTTGTCGGATGCCACAGAGTGCGTGTAGTGCGTGTAGGATGGCGAATACGGCTTGAGCGCTACCAGCTTGTCAACCGCATCGACGGCCGCCTTGAAATCATTGTCACCCCAGTCCAGATCCGTGACCGACGGGCCGCGCGCCGTCTTGCACAGCGGCCACCACTGCTCATACATCTCATGCGTCTCCAGAAGCTCGGTGTACACGGACAGAGAGATGATTAGAAACCCCTCGTCCGTTGTCGTGAACTTCCACCCGAACTTGTTGAGGTACGTGTCAATCTCCTTGAGCAGCTCATCCTTTACATAGACATACGGACGGACGGCGCGGGCAAACTCAACGCGAATCTGCCACGGTACGCAGCGCACGTGCTTCCCCGCCACCGATGCAAAGTTCTGATACATGGCGATGTGGCGGTGGTCAGACCAGACAATGGTCGCATCGGTGGGCACGTCAAAGGAGAAGACGGTCGTGTGCGCCTCGCTGTCCACCAGATCCTTGATAAACCCCCTGCGGAAAATCTTAGGAAGGATGCACTTGCTCCAGATCATGCGAACCGTATCATCGCGACGCGTCCGCTGGATCAATGCATCGTTTGATGCATACTGCACATCGATCTCGTTCGCAGTCGTCACGTCAAAAGCAAACGACATCTTACAGGATGCGTGAATTTGGTAGAATGATCAAATTTGGTGTCGAATTAAAAATGACCGCGTTACTGCGCCGCCGTCGCAGTACCAACAACCGGGGTTGCCTTCTTGGTACATGCAGCCTCTAGCTCATCGACTGTCTCAGTCATCTGCTCCATAGCAGTATCAAGTACATTATTAACACACTCCTCAGCAACCGCCTCGACTGCATCTACCAGAGAGGGTGGAAAAAACGACTCGACATACGCTTTGCACGACTTGAGGAAGGCCGGTAAAAGATAGAAGATGACCTCGCGTGTCAAAAGGTAGTAGAAAGCGACGCGAAATGCCCACCAAAAGAGTGCAATCTCATACTCATGGATGTATCGATACATGATGGAGTCAAAGGTTGACACGATGATCGTAGGGGTAGGCGTAGGTGTCGATGTCGAGAAAAGCAAATGATAGTCCATTTGTACCTGAAGTTTAGTCTCGACTCGAATCAGCGCACGTAAGCTGATTGCACAACACAGTTGGAAATGTTGAAGATTGGAACGTTTGATCGTAAAGCGCAGGAGCCAGATGCATTCCAGCCCATCGCAATCCTTCACTCAAAGACCAGTCCGCGTGATGGTCTCAGCTTGATGGTCGATACATCGAAGAGGTGTATCATCCCTACACGCGAGGTCATTCTGCCTAAGGATGAGTTTTTTGCGTTGGAGCCTAGTAACCTTGAAAACGGCCGCGATGTTATCATGGTGGGTGGCAAGTCTGGCAGTGGAAAGAGCCACACGGCCAAGAACTTTGCAATTCGCTACCACATGCTTTGGCCCAAGAGACCTGTTCGCTTGATCTCGTTTCTCGATAGCGATGACACATTAGATTCTTTGGACTTTATCAAGCGCGTAAAGGCCGAGGATCTCAGCGAAGAGGATGCGAACAACCTAGGCAAGTATGAGAAGTCTCTTACCATCTTTGACGACATTGAGGGATTTGAGCGCGAGAATCCTGAGATCCACTCCACGCTTCAGCAAATCATTGATATGATCGCATCCACAGGACGCCACTCGAGTTCATCCCTTCTCGTGGCATCGCACCTGCTAACGGACTACAAGAGGTAAGAATTCAAAATTTCCGGCGCCTAGGGGTCTAAAAATAGAAGAGAATAAGGAGTCCCAGTTTATAGTTTTAGGTGACAATAAGAGAAGCGAGGCGCGGCTGGCTGTATTACTATGTCACCTAAAACTATAAACTGGAACATCAACTGACTCTTCTCTCAAAACCCTTTCCTTAGAACTCGGCTTTTTCTTGGGGAGGCGCACAAGTTCGTTCTTTTTCCCAATGGCTGTTCCATGAAGCAGATGACCAACCTTTTGGGTCTATATGGCGGATGCGATTCAGATGAGCTTAGGCGTATCCGGAAACTTCCTAGCCGCTGGGTCGCGCTGTGTACGACGTTTCCTTCAATCGTACTCTATGAGAGTGGCTGCTATCTGCTTCACGGCGAACCACCCGCGGCTGAAGAGAAGACATCCGGTAAGAAGCGGCCTCTCGAGTCGGGTCTTTCGGGTGTTAGTAAGGTTCAGAATACTGGTTCTGGATATGCGGCTGCTGGGGGTGAGGCAGAGGAAGAGGATACTGGCTATGGATACTAAGGTGGGTAAGTACGAAGCGACTAAGGTGACTAAGGTGACTAGTAATTGATGGTATCTCTGTGCACACACCCACACTCGCTCCTCACTCGTCCTCCTCGCAGATGCACACGTCCTCCGTCTCGGCGAGGCAGTCCTCGCAGTACACCTTGACCTTGGGCTTCTTGGCGGCGGGCACCGCAAAGGCACTCGAGCTGCTCGATGAGCTTGAGCTTGAGCTTGACGAGCTTGATGAGCTTGAGCTGGATGTAGGCGGCTTGGGCGGCGCGAGGCTTGCGGCCGGAAGGAAGCGCTTCTTGGGCGGGACCACGATGGGCTTGAAGCGCTGCTGCCACTCGTGGTCGTTGCGCTCCTCGCGCTCCTCCAGCTTGCGCTCGCGCTCGCGCTCCTTTTTGCTCTCCTTGCGCGCGCGGAACTCCTCGGCCGTCTCGGCGCCGTCCTCGGGAAAGTCCTCCTCGATGTCCTCGTCGGGCGGCGGGTAGCCGTGGCCGCGCGTGCCGCGAAGGTTACGCAGCTGCGTGATTAGAGACTTGCGCGCCTTGATTGCGTTGGCCTGCGAGGCCTCGAAGCCGCGCTTGTAGGCCGCGGCCTCGATGGCGGCGCGGTCGAAAGACTCGCGGTGGTCCACGGCCGCCGCGGGCTTGTCGCGCGTAAGCTTGATGACGGCCTGCGTAAGAGTCTTGATGACGTCGAGCTTGTCCTTGATGACCTCGAAGCCGTCGGTCTGGCCTTTGAGGATAAGGTCGAACTGCTCCGTGTTGAAGGAGTCGGACTCCTTGATGGTCGCCTGAAACATCTCGGCGTGGTCGTGGGCCATTTGCTTGTAGCCTACGCTCGTAGCCTTGACGACGTTCTCCAGGTAGACCGCGAAGTCAACGGGCTCCGTGGCGAGGCCAAGGCGCACGTCGATCTTGGGCTCCATGACCTCGCCCGCGCCTGCGCCCGCGCCACCGGCCGAGAGGCCCTCCTGCTCCGCCATTCCTTTTGCCACCTGCTCGGGGGGCGGAGAGGAGATGCGGTCGTAGGCAGAGAGCTCAAACTCCTCGTGCGGGAAGTGCGACCTAGACATGAAACTAGTGTTGCTTGATCAATCAGATTAGACTAGCTAACAGGGTGAAGGAGAAAGGAGGGTTCAGGTCAGATGAGGGGACATCGAGATGTGTGCGAACTATTTCACTCCTCAAGGTAAGGGGATGTGCCAGTAATCCTTCGTGATCAAGGACCGTTATTGAATATCGTAGGACGACCTCCGCCTTTACCTTGCCAGGGCAAAGGCCTAGAGGTATCATTCTTACCGCGACCTACGATACTACCGACACATCCTCTCATACTATACGCTGTACCAAGAGGGGTATATGTACGTTGCACACGCGCTTTTGCACCCAACATTGCGCGCTACGCCATTACACCGCTAGCCGTTACGCGACTACGCATGCCTCACACCCACAAAGTCACTCAGCCACCGCCGGTGCAGTCTCAACGGGCGTCGTGGCGGGTGCAACTGACGCATCCTTCTTGGCATCCTTAAGCGAGCGCGATTTGGCCCGAGC
>TBL_comb47_HYPODRAFT_10008956_pt1 | contig 10100 bp, 8 predicted proteins | sample TroBogypolimnion_40_FD_10682 | JGI IMG/M metagenome (IMG submission 10682)
GTACGGCCAAAGCGACGTTCTCGCTGACTAAACCAATCAAAGGCCTTGTGTAATTCAAGCTCATCAAAATCTGGCCATAAAACATCAGTGAAATACAGCTCGGTATAGGCTAACTGCCACAACAAGAAGTTGCTAATACGTTGCTCCCCACCAGTGCGGATAAATAAGTCTGGCTCAGGTGCGTACGCCATCGACAGATGGGGCTGCAGCAACTCTTCAGTGACTTGTTCAGGCTGTAGCTGAGGATTGGCAGATAAACATTGACGCATGGCCTGCAAGATATCCCAACGCCCACCGTAATTAGCAGCGATCGTAAAAGTTAAGCCTTTACAGTTTGCTGTTTTTTCTTCTGAGAATTGCACCATTTCCTGAATGGCGGAATCAAAACGGCTAAGGTCCCCAATCAAACGCAAAGATATGTCATTCTCCGCGAGGCGGGATACTTCACCCTTTAGGGACTTCAAGAACAATTTCATTAAGAAGCCAACCTCTTCAGGAGGGCGACGCCAATTTTCAGAACTAAATGCAAATACCGTTAAATATTCAACACCAATCTTGCGACACTCTTGAACGATTTTGCGAACTGCGTTTAATCCCTCTGAATGCCCAGCCACCCGCGGCATAAAGCGCTTACTTGCCCAACGACCATTACCATCCATAATGATTGCTACATGGCGTGGGATGGCGCGAACCTCAGGAACGGTTAATGTTGAGCTAGCGTGCTTAGACATAAAAAAGAGTAGCTGAAAAATAATCTCAATCAGGTACTTAAACCGTCATGATCTCTTTTTCTTTTTCCACAACAATCTTGTCAATATCCACAACAGCGCGATCCGTCATTTTCTGAATTTCATCAGTGGCGCGACGCTCTTCATCCTCAGAAATCTCTTTGTCCTTGGTTAAACGCTTGAGATGTTCATTGGCATCGCGACGCAAATTGCGAACTGCAATTTTTGCCTCTTCACCTTCATTTTTAACAACTTTAGTCAATTCACGACGACGCTCTTCGGTCAAAGCAGGCATCGGCACACGAATAACCGTACCCTGTGAAGCAGGATTCAAACCTAAATCAGAATCACGAATTGCTTTTTCAACTGCTCCAACCATATTTTTTTCAAAAGGTTGAACATTAATCGTTCTAGCATCAGCCAAACCTAGGCTGGCAACCTGACTTAGCGGGGTTGGATTACCGTAGTAATCCACATGAATATGCTCCAAAATTCCAGGGTTAGCACGCCCAGAACGAATTTTGGCTAGATTGGTTTTTAAAGCATCAAGAGACTTTTGCATCTTTTGATCGGTATTGGTTTTAATTTCTGCTGCAGACATCAGGCCTCCTATTAAACGTGTACTAAAGTGCCTTCAGGCTCACCTTGAACAACACGCATCAAGGCGCCTGGCTTCAAGATTGAAAACACTTTGATTGGTAATTTACGATCGCGACATAAGGCAAACGCAGTAGCATCCATTACTTGCAAATTCTTGATGATTGCTTCATCAAAGGTAATGGTTTTGTAAAGGGTAGCGGTAGGATCTTTCATTGGATCGGCACTGTAAATTCCATCAACTTTAGTTGCTTTAAGCACAATCTCCACACCCATTTCAGCGCCGCGTAATGCTGCTGCTGTATCGGTAGTAAAGAATGGATTGCCCGTTCCAGCAGCAAAAATCACTACTTTACCTTCGCCTAATGCACGAATAGCGCGTGGACGAATATAAGGCTCAACCACTTGATCCATTCTTAAGGCGGATTGCACACGAGCTTCAACGCCTTTTTGACGCAATGCATCTTGCAGTGCCAAGGAATTCATCATGGTTGCGAGCATTCCCATGTAATCAGCTGTGGCACGATCCATTCCTGCGGCGCCGCCTGCGACACCACGGAAAATATTGCCACCACCAATGACGATTGCCAGCTGTACGCCGCAATTGACCACATCAGCAATTTCCTTGACCATGGAATCGATAGTGATTGGATTGATGCCAAAAGCATCATCCCCCATGAGGGCTTCACCAGATAATTTTAAAAGGACACGTTTATAGGCTGGCATAGTTTTTTATTTTCCGTAATTCGCTAAGTAATTGTGTCACTTAGCTTATTGATCTTTAAGTACTTTTTAATATCTCACCCAAATTATAAAGGGCTTAGCGGAGACAAAACAAAAGGGCATAGAAACCTTGGTTTCTATGCCCTTTTGAGCATTACAGACTGGCCAGGGGAAACCCAACCAAAATCCCTAATTAAGCAGTTGCTTTAGCGGCAGCTACCTGTGCAGCAACTTCAGCTGCAAAGTCATCTTGACGCTTCTCAATGCCTTCACCTACAACAAACATAGTGAAACCTTTGATTGTTGTATTTACAGCCTTGAGCATTTGCTCAACGGTTTGCTTGTCGTTTTTAACGAAAGTTTGATTCAATAAAGAAACCTCTTTGAGGTATTTCTGTACAGAACCTTCAACCATCTTTTCAACGATCTCAGCAGGCTTACCAGATTCAGCAGCTTTTTGAACGGCAATATTACGCTCAATAGCAATAGCTTCAGCAGGTACATCAGCCATAGACAAGGCGATTGGCTTCATCGCAGCAATATGCATTGCAACGTCTTTAGCTGCAGTTTCATCACCTTCGAACTCAACCATTACACCGATACGGGTACCGTGGAGGTAAGAAACCAACTTGCTATCACCAGCAAAACGCTTAAAGCGACGTGGCATGACGTTTTCACCAATACGACCAATTAACTCACTACGCACAGCATCTACAGTTGAGCCATTCAATGGTAATGCAAGTAATGCAGCGATGTCTGCTGGATTCTTTTCAGCAACCAACTTCACACACTCATTTGTAAAAGCCAAGAAGTCATCATTCTTAGAAACGAAATCGGTTTCGCAGTTCACTTCTAGCAAAGCACCAGTAGTGCCTTCAATGAATGAAGCAACAACGCCTTCAGCAGTAACACGTGATGCAGCTTTACCAGCCTTGCTACCAAGCTTTACACGCAGAATCTCTTCTGCTTTAGCCATATCACCATCAGCCTCAGTCAAAGCTTTTTTGCACTCCATCATTGGGGCATCGGTCTTGGCGCGTAATTCGCCAACCATTGCAGCGGTAATAGCGGCCATTATTCAGCGTTCCCTTCTTCAACAAACTCTTCTTCGCCTTCTTTAACGGCAGTCAAGATTTCTTGTACAGAGCTTGATTTGCCTTCGAGAATTGCATCAGCAATACCGCGAGCGTAGAGAAGAACTGCTTTACTGGAATCATCGTTACCAGGAATGATGTAATCAACACCTTCTGGTGAGTGGTTGGTATCAACTACAGCGATAACAGGAATACCAAGCTTGTTTGCTTCGGTAATGGCAATCTTGTGATAACCAACGTCCACAACGAAAATTGCGTCAGGAACGCCATTCAAATCTTGAATACCGCCAAGTGCTTTTTGCAACTTGTCGAGATCACGGTCATTTGTCAAAGCTTCTTTTTTAGAAAGCTTTTCCCAGTCGCCAGCTTCTTTAGCAACTGCCATGTCTTTTAAGCGCTTGAGTGAACCTTTAACAGTTTTGAAGTTNGTGAGTGTGCCACCCAACCAACGGCTGTCGATATAAGGCATGCCAGCACGTGTAGCTTCTTCNGCAATAATTTCACGTGATTGACGCTTAGTACCAACAAACAAAATCGTGCCACGATTAGCAGAAACTTGTTTTGCAAATTTCAGGGCGTCCTGAAACATTGGCAANGTCTTTTTCCAAGTTAATGATGTGGATTTTATTGCGATGACCGAAAATATAAGGGGCCATCTTTGGTGACCAGAAACGGGTTTGGTGACCAAAATGGCAACCGGCTTCCAGCATTTGACGCATAGTTACTGACATAACTTCTCCTAAGGGTTGTGTTCTAAGGTTAAGTCCTAGCTGCGCTAAAAAACGCCACCCTGGAAGGCTTAACCCGCGATTTCAAGCCAAAAATTGACCTGAGGACGAAATTATAGCTTAAATATCAACCATCTAGGCCTATTTACCCACCCTAATCAGCCTAAATTGATGAAGTATTGCCTAAAATTTAAGCAATCTTTTAGAGCGAATAATTCCCAAGTCGTTGATAATCAAGGCATGAATAGCCTATTTACAGCAGAAAAAGACATCCAAGGGATGCGCGAAGCGGGCCGCTTAGCCAGTGAAGTTCTCGATCATGTGGCCCCCCACGTCAAGGCAGGAGTTAGCACAGGGGAGCTAGATCGGATCTGTCACGAGTACATGCGTGACGTCCAAAAGACCATTCCAGCCCCGTTGAACTATCAACCTCCAGGCTACCCACCCTTCCCTGCCTCTATATGCACCTCTGTCAATGACGTGATTTGTCACGGCATCCCTGGTGAAAAAATCCTCAAAGCAGGCGATGTCGTCAATTTAGACATTACCGTTATTACCCCCGACGGCTATTACGGTGACACTAGCCGCATGTTTATGGTGGGCGATGTTTCAGTAATGGCAAAACGCCTTACCCAAATCACTTTTGAATGCTTATGGCTTGGTATCGCACAAGTAAAGCCAGGCGCCACATTGGGTGATATTGGCCATGTCATTCAAACTCATGCTGAAAATGCAGGGTATTCAATTGTTCGCGAATATTGCGGACATGGCATTGGAAAAGTATTTCACCAAGATCCCCAAATTCTGCATTATGGTCGCCCCGGTACTGGCGAAAAATTACAAGCTGGCATGACTTTTACCATTGAGCCAATGATTAATGCAGGTCGTCGTGAAATTCGAACGATGCCTGATCAATGGACAGTAAAAACAAAAGATCGCAGCCTTTCAGCACAGTGGGAACACACGCTACTAGTAACGGCAACTGGTGTTGAAGTTTTAACTTGGTCAGAAGGAAGTAATCCGCCACCAGATTGCGTTAAAGGCCTTTCCTTTAGACCCAACACCGTAAGCGCATAAGAAGATGCACTCCACTTCAACGGTGAAATCTCGTATCACCGATGTAGTCAGCTTACGTGCTGCACGAGAAATCGCTTATGCAGAGTTTCGCAAAAACCAAGCTGTCGGCAAACTTACCAAGCAGCTCTGCAAACTCAGCGATGCATTTTTAGTCAGCCTCTGGGAATCGTGCGACCTTGGTGCCGAAGCGGCACTAGTAGCCGTCGGTGGATTTGGAAGAGGCGAGCTTTTTCCTTACTCCGATATCGACATCCTGATTCTCGTACCAGACAACAAAAAAGTATTTGAAGAAGTTCTCACCAGCAAGATTGAAAAGTTTGTCGCCAAATGCTGGGATACCGGTCTTGAAATTGGCTCCTCAGTACGCACTGTTGCCGAATGCGTATCGGAAGCGGAGCAAGATATTACCGTTCGCACCTCTCTTTTAGAGGCGCGTCTCATTTTTGGAATGAAATCTCTTTATAAAGAATTTTCTAGCGCATATGAAAAATCCTTAGATCCAAAGACCTTCTTTCAAGCCAAGCTTGCGGAGCAAATACAGCGGCATTACAAATATCAAAATACACCTTATTCACTTGAACCCAATTGCAAGGAAAGTCCTGGTGGACTACGTGACCTGCAAGTCATTTCATGGGTAAGCAAGGCGGCGCATCTTGGTAAAACCTTCAAGGATTTAAATCAAGCAGGCTTAGTCACACAACGTGAATTAACAGAGCTCACTCGCAATCAACGCTTCTTAGAAACCCTACGCGCAAACTTGCACTTACTTGCCGGCCGTAGACAAGATGTTTTGGTCTTTGACCTACAGGCCTCGCTTGCGGCTGCTATGGGCATTAATGAAGAGTCTTCGCGCCTTGCTAGTGAAGCAATGATGCGCCGTTACTATTGGTCTGCAAAGGCGGTAACTCAGCTCAATGACGTGCTCTTGCAAAATATTGAAGCCCTTGCTCTTTCCACAAGAATCTAAAACCACCCACACCATTCCAGGCGAAGGAAATCAATTCTTTATTGAGCGCCAAGGGGTATTGGATATTTCTGATCCACAGCTTTATCAAAAGTATCCTGAGCAAATTCTGCGAACGTTTTTGGTATTTGCCCAAACAGCTAGCGTAAAGGGTTTGTCTGCCACCATCTTTAGAGCACTTTATAACGCGCGTCAAAAAATGGATAGTAAGTGGCGTGCTGACCCCGTTAATCGAGCGCTTTTTATGGAGTTACTCAAACAGCCTGCTGGTGTGAGTCGCGCTTTTCAGCTGATGAACCGTACTAGTGTATTAGGTCGGTACTTGCCTGCCTTTAGAAAAATTGTTGGGCAAATGCAGCATGACTTATTTCATGTATATACAGTAGATCAGCATATATTGATGGTTCTGCGGAACATACGTCGCTTTATGGTGGTTGAGCACACTCATGAGTTTCCATTTTGCAGTCGACTGATTGCGCACTTTGAAAAGCCTTGGCTGCTAGTAATAGCAGCACTTTTTCATGATATTGCCAAAGGTCGCGGTGGAGATCACTCCGCCTTGGGCAAAGCAGATATGCGAAAGTTTGCTAAAGAACATGGGCTTGATAAGAAAGATACTGAGTTATTGGTCTGGTTAGTTGCAGAGCATCTCAATATGAGTCAAGTTGCTCAAAAACAAGATATTACCGACCCTGATGTTGTAAAAGCCTTTGCGAAAAAAGTTGGTGATGAGCGACATTTAACAGCCCTCTACCTCCTGACTGTTGCCGATGTGCGCGGTACTAGCCCTAAGGTATGGAATGCCTGGAAAGGCAAATTACTTGAAGATCTCTATCGCGCAACACTGAGAGTATTGGGAGGAGCAAAGCCTGATGCCTCCTCTGAGTTAGCTCAACATCAAGAAGAAGCGCGCGCTAAATTGCGTCTGTATGGCATTGAAGATTCTGCCTATGAAAATCTCTGGAAAAATCTCGATGTAGCCTTTTTTCTTCGGCAAGATGCAGCTGATGTTGCATGGTTAACTCGTCATCTTTTCAATAAAGTCGATAGTGAGACGCCAATAGTGCGCGCCCGCCTTTCGCCAATTGGCGAAGGATTGCAAGTAGCTGTTTATGTAAAAGATCAAGTCGACTTATTTGCTCGCATTTGCGCTTATTTTGAACGTCATGGCTTCTCTATTTGGGATGCGCGCATTCACACAACCCGCCATGGCTACGCGCTAGATACCTTTCAGATTTCAGGAAGCAATTTGATCGATGAAAGCACAAGCTACCGGGACCTTATTCAGCTCGTTGAGTTTGAATTGCTCGGGGCGCTTAATAAGTCTGATCCATTACCAGCACCAAGCATGGGACGTCTTTCTAGACAATCTCGTTCCTTCCCCATTCAACCGCGCGTCCACATGATCCCAGACGAGCGTGGCCACTACTACTCACTTGCACTATCGGCTAGCGATAGAACAGGCTTGTTATATGCCATCTCAAGAGTCTTAGCAAAACATCATGTTTCATTACATACTGCTCGAATTAACACACTGGGAGAGAGGGTCGAAGACGTTTTGCTCTTGGATGCAGCTAACTTGAGTAAAAATCCAAAGCTCCAGATTCAACTAGAGACGGAGTTGCTAGAGGTCTTGGGCGCCTAAATTTCGATNGGCACNTGTAATGCGTGCATTTTTAATTTGATCAAAAGTAAACCAAGCCTTTTTAATCAACTCGGTAGAACCATCTTCCTGATCAACTTTGAGTCTAAATAGTCGCTACTTCAGAAGACCCAACATCGCAGCTTCATCTATTACTGCAATACCGAGATCCTCTGCCTTGGTTAACTTGCTTCCAGCATCAACACCAGCTACAACGTAGTCTGTCTTTTTAGATACTGAACCTGCCACCTTCGCGCCAGCCTTTTCTAAAAGGTCTTTTGCAGCATCGCGTGTAAGTGTTGGAAAAGTACCCGTCAAGACAAAGGTCTTGCCAAGGACTGCAGCACTAATTTCTTTCTTTTCAACCGTGAGCTGCATTCCAGAGGCAAGCAATTGTTCTATCACTTCGCGATTGTGAGCCTCCTGCATAAAACTCACGATGGAGTCAGCTACTACAGGCCCCACATCCTTTACTGTCAGAAGATCTTCGAGACTAGCTTCCATGAGTGCATGCACACTGCCATAATGATTAGCCAAATCTTTTGCCGTAGTCTCACCTACGTGGCGAATACCTAGAGCAAAAATAAATCTTGCTAAAGTGGTATTACGTGACTTTTCTATAGCCTGAATGAGGTTATCCGCAGACTTATCACCCATGCGTTCTAAATTGGCTAAAGCGGTAAAACCCAAGCGATAGAGGTCGGCCGGCGTTCTTACTAAATGTTGATCAACCAACTGATCAACAATCTTCTCACCGAGGCCTTCAATATCCAAAGCCCGTCTATGCGCAAAATGAATTAATGCTTGCTTACGTTGAGCCCCACAAAAAAGACCGCCGCTACAGCGTGCAATTGCCTCATCTGCTAAGCGCTCAATATGTGAATCACACACTGGGCATCGTATTGGCATGATGAATTCCTGAGCGTCTGTAGGGCGCCTATCCTTAATTACTGAAACTACCTCAGGAATCACATCACCAGCACGTCTTACGGAGACCGTATCACCAATGCGCACATCTTTGCGCTTGATCTCATCTTCGTTATGCAAGGTCGCATTTGTCACAGTAACCCCGCCTACCTCAACAGGAGCTAACCTTGCTACCGGGGTAATCGCACCAGTACGGCCCACTTGAACATCTATACCTAGAACCGTTGTTAAGGCCTCTTGTGCTGGGAACTTATGTGCCAATGCAAAACGTGGCGCTCTTGAAACGAAACCTAATTTAGCCTGCTCAGCAAACGAATTAACCTTGTAAACAACGCCATCAATATCATAAGGAAGTGAATCTCTTTTGGCACCAACTTCATTGTAAAAATCCAAAATCTCCACTACTGATTTCATCACCCTTCTCTCAGGGCAAACTGGTAGACCAAGCTTTACATAAGTATTGAGCAATTCTTCATGGGTTGACGGCAACCAGCTTTGAGGCTTCAGATCGCCAAGTCCATAAGCAAAAAAAGATAACGGACGTCTGGCGGTAACTTTTGAGTCAAGCTGTCTTAAACTACCTGCAGCTGCATTGCGAGGGTTGGCAAACTCTTTTTCACCAGCGGCGGCGGCCTGCTGATTCATCTTCTCAAAATCACGCAAATACATAAATACTTCACCGCGCACCTCTAAGACTGCTGGGATCATTTTTCCTGTTAAGCGTAAGGGGATGGCACGAATCGTTTTGATATTGGCGGTGACATCCTCACCACTAGCACCGTCACCGCGAGTAGCAGCGCGCACCAAAACTCCGTTTTCATAACGCAATGAGATAGCTAGACCATCAAACTTGAGTTCACCTGCGTACTCCACAACATCGACATGTAAAGTCTCACGACAGCGACGATCAAAAGCGATTAACTCCGCATCTTCAAAGGCATTATTAAGCGAAAGCATGGGTACGATGTGCTGTACAGAATTAAATTCTTTTAACGCGGTACCGCCAACCCTCTGGGATAACGATTCTGAGCTTACCCATTCAGGATGAGCGGACTCTATATCGAGTAATTCTCGATAGAGGCGATCATATTCTGCATCTGGTAATAATGGGTTATCAAGAACGTAATAAGCATGCTCAAGACGAGCTAATTCAGCTTGTAAATATGCGTACCGTTCCGCTAAATTTGTCGGACTATTAGACGACAAAGAGATTCCTTAGCTAAATAAACGACTTGCTGTGTAAGAGCCGGCTGGGACGCCGTTTTTATCAAGGTTGGCGAACAGCCCATATAAATGTTGACGAATACTGACTACGGCAGCTTCAGTAAGGTTAATGCCGTTATCATCAACTAGGCGGCCATGAGCAGCCTGCGCAATCTCAACACCCTCTCCAAGCATTCTTTCAAAAGCCCTCTCCTCTTGAGGAACCAGAGGAACCTCTAACAACAACGTTAACTGGGAAATCGGTTTATTGGGCTCAATAGTCGAACTTGTAAAAATAAGCTTGTTATTGCTGTAGTACTCAAACTGCCTTCCATTGCGAGCTAACTTGAAGCCACGCTGACGCATCAAACTTTCAAAATTAGCCCATGGACTTGCTTCATCAAAAACCACATTAAT
>TBL_comb47_HYPODRAFT_10008957_pt1 | contig 10100 bp, 7 predicted proteins | sample TroBogypolimnion_40_FD_10682 | JGI IMG/M metagenome (IMG submission 10682)
GAATATTTTAATTGCCAACGATTCCGTCCCTGATATGGATCATCCGGTCAGACATGCCTGCAAAATGTTCATCGTGGGTAACGATAATAAATGTTTGTCCGAATTTTTCCCTGAGGTTGAAAAAAAGCCGGTACAATTCTTCCTGATTATGGGAATCAAGATTTCCGGATGGTTCGTCGGCCAGAATAATTGCAGGATTATTGATCAATGCCCTGGCAACTGCGACCCGTTGTTTCTCACCGCCGGAAAGTTGCGAGGGTTTATGTCCAAACCTGTCATTCAATTCAAGGATACTGAGCAATTCTTTCGCCCTGGACTCTACCTCTTTCCGGCTTCGACGGGCAATATATCCGGGAATACATACATTCTCGAAGGCTGAAAATTCAGGTAGTAAATGGTGAAACTGAAATACAAAACCAATTTCCTTATTCCTGAACCGGGAGAGTTCCGATTCGCCAAATGAAAAAACATCTTTCTGGTTAATCCATACTTTACCAGAATCTGGTTTTGCCAATGTCCCAATGATCTGAAGAAGGGTGGTTTTTCCAGCCCCACTTGAACCCACAATGGTTACGATTTCTCCTTTTGTCACATGAAGGGAAATTCCCTTTAATACCTGAAGATCACCAAATGATTTTACAAGCAACTCTGCATTAAGCATTTAAATATCTTATAGATAAAAAACAGTATAACAAGCAGATCAGGATCAGTCTTTTAATTCCTCGTCAATCTTCCGTTTAATATCCACACCTTTTTTTTCAAGGTTTTCGGACATCTTGGTCAAATCCTGCTTGATATCGGCGGTATGGTTCTCAAATTCCATTTTGATATCATCAGTAGCTTTCTTGAATTCGCGCATCCCTTTACCGACTGTTCGTGCCAATCCAGGAATTGCATCCGCACCAAAAAAAAGCAATGCGAAGAAAATCACAACCATAAATTCACCACCACTTGGTATAAAGAGCAATATGTGTCCCATTTTGATTTACTTTTTGACAAAGATACAAATTTGGATCAGCAATGATCCTATTCGGACAATGAAATTATCTGCTGGTTGAAAAAGAGCACTGAACAAGGGACAATAGAAAATGGAGACAGGAAACTGAAGTTCGGGCAGGGCGAAAGGAAAACGGAAAATGCGCCTCAAAAAAATCGGTGATATTTAAAAAAATGATTTGCGCTTATGCTATATTTGTGCATTAATTATAAAACTAAAAATAATGATACTACTGGCAATTTCAGGAGAACATATTATGATTTTGGTTATCGCCCTGGTCATATTATTTGGTGGTCAAAAGATTCCTGAATTAATGGGTGGAATTGGGAAAGGAATGAAAGATTTTAAAAAAGCCATTAAAGAAGAGGATGGTGGATCTGAAGAAAAACTGAAAGAGACACCAAAGGCGATTACAAATAAAAAAGAAGCCATTAAAGAATAACGAACCTTTTCCCCTTCCATAAATTTGGCTGCCTCAAAATGGCGGCCTTTTTTATTGATTTATTCAAAATAAAAAAACCGGGACTGCAACAGTTCCGGGTTTTTTAAATCAAAATAGAAAACTATTTTTTGTCTCCCACGATCCTCTTGTTTTGAGGCAAAGCATCGTAAGCGATTGGTGTTGCAACAAATACCGATGAATAGGTACCGATAAAGATACCAAACAACATCGCAAAGATAAATCCTTTGATTGAAGTACCGCCAAATAGGAAGATAGCCACCAAAACGATCAATACGGTGAGCGAAGTACTGAAAGTCCTGCGCAAAGTACTGTTCATGGCATCATTATATGTTTTCAGGGTATCCTGTTTCGGATGCAGGTGAAGGTATTCTCGAAGCCTGTCATATACAACCACAGTATCGTTGATCGAATATCCCAACACCGTCAGGATCGCCGCAATAAACGACTGATCGACCGAGAGCGAAAACGAGAGATAACCATCCAGAAGAGAATAGGTCCCAAGCAGAATGATCGCATCGTGTGCCAGGGATACCAAACCTCCGATACCACAAGCCCAATTCTTGAAGCGGAACGCAATATAAAGGAAGATGATCAATAAGGCAAAGATTACCGACATAACGGCCTGTCTCTTGATATCGTCAGAAATGGTAGGTCCAACTTTCTGGGAACTCAGCTGGTAGTCTGTCAGGAATTTATCTTCTGTAACATTCTCATTCACAAAAGGTTTCAATCCTTTGAACAGGAGCCCTTCAATTTGTGAATCAATGGCCTCACCGTCTTCTGTGATTTTATAATCCGTCGTGATCCTCACCTGGTTGTTGCCACCATAGGTTTTAACTTCAGGTGCAGTGCCAAATTCAACAGCAAGCGCATTTGAAACAGCCTCAACTTTAACATCCCGATCGAATCGCACAACATAGGTCCTACCACCCTTAAAGTCGATTGAATAATTCAACCCTTTGAAAGTAAGTGACATAATGGAGACAAAGATCAGAAAACCTGAAAAGAAATAGAATATTTTGCGGCTTTGAATAAAAGGTACTGCTGTATGACGTAACCATTCTTTCGACCAATCGGTCACAAAGGTTATTTTGACATTTGTATCGAGCCAACGTTCAAAGATGAGCCTGGTAACGAAAATCGCAGTAAAAAGTGATACGATAATACCAATACACAATGTGGTCGCGAAACCCTTGATCGGGCCTGAACCAAAGATGTACAACACAATACCGGTCAACAATGAAGTCACGTGGCCGTCAATGATTGCAGAATAAGCATGGAAGAAACCATCCTTCACCGCGAGTCGTGCCCCTTTACCGGCCCGTACCTCCTCTTCACAACGTTCATAGATCAAAACGTTGGCATCAACTGCCATACCCATTGTCAATACAATACCTGCGATACCAGGGAGTGTTAATACAGCTCCAAGACATGCCAGAAATCCGACAACAAGGAAAAGGTTGACCAATAGTGCCATATTGGCGGCAAGTCCGGCCTTTGTGCTGTAAAACAGCAACATATAGGATAATACAAGGATAAACGCTGCGATAAATGAGATTGACCCACTTTGAATCGACTCCTGACCCAAAGTAGGACCAACAATCTCTTCCTGTACGATTTTTGCAGAAGCGGGCATGGCACCCGATTTGAGCATGTTTGCAAGGTCCTTCGCCTCCTCAACAGTGAAGTTACCTGAGATTTCGGTGCGCCCGTTAGGAATTTCGCCCTGTACGGTAGGGAACGATTGTACATAGTTGTCAAGCACAACGGCAACACTTTTACCCACATTCTCGCGGGTCATCCTTTGCCATATCTTGGCACCTTCGGCATTCATGTTCATGTCAACGACACTTGAAGCCTTGTTCTGCGCAAAGTCCTGACGGGCATCTACTACAACGTCACCGCCAAGGGGAGCTTTACCATCGCGGTTGGTCACTTTCAAGGCGATCAACTGGAAGAAATTGCCCTCTTTTTCAGTTGGCTGTGCAGCCCATCTGAACAACATCGTCCTTGGAAAGATCGATTTGATCTTAGGCAAATTCAGGTATTCACTCACTGTTGCAGTATCCCTGCTGTGGGCATAACCGATGATCGGACCACGGAAAAGCTGACCGTCACGCGATGTACTAGGAGACAAGACTGCAAAAAGCGGAAAGTTTTTGGCGATCTCTTCTGTGGAACCCGAAGCCAAAGAGTCTTTGGACTGTTTCTTAATTTCACTGACCAGGTCAGTCGATTTAGTTTTGGTTGAATCTGCAGCAGTTGATTTTGAAGCATCGGCAACAGTTGTGGATGTTTTTGTGAGTTCTTTTATTTCGCGAAGGCGTTTGTTGGCTTCGAGCAAATAGGGGTAAACTTCGCTGTTTTCATGAGTTTCCCAAAACTCGAGGTTTGCAGTTCCCTGAAGCAGTTTCCGAACACGTTTTGGATCCTTTACACCCGGAAGTTCAACAAGGATACGTCCTTTTGTTTGCAGCTGCTGAATATTTGGTTGAGTAACCCCGAAACGGTCAATACGTGTACGCAGGATCTGGAATGAGTTATCGATGGCACTGTTGGTCTGGGTGCGGATCACTTTGAGCACATCGTCATTTGATGAGTTAAAATTGACTTTATCCCTCAAATCAAGTGTATTGAAAATAGCCGCAAGTTTCGCGTTGGGGTCAACTGTTTTAAAAGCATCACCAAATAAAGTGACAAAATCGTCCTGCCCATTGGTCCGTTCATTTTTAATTGCCAAAGCAATTGCTTTTCTGAATGTAGAATCGGTACTGTTACCCGACATCGCCCTGATCAGATCAACAACTGAAATCTCAAGGGTTACGTTCATTCCCCCTTTAAGGTCAAGACCAAGAGGAATCGCAAATTCATTGACTTCACGAAACGTGTATTTGCGTAAACCCAGAAAATTGTAAACAGGCTGGCTCGCAATTGAGTCAAGATAAATGTTTTCACTTTTCTGTGCAAGTGCCTCTAACTGTAAAGATGTAGCACCCGGGTTTTTTTGTTTTGCCTGTGCAATACCAAAAGACTTCGCATCCCTTTCGACCATGTAGGTTTTAAAAGTGAAATAAAGCTGGTAAATACAAACTAAGGCTAACGAAATGGCTAAAAGCCGAATCAATCCTTTATTCTGCATTGGATAAACGGTTTAATTATCTGTATTGAATTATATTTAATACTCAAAAAACTCAGGTGGCAAAGATATTTATTTTTTCCAGAATATAAACTCCTTCAATCTCATATGTAAAAGCTTTTTTTAATGATTGAAAAACAATAAAAACGCAATTTATTGCAACTTTAAAACACAATTTTCAAAATCGATGATCGCTTTTCGGTCGAAAAGAAAATCGCAACCAAGGAGCCCTGCAATCTTCTTTTCGGAAAACTTTGAGTATTCCAGGTTAATGTGGGCAAAATCGACCAATGCTACATTAAGCGTTCCGAAGCTGTGCCCACCAAGGATCAGTTCAATGATTTTTCCTGAATTGGTTTCGACAACCTCTTTTCCCAAACCTGTCGCCATTACAGTTTCATCCTGACCAGCGATATAGCTATCCCCCAAAAAACTGTCGAAAACACTTTTTGAAGCACCCGTATCGATCACCCACCAATGGTCCTCAAGGCCTGGAATCCCTGCCTTAATTAATGGATGATAGGTTTTCAGATCAAGTTCGACAATCTCAAAACTGATTTCGTAAGACATAATAAATTCATTTTAATAAACAAAAAAAAGGGGCATAAAGCCCCTTTCCCGGCAATATTAAACATCTGTTTATTTCTTGTTCAAAGCATCAAGAACATTCATTACCTCGCGGACATGCCCTTCGCTCGTTTTCATTCCGGCCATCTCTTTTTCGTTCAAATGAAGTTCCACAATTTTTTCAACTCCGTTTTTACCCAAAACAACCGGGACGCCGAGGTAGCAATTTTCAATGCCATACTCACCCTGAAGTTGGATACAAACCGGGAAAATCCTACGCTGGTCCTTAACAATGGCCTCAACCATCTGGGCTGCTGCTGCACCCGGAGCATACCAGGCCGATGTACCCATCAATTTCACCAATTCTCCACCGCCACCCTTGGTCCGTTCAACAATAGCATTCAAAGTTTCGTCATCCAGCAATTCGGTAACCGGAATACCGCCAACCGTTGTATAGCGAAGCAATGGGACCATTGTGTCACCATGGCCGCCCAACAACATCGCCTGAATCTCTTTCTGGGAAATGTTTAACGCCTCTGAAAGGAAAGCACGGTAACGGGCCGTATCAAGGATTCCTGCCATACCCATAATTCTTGTCCTTGGAAGTTTGGAGGTAAGATGCGCCTGGTATGTCATTACATCCAACGGGTTGGAAACGATTATAATGATTGCATTGGGTGAATATTTTACAATGTTTTCAGTTACAGATTTTACGATACCGGCATTGATTCCGATCAAATCGTCGCGGCTCATACCTGGTTTACGAGGTAATCCTGATGTGATCACAACAACATCTGAATCTGCAGTCCGTGAATAATCGTTGGTAACCCCTACTGTGTGGGTATCATATCCATTAATCGGAGCTTTCTGCCAGATATCAAGTGCTTTACCTTCGGCAATCCCTTCCTTGATATCCAGCAGGATCACCTCATTTACCACTTCGCGATATGCCAAAACATCAGCACATGTTGCTCCTACATTTCCTGCACCTACTACTGTAACTTTCATACCTAAATAATTTGTTTTTTAATGGTCGTAAAGAATAGCTTATTCGTTTGCAGTCGGGAATTTCCCAACCAAATGCTATTACACAAAAAATTGAATTTGACTTTTCTGATGAAACAATAATTAATGATTGAAAAGATCATGCAAATCTAAATAGTTTGAAAGGATAAAAAAAACGATTCGTCACACTTAACAAATACTTAACACTTTTAAAGTACACTTAATATTAAGATTCAATTTAAAATTAAATAGCTGAATTATAAACTTTTAAATATATATAAAAATCAGGCCTCAGATCAGTATAGGCACCCTATTTATGAGTATTGCGCCCCTCCCAGCCACTTTTTCCTTTATCCATGAAAACTTCCTGCAAAGTTTTTGATACCCGATCGTCAACCTCCTCAACAAGTTGAATTCTCAAAGGATGGGTCAACCGCTTTTGCCAGGCGATTGCAGCAGCATATGGTAAAGTATCTTTGTCGAACTGATAAATAAGGTAAGCCCATTTTTCGGCAAACACATTTCCCTTCAATACCGGGACAACCTGTTGCATATTCGAAGAAAGGAAGGTGTGCGAAAGACCACGGGCCCAATAGATCCACGGGCCACCCGTTATGTAAAAAAACGGGTTCAGTAACCGTGTTGGCGATTCGATACCTGAATTGGAATAGTCGAGTTGGATTCCGGCAAAACCGATCCCTTTATCCTTATTAAAGAAAACGATCCACGGTACATCTGCCTCCATTTTCAAATCAGTAAGGTCTGGCATATTTTGAACGTCGTAAACAATCACTGTGTCCCTGACTGCATCATACCAGGCTGCATGTGTAATCAGCTCCCTCCTGAAAACCATTTCTGCATTCCGAAGCGCCAGACAATTAACTGTTTCGTTGATCCGCATACAGGTCGAACTGATGAAATAGGGCCTCCCTGGATAAAACTCATAACGCACAGAGGCATCCACCTCCGGCACACCGCGCAAATTATCCCATACTTCACTTTTGGCAATCACAGAACCTGAAACAATCTTATTCCCTTTTGGCGATTTCCAGTCGGCAGAGTGGGTCCAGGCTGCCGGTGGTACATAAATATCCGGATTCCAGTGAACTGCACCATTGGTTTCCAATCGGTGAAAAAGTGGAAATTCCGGCTTGCTTTTAAGGGTCATCTGGTCAAGATGACCAGAATTGGCGTGCAAAACCACTGAAAACTCGCTGTTATCAATCTGCAATCCAGGGGCTTCACCATTTACCTGAAGATCAGTCTTGTAACTCTTGACCATCGCATCCGGATTGTTGTAATAGACCAGGAATACACGGCTTGACTTTGCCGGCACATCGGCCAGAAAAGCGACCCTGGCAGAGACGGTTGGTAACCAAAGCGGCACTTTCCGGGTGGGGACCCCTTTTGCATCGGGTGCAAGATTATCCTCCTTCAGGTACTCCTGTACATCATAAACCTGTGAAATAACTTCGGTAAGGGCATGTGTTTTAGGATCGACTGCCACAACACGGACATCTCTTGTAAGCTGCTGTGCTTCATCAGGATAAAAAGGAAGCAGCACCTCCGTAGGTTCATTGGTCCGGCCTATTCCTGCTGTTTCGCTGAGCACAACCGATTTATAGCTTTTCCAGGCTTTGTCGAAGACTGAAATTCCCTCCGGTGCTTTAACGATTCTGTTAGCTGAAAGAAAAACATCATCCGGTGATGGTTTGGTCGTCTTCTTTACCCGAACCGTTATTTTGATATTGTAATCCTGTCCAGGCTGCCATTTCACCCACCCGATTACAGTGAGGTTTTTATAGTGGGTTCCATCAAGCGAAAGGCTGTAACCCGATGGTGGCCGCTCAGAGAGTGGTGGCCGGTGGAGATCCTGGAGTTCATCCTCCCTTTTGAGGTCGGTCGCGCGCAGAACTTTTCCGTCAACAGCTGCTTCAACTTCGATGATCGAAGATTGGGGCAATTCGAGGCTGGCCTTAAAATGGTAAAAGGGAATTCCCGGATCGGGATATCCCAATTCAATCTTTGTAATTGTCAATGCTTTGTCCTCTTTAGTTTTCTGTGCAAAAGCAGAGGTGCAATTGATCAGGGTCGTAAATAGTACAACCGGAAAAACAATAAAAAATATTTTTATTTTCTTCATAATGAGTGATCTATATATTATTGTTCTGTAATCAGGTTCCTTTCGCGCAATTCTTTGACCCCATTTTGCCATGGGCCTCCGGCACCCCAGATATAATATGAAAAATACATGGTACTTTTCTGGAAAATGGGCGTCCATGGCTGAAATTCGGCATAATAATAATGGGCTTCGGTATTCACCGGATGGTTCATCCACATATGGAGGAACAAAGGTCTCGTTACAGGGAAAGCACCAACAAAAGTGATGTCCTGTTTCGTGTCATAGCCGGCATTCCAGCCCTCTTTCAGGAAAAATAAGCGCCCATAATATCGTTCGGGTTTCATCCTGTATTCGTGCAACCCATCTCTCTCGGGAATGGTAAAAACATCCTCTGTTCCATGCGATTTACCCAATTCAACAATCGGCTGTGGGCCAATCACATTGGCTTCTGGATTTTTAAAAGTCAGTGCAAACTGAACTTCAAGGAGAGGTGAATTGCCATAAAGGGTAAAAATCTTCTCAATTTTATTCCCAAAGTAATCGGCGGTCATCTTTACCCTCACGTAATCACCCTCTTTTTTCAAAACTTCAACACTATATTGCTGATGGGTCTCCATGCTTCCCTGGCCAAGAAAATCTTCAAATCCTCCATAAGGATAATAGCCCCGCTTTCTGAATGCCCTGTTTTCGTCCACAGCTTTCTCCGGCCAGAGTTTAAACAAAATATTGTCATTGCGTGACTTGACAATGTACTCGATCACCCTCGCCCCTGTGGCCAAAAGGGTGATCTGAACACTGTCGTTTTCCATCCGGTACTCCTTGATACCATCGCTATTCAGGTCAACTTCATATAAATAAGGTTTGCCTGTCGGTTTCCCGACGCCCAATTGACTTAAGTTTTCAACACCAAGAGTGGATATTCTCACCTGATAACTGCCTGACGGTACCTCCAGTTCAAAAGGAACATCTTTAAATGTTCCGGTTGGTGTGGTACAGGTTTTTGTGCTTGTATAAATAATTTTTTTGGGATTTGTCTTGTCAAACACTTCCAGTTTTACAGGGAATGAAGAATTTTTAGAGAAATTGTGAATGGTTACCGGATAAGTCACTTTGGGTGCATGGCCATATAGAAGTTGATGCACTGAAATGGCAGGGGGCATATCCAACATCGAAAGTGTACTTTTCTGGTTCTTTTCCCAAGAATAATGAACGGCAATCGGATTGGTCCGGTTCATTGCCGATGGAAGAAGCTGTACCCCAAACTGGATCGTTTTCGAACTATTTGCCGGCAGGTTGACCTGAACATTCAGATCACCTGACCCTTTCAACTCAGGTGGAAGCACAACCTCAACATTCCCTGAAACGGGATGTGCATAAGTATTTGAAACAACAACGTTGAGTTGATAGCCTTCCATACGGGCCTCCAGATTAATCCTGTCGCCGAAATATTCCTCCAGAAAAACCCGGTCGAGAAGTAGGAACTGAAGGCTGTTCCGATACATTGCTGGTCCCATCATAAGACCATTATTTAAAACAGCAACTTCGCGCCGGTCCATAATGGCTTCCCACATCAGCTCTTTGGTCAATTGCGCCCCTTTGTTGACAAATAACACCATACAAGGGATCGCATCGCTTTCCAAATTTCCGGTTGTTGTCACAAATGGCACGTTATCACGGTCGATTTGTTCCTTGTTCCCTTCTGTTGCAAGATAACCATCGTAATGAAAGTTAACGGCTGCAGTATCGAATACCTGCCTGAAAACGTAACCGTTTTTTGCGTGGGCATAATTCACCCACGAATCGAGGGTAA
>TBL_comb47_HYPODRAFT_10008959_pt1 | contig 10098 bp, 8 predicted proteins | sample TroBogypolimnion_40_FD_10682 | JGI IMG/M metagenome (IMG submission 10682)
ATCCACTTCCCGCAAAATGCGAATCTTATCTTCCGTCGTATACCGTTTGCCTTTCATGGTCTGGTCCTTTCGTTGCGCCCAGACTAACAAATTGAGTGGCCCGAAAAAGCGAAGTCACCTCAACCCCTTCAATCATCGTTCAACCCGCCAGTCAGGCAACCGCGCCCAGCGGGACAATTTCGTTTAGTGTTTCTGCGTCTGGTGCTGGCACGTTGGCTTACCAGTGGGCAAAAAATACAACGAATCTTGCCAACGGCACATTTTCAGGCCGTGCTACTGTCTCCGGCGCGACCACGTCCACACTCACGCTTACCAGTATCACCACAAACGACCAAGCCAACTATACTTGCATCATTACAAACAGCTTTGGAAGCGTTACGAGTTCAATCGCCTCACTCGCTGTTTATGTCGCGCCAACGATAACCACCCAACCGATTGGATATACTAACATTGTTGGCTCGAATTATACATTTTCAGTAGTCGCATCAGGCTCGACGCCGTTCACATATCAATGGCAATACAATAGCGCAAACATTCCTTCCGCCACGTTGAATGTCTATACGATAAACAACGCAACAACGAACAATTCAGGCAGCTACATGGTGTCCGTCAGCAATCCAGCGGGGACAGTTAATAGCTCAGTTGCAAATTTATTGATTCTCGCGCCGCCTGTAATCACAACACAACCAGCAAATGTAACAACGGTTTTAAGCAATTCCGCTACATTTACAGTAATAGCAACAGGAAGCTTATTGCATTATCAATGGAGGCAAAATAACAGCCCAATAATCGGAGCGACGAACAGCAGCTATACCGTAACGAATTCATTATATTCCGCTAACGGCAACTCATATAACGTGATTATCACCAATCTAATTGCAGGCATAACAAGACCGCCAATAGCTAATTTAGGTCAGGTTCTTAGCAGCTCTGCAACATTAAATGTTGTCGGGATGCCAATGATTACTGTGCAGCCGGAAAACCAGACAGCAGGAGTTGGTAGCAATGCAACATTTTCTGTCATTGCATTATCTGGGGCATCACCGCGCAGTTATCAATGGTATAACACAAATTCAGCAATTGCGAATCAAACCAACAATTCATTAACCATTCAAAATGTTCAACTGACAAACTCCGGCAACATTTACTATGCCATAATTTCTAATAGTTATGGAGCCGTAACTAGCAGCATAGCCATTCTCAATGTCGGCTATCCGCCAGCAATAGTCCAGCAACCAGTTTCAGTGCTAACTACATCGAGCGGGACGGCTTCATTTAGCTGCATTGTCACCGGCACTCCGCCAATTGCATGGCAATGGTTTAATAACGGTGTAGCTTTAGCAGGCCAGACAAACTTAACCTTAAGCCTACGTTGAAATGTTGTTTTAGAGTCTATCGGCTTTCGCCTCGCGATATGTGCATATTCATATTGAAAAGGACGAGATTGCACGATTGAAGCGAACTTGCCAGCGATACATAACCAATCTCAAAACGATGAATACAGGCGGCGGCCTGACATTTCGCGGTAAGGACATTTCCCTATCAGATGATGAATTTGCCAATGCCACCAAGACCGAAACTGGAATTTGCACCGCGTTTGCATCCGCTACGGCACGTTACGATAACAAGAAAAAAAACCTTGGTTTGTTCGTTGAGTTTGCGCGATAGGTCGTCTTTTGAATTTACGATTTGAGGGGCGGGTTTGGTTCATTCTCCCGCGCCTTAATGTTGACGTTAAGCTTCAACGTCAATCGGCTATAATTGATGTTCTCCAATGGTAGCCAAAGGGTTTGCCGTTTGTGTTTCGGCAAACCCTTCTTCTTTTCCTTTCAATCGTTTTCCATGTAGCCGTTTAAGTTAGATACCCCCAGCGCGGTTTGCGAGGCTCAAGGCATCAAGAAAACCATAAAAGGGTAATACGTCTCGCCGCTTAATAAATTAAAATAAATTTACACGCTCACACAACAGGCACGGTTCGCAGGATTCGAGTTTAATAAAACAGGCATCGAGAAAACAAACAATGTCAAGGCTAATCATCTTGACTTTAGTTGAAAGGTCTGACAACATGGGAGCATGGGAAGACTTGGCGAACTCCCTGCCAGCGAATATGACTTTGCTCCGTGTAGGTGCGAAGATTTGCAGTAGGTGAGTGACCGCAAGCCCCGAATAATGCTAACGATTGATGAAGTCAAACCGCTCGTAAAAAAACCACAGATAGCGAAGACGCTCGCTTGCTCCCCGCGCCAAGTGGACAACTACATGGCACAAGGTATGCCGCACCAAAAGCCGTCACCGCGCAAGGTGACGTTTGATACCGCAGAAGTGTTGAAGTGGTATAAAGACCAATACGGCCTGCAACGCCGTAAAGGTCTCGCCTGCAATTAAACAACACTCTCAGGCAGCATCGGAACAGGCGGCACGGTATCGCCAACCAGTTTCGGCGGATTGATTGCAAAAAACTTTTCCGCCTCTGTTTTGGTCACAAGTTTCCGATAGTGCTTGTGAATCATCTTCGGACTGTTTCCAGACCATGACGCAATTTTTGCTTCGTCATCGGTTGCAGCTAAAGCGTAACTGATGAAACTGTGGCGCGGTGCGTTGTGCTTCCATTCAATGCCAGCGGCTTTCGCAGTCGCGGCGAGTCGCTTATCAAAGGCATCGTCTGTAAATTCCCAGAGTTTTCCTTTTTTGTCGGCGTATGGCGCAAGCCACTCAAAAAGGTTTTCGTGAATTGGCACAATGCGACGTGCGCCAGTTTTTGCAACACCAGCTTTCAAAATGATGTGACGCTCTTTGAAATCAATTTTGTCCCATGTAAGGCGTTGAATTTCCGCGCTGCGAACGCCAGCAAACAAACCAATCGCAAGGCACGGCAAAAAATCCTCGGTTGCACTTGCCATGAGTGAACGCGCTTCATCTGGCGTGAAAATTTCCGGTTCACGTTCGTCAATGTCAACTTCGTCAACGTCATCAACTACATTTTCACGGACGAAGCGGCGTTTTTTGTCCATAGCGAAATTGAACAGCGTGTTCACGACGCGACGATTATTCTGGTAACTTTGCGCGGATAGTTTTTGACCGTCCAACCATTCCTGAATTTGAATGGCTGAAACATCGCTGATGTTGCACGGAAACGCTCCCGCAAATTTTTCCAAGCGGTATGTCAAATCTTCGATGTAGCGGTCTTTGGCGTTACGCGCTTTCTTTTCCGCCAACATATCCGCGACGACTTCAGAAACTTTCTTTTCCACAATCGGCGTGTGCTTCGTTTTGTAAAACTGGATGGCCACGCCAACGGTTGCCAAGTCGCCAACCTGTTTGACCGCTTCCACGATGGCAGCAACGGCGGCGGAGAGCGTGAGGCCCAAGGGTTGCAGCGATTGTGTCACGCTCGCAAATTCAATGGATTGTTCACGAGTCATGCTTGCGCTCAACACGTCCCTCTGCGATAATTGCCGCGCAAGTCTGGTTGCAGCGTCAATCGCGTCTGCTTCATTGTCGTATGCGTCAAACTTGCGAACGCCAGTGGAGTAATTGGCTACCCGATAGCGGGTGTTGCCTGCTGGATTCAGGTCTTTGTAAATTGTAACCGTGATACGGCCAACGGTGACTGTCCGTGGCCATTTTTCAGCCTTTGAAGGCTGGCTTGACGATGTGTTTGACATAGGCGCATTGTGTCAAAGTTGTGTCAGGATTACAAGAAAATTTTTAGCTTTGAAGCGTGAGACGCCAGTTAAACGCTTCTAAAACAATGGTTTGGAGAGATGGCCGAGTGGCTGAAGGCGCTGGTTTGCTAAACCGGTATACGGTCAAAAGCCGTATCGGGGGTTCGAATCCCCCTCTCTCCGCCATTCTCACTTTCGTGACTGAAAGTGACAATGGGTGACGCGGGGTGATTTTCGTCAATGTTTCCAACTGTTTTTCCTACCTTGATGGTCTTCAATCCGATGACCGACGGTGACACGAATTGACTGCCTGCGACTAAAGTTTGTGTGTCTATTTGTGTGTCATCAAATGACGGCAGTCCCCGGACAGTAGCCGCCAGTGGCAGTGCCGCCGCGTCCGTATAGGTTTTCATCGTCAGCCGCATGTCGCTGTGACGTGCCAGTTCCATTGCTTCACGCGGCGAAACACCCGCCCGTTGCAACCGTGTGATGTAGGTCATTCGTAACGCATGGAAGTCCACCCGGTGTCCACGTTCATCTTGCAATGAAATGCCTGCTGCCTTGAAATCTGCCCGGATCACTTTCATGGCCGGAACCCGTTCGGGAAATACCAAAGTTTCCGGCGTCACTATTCTGGAGGATTTCCATGCCTGCAATTCCTTCACCAGTTCGGGATGCAACGGGCGCGGTTGTTCTTTGCGGCTCTTGCTCTTTGCCACGGGAACGACATAAAACGGATTGGCCACGTCCAAATGCAAATCACCCCAATGCAACGCATTGATTTCACCGCGACGCAATCCGGTGTGCAGTGCGAGCAGATACAACGGCCGGCGTGGTCCTGCCAGCAATTGGCGGGCTTCATCGTCATTCAAGGCCCGGCGGTGGAAACTTTCTTTGCCGCGCGCATCCACTTTGGTGACGAGTTCAAACGGATTGGCTGCGACGCGATTCTGTTTCCGCAGCCAGGAAAACATCGCCGACAGTGCCGCCTGATATTCATTGATGGTTTTTGGGGTCTGTTTTTGTCCAGCCCGCCAGCGCAGGAATGAATCCGCCGTGGCTTCACGAAGATTTTGCCATTTGCATTCCCGCATGAGCCGCCGGAGCCGCTTATCCACATGCCGGACGTGATCGGCGGAACGTCCCAATGCCTTCAAGTCAGCAACGTATCCATCCACTAGCCGTTCCAACGGACTTTCAAACGTCTCGCGTTGCGCCATTGGTGAAATTATCCCCACGGCGGTCCGCTCGTGGTCGCGGGTGATGTCCCGGAGTTTTTGTTCGGCCACCTGCTTGTCAGAAACCCCAAGCGAAACGTCGCGAGTCTTGAGGTCGCCTTCCAATTTCAATCGTGCGCGCCAAGTGCGACTCGAAATCAATTTGCCGGCGCGCCGACGTTTAGTCCGGTAGATGTATGCAATCATATTTCTCCTTTCGTTCAATTTGCATTTTGCCCGCTCAATCGTCGAAAATATTCTTTCACTTTGCTTTCGAGCATCCCCACCACGCCGCCGCTGCGAACCAACGGCGGCAACTCGCCGGCTTCCGCCTTCCGTCTTACCGTCCGTTTGCACACGCCGAAAATCCGTTCCAGCTCCGGCAGGCGTATCAGCCGGTCGTTAAATTCATTTTGCGGGTTCATCGTCGTCCTTCCATTTCCAGACTTTTGTTTTTTTATCCCACTCCATGCCTTTTTCGAGCCGCTTTCGATAAAATTCAGCCTTCTTGCCGGACGCCATCGCCGCCATCGCTTCCGTCAGCAGCAAAAACATATCCTGTTGCCGGTTTTCCGTGCTCAATGGCTCCTCATATCGGACTTTCCGATTGCCCTTGTCCTTGGGATCGGTGGACACAAATTCCACGGCTTCCTTGGCCTCCTTGGGGGTTTTAGGCTCGTCCGCCGCTGCGGCGGGCTTCAGTTTTTTCCGCTGCTCCATCAGACTTTCGTCTGGCTCATCCACATAACCCATCCGGCGTTTCATTTCCGCCACCCATGCCTTGCATTCGCTCAGGGACAGCATGATGTAGGGACGCAGTTTGACTTTGCGTTTGGTGCCGAAGAACGTGCTTTCGATGCGGGTGATGTAAAAGAAGAACGCGGTGAGTTTGCCTTCCTTGATGCGTTTGTGAACCGCCGCCCGCTGAACGGGCACGAACATGGTGACACCGGCGGGCGAGATGCCCACGTCTCCCTTGAAATACCAGCCGAGGTCTTCAATCCACTGGCCGCATTCGGCGTGTGTCCCCTCCCGGCGATAGGCGCGCGTGCCGGGCGTCGGCTCGCCGACAATTTTGCGCAAATCTTTCGGCACTTCGATGAATGGAAACTCAATGAATCCCATATTTCTTATATAGTATCACAAAGAATACAAGTGTCAACCACAATCTATAGGGACAACTTCACAACGAGGAGTGTGGGGATTTTGACTGGGGCGGCCAGCGTTCGCTGTGTATTTTTCTGAAGCTGTGTCAGGAGTGGAATTGCTTGCCGTGGTGCGCCTCGACCACTTATCCCCGAGTGCGTTCTGGTTCACTGAGCGCGCGGCTTTCACCGCGTGACATTACCGCCGTTGGAATTTGATGGTAGCGTTTCCAAGTGGCTTTCGCGTTGGAAGCAAATGCTCCATGTGTAACCGCCGGAGATTTGCGGTGAGCGATGTTTTTGTCCAACCGCCGCCGCCAGCGCCGGATTGTCGGTGAGCCGCAGATCAAGGCGCAGCCAGAGGAAGTTAGAACTATTGTGACCGTTTGGAAATCAGTTTCATTTAAGGGATACGGACTTGATCCACTGGATTTGCAGCCGGAACGGACCAGCCTGTTGGTCGGAAATCAGGAAGCCCACGGATGTCACCTTCGCCGGATCGAGTGGCGGCTCGCCCGTCAACACCCGGCCCCGGAACGTCGGCACAAATTGTTTCAGCGGCAGCCGATGTTCAGTCCACTCGCCCGGCTTCGTCGTGAAACTCGTTTGATAGATCGCGCTGTCAAAACTTCCATCCATGCGCGCGGTAAACTTGTAGCGATGCCCGTCGCCAAAAACGCGGATGACGAAGGCATCGGCTCCGGCCAGTTCGTGGCTCGCAGGCGCAGAGCGCGCGGAGGCGAAGCCGCCATTGTTCGCCAGCGAAACGGCGCCGTGAAAAACGGCCGCGCCGTTGGTCAAGCGAAATTCACTGGTGGACACGCCGCCCATCACGTCGTCATTGACGACTTGCCAGGCGGCCGCGTTGGTGATGGTTTGAAAATTAAAAATAAAATTATCCGCGGCGTGGGTGTTCATAGTGAGAAGAATTGAGCCGACGATGGGCAACAACATTCTACCCGCTTGTTCGCCAATTCGCCGCACGCTTTAGCCTTTTTTATTTTGCTGGCGGAAAACTTTGGGGCTGGTGCCACTGATTTGCTGAAACTGCCGGTTGAAATTGGACAGGCTTTCAAACCCGCTGGCGTAAGCGGTTTCCGCCACGGTGGCGTCGGTTTCCAGGAGCAGTTTCCGGGCGTGGCCGATGCGCACTTCTTTGATGAAGTCAGACAGCGTGCGGCCAGTCACGCGTTTGAAATAATGGCAGAACGCCGAGAGGCTCATGCCGACCGTCCGGGCGATTTCCTGGTGGTCGAGCGCCTCGGCGAAATGTTTGAAAACGTATTGGTAGGCTTTGTTGATGCGCTCGCTGGCAAATTCATCCACGAAGGCGTTGAAACCGGGACTGGACAAGGGTTGCTTTTCGTCAGATTCGCAAAGAGTTTTAAGGATGGTTAGCAGGCTAATGACCGCGCCGAGTCCAGTTTCACCTTTCAATCGCAACATTTGTGCCTTCACTTTGTTTCTGGTGGCGCCGGTGATGAACAACCCGCGCCGGGCGCGCAAAAGGAGCTTGCGCACTTCGGTCAGTTCCGGCATCGAGAGAAACTCCGTCCCGAAACATTCTTCGCGAAACTGGACGACCAGCGAGTGGGCGTAGCTGGCCGAAGTTTTGGCGGGCGCGTCGTTGCGCCAGTAGTGCGGAAGATTCGCCCCCAGCAGCACCAGATCGCCCGGGCCGAAGCGCGCGAGGCTGTCGCCCACAAAGCGCTTGCCGGTGCTTTGCAAAATGCAGGTCAGCTCACATTCGGGATGAAAATGCCACGGGCTGGAGAATGCCGGCAGCTTGAACTCGCGGATGGCAAAAGAATTCAGCTCGCTGCGCGGAATCAGCTCAAAATTGGCTTTGGAGGTCACTTGCATGGATTTTGGGAACTTTAATTTCCAGCCTGCCAATTTGCAAGCGCAACGATGTGCGTGGCGCGAACTTCCAGACTTTGGGGGCGAAAAATCATTGGCCTTGATAAATTTCCCCTTCAATGAAGCGTTAGTTTTCGACAGTGCAGCGGTAGATGAAATTGCTCGGGGCATGTATGGTTGAGCAATTGCAAATCCAAGCCGCCAAATTAACAGTCATAAAGTCCATGAAAAGAAAGAATCATTCACAAGCATTCACGCTGATTGAACTGCTCGTGGTCATCGCCATCATCGCCATTCTTGCGGCGATGTTGTTGCCAGCGCTTGCCAAGGCCAAGGAGCGGGCCAAACGGATCAGTTGCACCAACAACCTGAAGCAAATCGGTCTGGCCTGCCAAATGTATGCTAACGACAGCGCCGACAAATTGCCGGTCTATATCTATGCCTACTTCCCGTGGGATGTGGACAACAATGTCGCCACCAACTTGCTCGGCCAAGGGATGAGCCGGGATATTCTCTATTGTCCCTCGTTTCAGACTTTCAACGACACCAACCTCTGGAACTATCCGCTCGCACCGCACAAAATCATCGGCTACTATCTGGCCTTTTCCGGTCCAAGCTTTACTGGCTTGAACGTAACCAACTGGAACACCAAAATAACGCCCACGCCAATTGCAATCAGTGGTCCTGCCGGGGCGCTGACCTTCACGCCGAGCGCTTCAGACCGCGAACTAGGCACGGATGCGACCATTTCAACCGGCAACCCGCCCAACTTCACCGCGGTGCCAGTTGCGATTGCATACAGCGGGGCAACGTCTGTCCGCTCCCCGCATTTGGACGGATCGATCCCTGCCGGCGGCAACATCCTGTTCTTGGATGGTCATGTTGGCTGGCGCAAGTTTGCGGGCATGTCCATTCGCGGATCCGGTAACACCGGTTCTGTAATCGCCTCATTCTGGTATTGAGGCTCGCACGACAAAACTTCAACATAAACTCTTAAGCTGCTTTTAATTACTCTTTGGAATATTAACAAAATCATGGTCAAACTATTTAACTTGGCGAAATTGACCTTCGTCGCGTTAGTTGGATTAACTGGATTAACGGATTGTCTGGAGGCACAAATTGATTTCACCTTCATCATGCCGGCGGCCGACCTGCGGGGCGAGTCATGGAGCTACACGACCGCCGGGCCGATGTCCGGCTGGCAGACGAACGGCTTTAATGACTCGCCGTGGAGAAAAGGTAAATCAGGCTTCGGCACGGTCGGCACACCCAATGCGGTTATTGGCACAGTTTGGAACACCGATGACATCTGGTTGCGGCGTGAATTTGAAATGCCTGCGCCGCCGTGGGGCGATGTGCAACTCTGGCTGCACCACGATGAAGATGCGGAGATTTTTATCAACGGTGTCCTGGCATTTCAGACCAATCGCTGGAGCGCGGACTACGACGCCTATCCCCTGACGACGGCAGGCCGCGCGGCCTTGAGAGCAGGAGAAAATTTAATAGCCGTGCATTGCCACCAAACCACCGGCGGACAATACATTGATGCCGGTCTGGTTGTTGCCAGTCGCACGCAGTTGGTCACGAACCTCTGGACGCCCGCACACGCGTGGAACTGGTTCACCAACCAGCCGCTCCCCATAGGTTTCAATTACGTCCCAGCGAAAAGCATCAGTTACACGGAAATGTGGATGGACTACTCGTTTGACCCCAAGCTGATTGACGGCGAGTTGGCGCTGGCCCAGAAGGTTGGCTTTAACTGCCTGCGCGCTGTGCTGTCGTATGTGGTCTGGGAAGCGCAACCAGAAGCCTTCAAGCGACGCTTTGAGACTTTTCTTTCCGTCTGCGAACGGCACGGCATCAAAGTCATGCCCTGTTTCTTCGACGATTGCGTTTTCGGTCCGATCAGCGATCCCGAATTCGGCAAGCAACCCGATGTCGTTCCCGGCTGGTATGCGAACGGTTGGACGCCTAGTCCGGGCCATGAGCGCGTGCGTGATCCGAAAGCGCGCCCGTTGTTGGAGCGTTATGTGAAAGGCATCATGACCGCTCATCGCGGCGATCCGCGGATTTTTTGCTGGGATCTTTACAATGAGGCCGGCAATTCCGGCCTGGGCAACGCCACGCTGCCGTTGCTCACGGACACCTTCCGCTGGGCGCGCGAAGTGAATCCGGCCCAGCCGGTCACTTCTGGCATTTATGGCGGCAGCC
>TBL_comb47_HYPODRAFT_10008963_pt1 | contig 10090 bp, 7 predicted proteins | sample TroBogypolimnion_40_FD_10682 | JGI IMG/M metagenome (IMG submission 10682)
TTGGCCGCGACTAAATCAGGCTCGGTCAAAAGAGCGACCAATTTCGCCTGTAGATCACTCACGTCTTGGCTCGCGAAAGAAAAGCCAGTGTCGCCCACCGCTTCCTGGTTGCCCTCAATGTCGCTCACTAAGCAAGCATCCTGATGAGCCATAGCTTCTAAGAGCGCGATGGACAAGCCTTCCATTTCTGAAGACTGGACAAAAAGATAAGCGTTAGCATAGAGCTGATCCAGCGTCGCACCGGTCTGATTGCCGGTAAAAATAATGCGCGCGTCTCCAGCCGCGATTTTTTCCAGTTCGCCCTGATATTCGCCCTCGCCCACGATCACTAATTTTTTGTCGGTCGCGAGTTCTTTATACGCGGCGATCAGATACTGCAAGCCCTTAAGTTTAATAATCCGGGAGACGCTTAAAATATAGCTGCCCCGAGACAAGCCCCAGGTTTGAATCTTATCCGCGCCGGCTTCGTTATATAAATCCGCGCCATTAGGCACAACCATGGCGACGCGGCCATATTTTTTAGAAATATAATCTCTAGTCGCTTCAGTTAAAACAATCACTTCGTCCGCGTAGCGGCACATAGCTTTTTCTCCAGCTCTCAGCATGAACTTAGCGAAGGGGCTCCATTTGTCATTATAATAATCAAAGCTATGCAAAGTCCCGACAACTTTGACGCGCGGACTAAGCAGCTTAGGCAGCCAGCATAAAAGCGCCGGCCCCACGCCTTGAAAATGAATGACATCAACTTTCCGCGCTAGGACATCAAGACAAGCTAAGAAAGTATGGGAAATGTTGGCCAAGTTCTTATTCTTTATGTAAGGCAAATTTATAATCTTGATACCCCGATATTCCTTGAGTTCAGGGGAAGAGTAGCCGCGGCGATTATATACCAAAACCGTCTGGCCGGAAGCGGCTAGGTTAAGGGCTAAATTTTCCACGTATCGTTCAACGCCGCCATTGCGGGTTGGGATACCTTTTTGTCCGATAAAAGCAATTTTCATACACATATATAATAACTACTTATTCTAATATATTATTTATGATTTGTCAATGGGATTTGGGCTTTTCGGCTATCATTAAATAAAAGGCTAATATAAGCCACAAAAAAGCACCCTTGGCCAGGGTGCTTTTAGGCTCTCTTAATTAAGTATTTTAATTCATTTTATAACCACTTTTTCCGCTTGAAGAAAAGAATCATACCTAAGGAGCAGAGAACCATGAGGCCGATGACTAGCCAGAAGCCATTAGGCAGATTAACTAGAGGCGTGTCCGCCGTTTTCATGCCGAAAATGGCGGCCAGAAGCGTGAGCGGGAAGATAATGACTGAGAAGATGGTCAGGGTCTTCATGATATCCGTCATCTGGCCATCCAGAATGGCTGAGTTGGTGTGATTCAAGACTTCCACCATTTCTTTTTGGTTATCCAGCATCTCCCAAAGGCGCTTGGAGTGATCCACTAAATCGTTATAATATTTTTTAATCGCCGTCTTGTCTACCAGCGAGCTGGGCATCTCCATTAGCTTCTGCAAAATATTTTTATGGTTCTGCATGATTTTCCGAATATTGACGATATTATGCCGAAGATTAAGAATGCGGCGGACGGCCTTCTTCTGCTGGCCGGAAAAAATCAGGTTTTCCGTTTCATTAATACTCAGACTATTTTCATCTAAAAGCTTATAACAACTATCCATTAGATGCTCAAGAATTTCATAAAGCAGAATAGCCGAAGATTCAATCTCATAGGCCAAAAGGGAATCCGGACTTTTCTTACCGAGCCGAAAAAAGTCAGATAGAGCTTTAAGATTATTGTTATTAACCGTGACCAGATAGCCATGGCCAATGAAAAAATCCACTTCCGACGCGATTATCCGGCCGTCGCGGAAAGCCGGGAAGTGCAGTATCAAATAAATATAATCCTGGCCCCGAAAAATCATCGGCCGCTGGAAGGAAGTCGAGGCGGCGGCCATTTTCAGATGGGCCAAATCAAATTTGAAGTTTTGGCGCAGGTAGTCAATCTCCGCTTTGCCGGCACTCATGATATTAACCCAGCGCAAAGTCGGCGCGGTGCGCGGATTGTCGATTTTCAGCTCTTCAATCCGTTCGCTTATCTTTTTATAATTAGCCATAAAAAATAAAATTTGGCTTTGACGAAAGCGTTTTTTTATAATAAGATTAAGATAAAGAAATTATAGCATATGACTAATATTTTGGGAATAAATTTAAGCGGTCTGACGCCCTCGGAAATATCGGACAAGATAAAGGGCTTTTTAAATTCCCCAACCGGGCATTATATCGTGACGCCGAACCCGGAAATCATCCTCGCTTCGCACCATGATGAAGAGCTATTCTTCATCCTGAACCAAGCCGATCTGGCCGTGGCTGACGGCTTCGGCCTAAAAATTGCCGCTTGGATAATGCGCGGGAAAGTATACCGTCTGACCGGCGCCGATCTGACCCTGGAATTATTAGCGCTCGCCGCCACCCAGAAACTGAAAACCATGATTTTATTTAGAAAAGACGGCCTATCTTCCGCTCAAGAAATTAACAAGGCCTTAAGCGAAAAATACCCGACCTTAATTTACAAAACCCTAGCCATTGAGCGCGAATCGGTTTTAACTGAAGCGGAGAATAAAATTGTGACTGATTTCGCGCCAACCTTAGTCTTCGCGGCCGTGGGCAGCCCTTACCAAGAAAAAATTGTTTATCATGGCTTAAAAGTTTGGCCCTCCGTCCGCTTGGCCCTAGGCGTGGGCGGGGCCTTTGATTTTATTAGTGAAAAAATTAAGCGCGCGCCGCAAGGCTTTAGACAATTAGGCCTAGAGTGGCTGTGGCGGCTAATTAAACAACCGAAGCGGATTGGCCGAATCTATAACGCGACTTTCGTTTTCATGAACAAGCTTATTAAAGTCCGCCTGGTTTATCCGCATCTCTACCGCCCCAATGTCGCTTGTTGGGTCTATAAGAAAGAAAACGGACAAATTAAAATTTTACTTTTAGAAAGGCGCGATGAAGCCGGACATTGGCAGTTGCCGCAAGGCGGCCGGGATGGCGAAAGCGCGGCCAAGGCTGGCGCGCGGGAAATTTGGGAAGAAACCGGTTTGAAAAATATCGCGGCCCGCGGCGTTTTTAAAAATCTTTATCACTATGACTTTCCGCCTACTAATCGGCGGCGCGGCGATGATGAACCGCGGCTCATGTCGCGGCGCTTCCAGTCTGATTATCGCGGCCAGAAGCAAGATTTATTCGTGGCCGAATTCTTAGGCCAAGACACTGAGATAAAAATCAATTACTGGGATCATAACGCCTGGCGCTGGGTGAATTTAGAAAATATTTTAGACTCAGTTTATCCCAATCGGCGCGAGGCGACTGAAATTTTCTTAGATAAATTCCTGACTTTAAATATTAAATAATCAACCAATTTTATGCTATTTGCCAAAAATAAAATCCGCTTGCGCTTCGCGCCATCGCCCACCGGCTTTTTGCATCTGGGCGGCCTTCGTTCCGCGCTCTTCGGCTATCTGATTGCTAAAAGCCAGGGCGGGAAGTTTATCCTGCGCATTGAAGACACCGATCAAAAAAGGGAAGTAGAAGGAGCAGTTGATGGACTAATCAAAATTTTGGATTGGGCCGGAATAAAATTTGATGAAGGACCGGGCATCGGCGGAAAGTATGGACCATACACGCAGACTGAGCGCCTGGCGATTTATCATGAACATTGTGATAAACTTCTGCAAGAAGGCAAAGTTTATCGCTGTTTTTGTACACCCGAACGCTTGGAAGAAATGCGCGCCGCGCAGACCGCCCAGAAAGAAGCGCCGCGCTATGACCGTTTATGCCGTGATTTAGACCCCACAGAAGCCGAGCGCCGCGCGCAAGCCGGCGAAACTTTTGTTATTCGCCAAAAAATGCCTTTAGACGGCATCATTACGGTTCATGATGAACTCTTAGGCGACATTAAATTTCCCGCGCGCGACTTAGACGACCACGTTCTCATAAAGTCTAATGGCGTCCCGACCTATCAATTCGCCAACGTCGTGGATGACCATCTGATGAAAATCTCCCATGTCACCCGCGGCTACGAATGGCTGCCGTCCTACCCGCGCAATATTCTGCTTTACCAAGCCTTTGGCTGGACACCGCCGAAATTTATCCACTTGCCGCTTATTCTTAATAAAGAAGGCGGCAAATTAAGCAAGCGCCAAGGCGATGTTTTCGTGGAACAATATCGCGATGCCGGTTACCTACCCGAGGCTCTAATTAATTTCTGCGTGCTCATGGGCTGGCATCCGAAAAGCGACCAGGAAATATTTTCGCTCGCCGAGCTAAAGAAAGTTTTTTCCATTTCCGGTATGGGGACTAGCCCGGCAATTTTTGACACGGAAAAACTAGATTATTTCAATGGCTATTACTTGCGCCAAAAGCCCTTAACTGAGTTAGCCGAACTCTGCCGGCCTTATCTTGAAAAAGCGGGCTATAAAGCTAAAGATACCAGCGAACTAGAAAAATTCGTGGCCTTGGCCCATGATCGCCTAAAAAAACTGAGCGACGCGCCGGAGTATTGCGGCTTCCTATTTTCACTCCCGGACTATGATCCCAGCCTTTTGGTTTGGAAAAGCTCCACGCTGGACGCCGCTAAAAGCAATTTGCGCGAACTGAGCAGCGAACTAAAAAAAATAAGCGAGGCTGATTGGACTAAAGAAACTTTGGAAAAAAATATTTTGGGTTGGATAAAGGCGAATGACCAGAAAAATGGCGACTATCTCTGGCCCATGCGCGTCGCGCTCACCGGACTAAAGAATAGTCCCGGACCCTTTGAAACAGCGGCCGCTCTGGGCCGGACAGAAAGCTTCAAACGTTTGCAGAAAGCGCTGGCTTGAGGCGAAACCCAAAAAAAGTGTTATAATATATTAAATGAATAGAAAAATACTCATCGCGACGATAAGCTTTATATTTTTAGCCGGGCTACTAAGCTCGGTTCTTGTCGTTCACGGCCAGTACGCGGGTGTGGATCAAGAAATAAATGACTTAAACCAAAAAATCGCCAATCAAAAAAAACAATTAAGCGACATCCAAGCGAAACAAAAAGCTTATCAGGCCAAAATTGACGCCACGGTCAAACAAAAAAACAATCTAAGCAATCAAATTGCGGTCATTGAAGGCTATATTTCTAAAACCCAATTGGATGTGGACAGCACTAATCTGCAGATTGACGAAACCGGCTTGGAAATAAAAAAAATCCAACTGGATATCGCCAATTTGAACGACAAGATAGACACCCAAAAGAACCATATCGCCGATTTACTAAATCTGCTTAACCAACGCAGCCAGGTTTCAACTTTAGAAATGCTGCTTAGCAATAATTCTCTGGCTGATTTCCTTAACCAGGCTAAATATTTAGAAGAAGCTAACCAGGAACTTTTAAAAAGCGTCGGCAGTTTACAACTAGACAAGGCCCAGATGGATCAGAGCCAAAGCACTTTAAACGATCAAAATAAACAGCTTTTGGCTTTAAAAGCCAAGTTGACGGATAAGCAAGCCGGTCTAGCTTACGATCAAGCCAGTAAAACCGATCTTCTAACAGAAACTAAATCTTCGGAAAAACAATACGAATATTTGATGCAGCAAGCCATTAACGCGCAACGCCAAGCGGAAGCTGATTTATCAACCGCGGAAACCGCCTTGCGCCAAAAAATGTCCCAGAGCCAAAGAAATATTTTAAATAACGGTAATAATACCATTAGCTGGCCAGTCCCCAGGAACGCCATCATGACTACCTTCCATGATCCGGATTACCCCTACCGCAATATTTTAGGCGAGCATCCAGGCTGGGATATTAGAGCCAAGCAGGGAACAACCATTACCGCGGCCGCGGACGGCTATGTCGCGAAAACGACTTTCAATGGCAGCAAAAACTACGCTTATATCATGCTTATCCACGGCAACGGCCTAGCCACGGTTTATGGCCATGTGTCCGCCTCTTATGTCGTCCAAGACCAGTACGTGACGCAAGGCCAGCCCATTGGCCGTACTGGCGCCATGCCTGGCAGCGCCGGCGCCGGACCTTTTACCACCGGCCCTCATTTACATTTTGAAGTCCGCTTAAACGGCATTCCGGTTGATCCAGCCGGCTATTTGGATTAAATCCCCTTAGCTTGACAGAAACCAAGGAAAAGAGTTAATATCAAGAGAATCCAGAATGAATATTGTTGAACTTTAAAAAATCATGATAATGAAACACCGGCTTTACGATGAGCAAACTGCTCAAAATATTATTAATCGGGCTATCAATGATGCCCATGAGCTGTATCCAAAGATACTCAAGAGAATAGAGCTCGTCCTTCTTTTCTTACTAATTGAGGGGATTGTTCTGCTATTATTTTTTATGATTATCCCGCATATGCAAAACGTAGCCGCAGAATTTGGCAGATTCCTATTTGTCATTTCCTTAATGATGGGAGCGCTTATATATTCAATTGTCGTCATTCTAAATCCTTCTTATAGACCGATTGAATATCTAGCTTGCCGCTCCAAGCGTTTCCTAACTCCGGCTATAATCAAACGCTATGAGGCTTTAGATCAGGAGTGGAAAACAGTGGAAGACGTAGCAAATGTTTTTCGGACATTTGAACTACGCCCCTGGCTTGATTTATTGTCATTTCAGGGTCTTTCTTTTCTATCTAAAGAAAATCACCGCCGCGAAATATGGAAAAAAATTCTAAAAATAGAATTTAAAAATTTGGGTGATTACTTTAGTGACCACCTCAATTTTCCCGGAGAAGATTTTCCGGGAATCTCAGTTCCCGACTACTTAATGAGAGAAATGGAGGACGTTTTCTGCGAGCCAAAAAAATGGACACCGGCGATATGGACGGAAGCCGCCAGATCTTTAAAGCTTTATTTCGTTCATTATGACAACGGAATAAGGCCGGAAATTCATGAATGGTTTGACCTCCGTAGGAAAGCCCTGGTTGATTTCGCCAACAAAAAGCTAAAGTATGATTTAGTCGTTGGTAATTACTTTGGCAATTAAGCCACTAAGGATCGTAAATTTTTAAAAAGCCCTTCAAATATGGAGGGCTTTATTTATTCTCAAGATTTTTAGACAATTAATCCTTTAAGGGATGAAACTTGGCCTGCGCTTTCTGGGCGTAGAGATCTGAAGCATGGACATAGCGCGTCGTTGTGTCTAAGGACTCGTGGCCCAAGAGGACCTGAATCGCGGCCGGGTTGGCGCCGGCCTCGGCTAAATAGGTGGCAAAGCCGTGGCGCAAAGAGTGGGCGGAAGTTGGAACGTTGATACCGAGAATTTCTCGGTATTTTTTTATTTTCGCCTGCAAGTAATTGGTGGAAATTTTTTTATTTTTGACATTCGGCGAATTAAGGCCGCGATAGGGAATAAAGGCAAAAGGGGAGTCGTCGTGGCGCGTGTCTAAATAGGCGCTTAAATGCCGAAAGGCGCGCGGCGTCAGATAGACAAAACGCTCTTTTTTGCCTTTACCAAGCACGAAAATGCGGCCGCCTTTATCCACCTGATTAATTTTCATGTTAATAAGCTCGGAGATTCTCATGCCGGTAGAAAATAATATTTCTAACATCGCCCGATTGCGCAGAGCCACTAATTTATTTTTTTCAATCTTGGAAGGGAACTCAATTAATTTTACGAGTTCTGCTAGTTCGGCCACCTGTGGCTTCTTCTTGACAGTTTTAATCATTTTAATCACATCAGGCGGGAGCGGGGAAGCATAGTCCATTTCTATCAGATACTTCAAATAACTTCTTAAAACAGAGAGCATGCGGTTAATGGAGTAGGCATTAAGGCGCTTTTCGCCTAAGGCCTGATTAGCCGTCCGACGGTCAATAGAGGTCAAAAAGGCCTTATAGCTCAGGATGTCACGCTTGCTCAGCGCGGCAAAAGAAATTTTACTTTCCACTAAAAAATCCTCAAAGACTTTTAAGTCGCGTTCATAATTATATAAAGTTTTCGGGGAATAGTTGCCAACCTTAAGGTTGAGCAAAAAATCATCAAGCAAGGGCAGGTGAGACTCCAAAGGCATAAATTTTGATTAAATAGCTTATTCTGGGCTTATTACATAAGTGAGTATAATATCCCTTACACTCCATTATAGCATAGCTTCAAATGAAAGGCAAATACAGAAAAGGCCCCCTAGGGCCTTAGGTGCTCTATTCTGTTTAAAAGCCAAAGGGCGTGAACAGAACACCCATGATATGAACGCTTGGGTAGAATAGAAGTAGAACTTTGATGATAATCAAAAACACCCCGATAGTGACTAAGCAAAAAACGAAAATTGCCAAGCCGAAGAGAAATTTAAATAAGCCTTCCATATATTTAATGTTGACCGGCTAAGGATTGATAAAAATCCGATCGCCGTAGCGTAAGTCAATATAATTAACCTTATTAAAATTATCCTTTATTTTATCTTTTTTGACAAGCAGAAGACGGCTAATCTGATCGGCGGCGGAAAGCGTAGTATTAAAATAGACCAGCGGACCATTAATAAACTTTACTTCAACCGAGTTGGCGTCGCCATTAATGATCAATCTATCCATCGGCATGTCCAAGTAGGCGCCTAAGCGAGTATGTAATTCAACCATGAAAGACAAATTAGCCGCGTCTAGGCCAATCTGGCTGTTTGAGGCGACTAAATCGCTTGGGCCTTGATTATCCAAAATCCAATATTGACTACGGTTAGCTTCGCTAACCGCCACTTCACGTATCAAATCGCCAGTTGCCGAGGAAAAAATGCTTTGGCTTCCCTGCTGAAAAATAAAAGCAATCGGGCGTTCGCTAATCTTCATTTCAATTGTGCCGGGCCAAATCTTTTTAATGATGAGGCTGGAGAAATTATAATTTTGCGCGATTGTCTTGAGGGCGCTGCGCTTATCAAATAAGAAAAGATTGTTTTGGTGAAATATGCCAAATCTCTTCCCTTGCGCCTGCGACCAAATAATATTTTTTAAATCGCCATCGCCCAGGCGCGTCAAACCAATTACTTGAACATTTCTAATGCGCCATAACGGAGCGGCGCAAAAAAACCACACCGCGAAAATAATTAAAACCAGCGACGCTAAAAGCAAACATTTTAGTGAAAAAGCCGGCCGCTTCCCTGTTTTATGATGATAATGAAAAAACGGATTTTTCAGGTTTTTGGTCTGATAATCTTTTTTAATGTGTTTAAATTTTGGTCTCTCGCTCATTTTTATTTAATATTAGACAAATAATTATTATATAACCTCTCGTCGGATATTCGCCTGCAACTTCACCAAGAATTCATAAGGGATCGTTCCCATCATTTCGGCAATTTTTGGAATAGAATTCGGGTCTTCGGCTTTATCCGACACAATTTGGACAATATCGCCCACGGCCACTTCCCTGGGCCCGACCATTAGGCAGCAAAGATTCATACAGACCTTGCCAGCAATCGGCGCCCAAAATTCAGTTGCTTTGGTTTTGACTAAAAAATTCGCCCGATTGGATAAGCGCCGATCTAAACCCTCAAAATAACCGAAAGGAATGACCGCGATCCGCAGCGGCGCCGGAGCGCGATATGACTCATTATAAGAAACGCCTTCTCCGGCCTTAAGCTCCTGGGTAGACACGACATGCGAATAAATTTGTAAGGCAGGCCTAAGAGACGACGCGCCAATTGGCGAAGCAAAAGGACTATAACCATACAGGGCCAAACCAGGACGATAGGCGGTTAAAAGCGGGCTGTGCAGAGTAAAGACGGCCGCGGAATTTCCCAAATGGACCCAGCGCGGATAATAGCCGGCGGCGCGAAGAATTTCTAAAGACCGGGCAAAATGCTCTGCTTGGCGTTTATTCATGGAAGAATTTTCTTCCGCCGAAGACAAATGCGAACACAAACCGGTCACTTCCACCCGATCCAAATATACCTTATTTTGAGCAATAAATGATTCCAGATTCTGAATGCCTTCGCGATTCATGCCCGAATTAACGAATAAATGAATCTTTACTTTATACCCGAAACGAGACAAGTAGCGGAGAGTGGCTTGATTATAAACCACGAATTCCGTTCGTGAAAAATGTGAATAGCGATAAGCGCGAAGCG
>TBL_comb47_HYPODRAFT_10008964_pt1 | contig 10090 bp, 7 predicted proteins | sample TroBogypolimnion_40_FD_10682 | JGI IMG/M metagenome (IMG submission 10682)
CTAGCCCAGGGAGACCATCCATTATACCCAGGGCCACATGCTCGGCATTTAACCCTCGGGATTTAAGATCCTTAAAAAACTCCCTCCATGTAGCCGATGATTCCTTGTCTCCGGCCTGAAGGCTCAAAATCAGGCGATGGCCAGCATCAGTCACTCCCACAGCAACCAGAACCGGGGTCAGTTCGATATCGCGGGCAATCCGCATGCTGAAGTTCACCCCATCTACAAAGATGTACTTTATAGACTCTGGAAAGAGATCCCTCCTTCGCCATTTTTCAACAGATTCTGTGAGTTGTGTATTCTCCCTCAGAAAATTATTTTGATTTAGCCAGGGCACGGTTATTGTATCTTACGTGCTGGTGGTTGTACTCTTGATGCTATTATGAATGGGCATGGCGGTGTGGCTTAGCTCATTCAAGCCAGCAGGCGATTAGTGGCTAATAGAAACGATTTTTTATGGATTAAATCAAATCGGGATGTGAGTAGTTGTTTCTAAATACTCAGAAGGTAGCGAAATTGTCGTGTAAGTTTTATCGTCAGCCAGCAGAGTCTCTATCCAGAGCTGTGAGTTGCCTTTTGGGCTTGGACTTGGATAAATTGATAACACAATTCCTTGGCTATCTAATATTGCCACTGCATTCAATTTGAGCCCATCGTAGGTCAAGTACGGACCGTGCTGGCGTTCTGCTCTGGTCAGCTGAGCGTTGTCGAGATAACCTACTATTCCGAAATCACCGGCAGTATGACGATGTGTTAGTTCAAGATAGTCAATGTTGTTCTCTTGGCAGTAGGTCAGTGCTCCTTGAGTAATGAACGTTTTCCCAAGGCTAAATTGTTTGTTTGTGACTGCTTCTATATGTAATGGCATCTTGATTCTCGTAAGATATTATAAGTAATATAAGGTGCATATGATTTTATATCACGGGGATGGTATTGCAATTAAAGGCACTGTATATTCTTGATATAATTAAATTTTCCAGCAAATAAGCCGTAGATGCGCTGAAATCTGTCTCTTGCTGCTTGTTGTTTTTGCTGATGTGTAACCAAAAATTGCAGGCGGTTGTGGAGCGATAAACATTTGGTTATTTCAAAATCCGATAAATATTTATCACTTTAGTATTTTTAATCACTTACATTGGTAATTTCACTTTCGTTTGTAGGAGCTGGTGGGCTAAGAACCGTTGATTGTGCAGTTGGATTTAAAATACTCCCATTCTTTTCAATTGTTCGATAATTTGCTGCGTTCCGATATTCAATGAGACTGGCAAATGAAAAATCATCTTTAAAGAGCTTTGAATGGCTGCAATCTGTTAATAGTATGTAGGATTGACCGTTGTCGCGATTCCATATAGTACCCTCTTCGCCTGCTCCTTTGTCTGGTTCTCCGTTCTCTTTTACCAAAATTTTTGAAATTTGACTGAGGTCGCTCTTTGATTTAATAAGGCTATATAGCTTGGATTTCATAGATTTAGTATTGGATCTATTGAAAATGAACGTAAACTCAGCAAGCTGCTGGGGGCGAAACTCATCTCTAACATACACAGCAATTGCGTTAGGCATATCACGATTATATCCTGACATGTCATAGATATCAGCTTTGTATCCTTTAATCGTTGTTGACTGAATAAAACGACCGCCAGCCTTTTGTACTATGTTCATTACTTTCTCTGGGCTGTTACCTTTTGATAGGTGGAGTGAATCAAATAAGATTAGCTCGGCTTTTTGTCTCTCATCGTTTTGTGAACCGTACGAAATGCTGGGAACCAAAATCCATATTACTAACAGCAAAACGCCTGCTATGGATATTCCTCTGATTTTCCTTAAGAATATTGATGCATTCAAATTAGACGATGTTTGGCTTAGTATCCATATCATCATCCTTCGATTTTTAGGTTTTAAAAATCTTCGTACAAGAGAGTTTTCCGACGATGCGTAATACAAGTACAGAACGATTTGGGTGAAGACCATCGTTGCATTCAATAAGTAGCAATAAATTACAGGATCGTCGGAATTGGAGATATGTTTCCAAATCGTTCCTGAGATGTAACCGATCAAAATTAATGGGTAGAATGTCGAACTAACGCCTTTTACAGATTTTGATTTAATAGTTTTGATGATTGAAATTGGCCAAGAAGCACCAAAGCACGTAAGCATTAGTGCTTCAAGAATATGTGGCTCATTGTTTATTATAGTTTGAGCAAAAAATCTGATCATGGTTTTCTCCTGTACTGACATTATGTTTTATGACTTATGAGGGCTGCGTTGTCTTCTCAAATAACGATTGACTTCTAAGCTATTCTTGCCTGTTGTACCCAAAGCATGAAGTGTGCCAATAGTTCAGTTGAGAGCAGAATCAAGGTATCTAGACGAAATATCGTGTATTTATATTTAAGCATATGGGTTATTGTTGTTGACATCGTGACAATTCAACGATAAATTTGATTGCGATTGCAAACCTCAACTTTCTTCTCAATTATTCTTACGGGGTAATGATGCCTATCGAAATTTTTGAAACAAATCCATCATCAGTCATCATTCGGAAAATTCTTTCCGAGTTGAGCGAAAAGGCGGTTTTTGCAGAGAATAACCTGCTAAAGGAGCGTACTGTCTGGATTGTTCCGGTATCGTTAAGGGATGATATTGCAAAACTGTCCGGGGTGATCGAAGATAGAGGAAAAAAACATCGGGCCGTTGAGTTGGCCCGCATCATGAAAGGAAACAGCTCAAAAGTGCCAATAATTGAAGCCGAGTACTCCAGCGACGGCAAACTTCGGCAGAGTGTTCAAAGATTTTTGCAAAAGACGACTGGGGGCTCGCAAAAGCTGTTTATCATTGCAGTCTCCGACGTCATTTTCGAATCGCTTCGTAAAACAGCTGTCGAACCACCTGTCTTGACCGATTTTCCTCTTACTTTTAATGGCAGAACCAAGGCTGTGTTAGACCTTATGGGTCACAGTAAGGTTTCCGATGAGTTAAATAAGGCCTTTATTGGTAATTCCCCGGCTGTTGAAGCGGTCCGGCAATTTATCATGCGAGCAGCCTATGCGAACGACACAGCGGTCCTCATTACAGGGGATACCGGTACGGGCAAAGAGATCGTCGCTCGCCAAATCCATCTGAACAGCAAGCGCGGGCCATACCAGTTCGTCGCGGTCAACTGTGGTGCATTCGCAGAAAATCTTCTGGAATCCGAGCTCTTTGGTTATACAAAGGGGGCGTTCACGGGTGCTTCTGAAAACAGGCAAGGACTTTGGGAATTGGCTGATGGTGGCACTCTGTTTCTTGATGAGATCGCCGAATTGACACCTTCGCATCAGGCCAAACTTCTCCGTGCCCTCCAGGAAAAGAGTATTAGACCCGTGGGTGGAAAAAATGAAATTGCTGTTAAAGCTCGCATTATCAGCGCAACAAACCGTGACCTAAGGGGCATGGTCCAAACCGGACAATTTCGTGAAGATCTTTACTACCGTCTACGAGATTTTCTTATAATAACTCCGGCACTGCGAGAACATCCTGAAGACATTGGGCTCCTGGCCTGCGCTTTCTGGAAGAGATTAACTCGGAATAAGGATGCCATACTGCCTGAAGGAATCATTAAGGCACTGCGCGAGCATAACTGGCCCGGTAATGTGCGCGAAATGAGAATGGTGCTTTCCCATCTTTTTGGCCTTTTTCCCAATGTTCAGTTTTTAGACGAGCGACATCTCCAGGCAGTCTTCGGGATGCAAGGTTATTCTATCCCATCAGGATCTAAAGAGACGGCAACTGCGTCAAAACCTCGATCGGGTGGCTTCACATTCATCCATCAGTTGAGGCGGGTCTATGAGACCATTCGCGCCGTCGAACACATTATTTTGCCTCTTCTCAACCAGGATTCCCAAAATCCACAGCAATCCCCGCAAATCTCCACATCAATCGCCAATCTTCTCAACGAAATTGACCTGCACAGTCGCACACCTCGCAATTTTAGTCCTCGGACTTTCGATCATATCAATCTACTCCGCTCTCGACTTGCATATTTCCTTTCTGAATACGAAAATGACCCAAGAAATGCCATCGGGTATCTACAGGACGATACTCGCAGGGTTATTGAAGATGCGATTGCCGATATCCTCTCGGAGATTGACCAAGCCTTTCCGACTGAAAACTAATTAGCATTCTACTCAGCCAGTTGCCGGGGTTTATATCATAAGGTAACTTTTCACCAAATTTAAACAGATTTTTGACCAAAATTGAAAAACATGAGTTACGGAATTTCAACAACATAGGTTAAAGTTACTTGAAAGGGAAAAAATTGAAAAAGCAGGAGATTATATGCAACAAAAAACAAAATTGAGTTGTATTTCCCATAGGAAATGTTGCTTTTTCTGCAATAAATCTAATGTTCTACATATATTGATTATCTTTGCTCTGTTTTTAATTTACTCTCCTTTAAGAGGTGAAGAAAATGCGACAAAGCAACCTGCAATGACCACGGGACACCCAGTAGACAAGGAATATATAAAAGAATACGAAGCCTTAGCCAAAAAATATGGCGGTTACCAAAATATTCCTCTTAATGATATGATGCAACTGGCAGTTAAACGATTGAATCCGGCATCATTAAAGGAAGGAATGTCTAATTCAATTAGCAGGATACCAAATCCGAATAATGATCCACAGATTGAGGAAATAAAAAATCAGTACCAAAGCCTATTAATTGATGAATTTGGGCGCATTGATTTTGACAAATATGATATGTTACTTGAACAATTGCAGAAGGTTAGACGATCTAATATAACCATCCCTACAGAACTATATAAGGTCGAATTGAGGCTACTGGTTGATGGAACCAAGTTCCGGGAAGAGATAGGGCTGTTCCCCCAAAAAGAACACTACCAACAGCAACTGACCACGCTTATTCAGCAGGCAGGAGAAGCGCTCTATCCTTCCCAGTTGGAAGTAATCCAGGCATTTATGACGCTTGATATGGTACAGAACGCACTTGATTATCTTGAAATCATTCCCCAGCCACTTAAAAATAATGACAGGATGTCCAGACAGGTTCTACTGGCCACCCTTTTGTATGAAAAAGGGCAATTTCCAGATGCAATTAAAGCATGCCAGCAGGGCCTTGATCTGTATTACGGACAACAACCCGATCCTTGGGCCGCTTATCGTAAAAAAATGCAGAAACTCAAAGTCAGCTCATCCGTCATAGAGTCATCGATCGCTCATGCTCCACAGCCTCCAGTAAACAATTATCCGAAAAAACAATTCTATTACATTCTTGGTGCTTCCAGTCTAAAACTTGATAATCTTGAAGATGCGAAAAAATATCTCGAACAAGGCGTTGAGATGCATAGCATCAGCAGCATGAATTCTTCACGCATGATAGATGAGATTGATCAAAGCACGTGGCCGGTTTGGCATTTGCTAGGAAAAATATACTACAAACTGGGTCAATTACAAACAAGCCTGAAATATTACGAGCAGAGCCTTTCTTTTATTGAAGGAAATGTCGAGCTAGAGCAGAGCCTGGAAAATATAATTTCACGCAATTTTGGTACATCTGAGGTATACGAACAGGGCGTGCCAATCATGGGCCTAAACTCAAGTTTGCAAAAAACAACTGTTTTTTCCCTAGATCCTGATACGGTTTACCAAGATACCATTGAACTGTTGTTACAACTTCATAAGGAAAATCCTGAAAAGGGATATGACAGAAAAGCTCTACAGCTTTTTGAGAAAAAACAAGGACGAAGGCTCCTGCAGCAAATTGGTAAAAGTATGGCCGAACATTTTGAGGGCATACCGGATACGGTATTACACCAGGAGAAACAACTCGCCAACCGTTTTGCAGAGCTTCAACAAAACTCGCAGCATCTTTCTTCTTCCGAGCTTCAGACTCAATATGCGAGCCTACATGCAGAGCAAGACAGCTTTGAAAAGAGCATAAAAGAAAAATATCCGAACTATTGGGCATTGAAATATCCTCAGCCTGTCAAGGTAGATGATATACAATCCATTTTAGGTGCTAAGGAAGCTGTCCTTATTTTCAGTATGCACGAAAATCATGTAGTTTCATGGGTAATAGGAAAAACTCTCTTTTCAACGCAACTGCTCGGCACTGATGCAAACAAAATACGACACCTGTTGCGAGATTTGCAGAATCAGCGCCAAAACCCTTTTACGAATACTCTCAACTTTGTTCTCTACCAACAGCTTTTTCCACCTCAATTGCGGGAACAGCTGGCAGCATACGAAATGCTGTATATCGTTCCCACCGACGAACTGTACACTGTGCCTTTTGAAAGTCTGGTAACAGAACAACCTACTGAGAACAACCCTCCTCATTATTTCATCCAGGACCATGCCATAAGCTACCTCTCATCAGCGTCTTTATTATGCACTCTTCGTAATGGACAAAATAAATATGTTCCAAAAGAACAGCGATTTATTGCCTTTGCGGACCCAGTCTACAACACAGATCTACAGACTAAGGAGAATTTGGATCCTCGGAACATGGCAGAAGAAAAAATTGCAGGTTATGTAAACCTTCGAGGAGGAGTTTTTGCTCCTCTACCGGAAACGGCTGAAGAAGCAAAAAATATACAGCAACTCTTTGAGCACGTTAAACCTGGATCAACAACAGTTTTATTAAAAGAACAGGCATCTACGAGCATGGTGAAACAACTTAACTATCAAGATAAGTTACGTTTATATTCACATGTGCTTTTTGCCTGCCACGGCATTTTGCCTGGCGAAACAAGTTCGACAATTCAACCGGCCTTAGTCCTATCTCTTCCAGATTCTCAGGGCAATATGGATTTCCTCACCATGGCTGATGTTTTCAATTTGAAGTTTAACGCGCAGCTCATTACACTCTCCGCATGTAATACAGGAAGGGGGGAAGTGCAGAAAGGGGAGGGAATTATCGGTTTGACCCGAGCATTCATGTATGCAGGAAGCCAGACTGTTTCAGTAACGCTTTGGTCTGTAGAATCTCAATCAGAAAATATTCTCAGCACTAGAATGCACGCTAACCTTATTAAGGGTATGACTCCAGCCTATGCGCTGCGCGCTGCAAAACTTGAAATGATACAAGGTGAAAATCCTAAATATCGCCATCCATTTTACTGGGCGCCGCTTATACTTTTTGGCAACGGCAATCCCCTGTAAATACAAAAAAAAGCGCCAGAAAAATTTCTAATCATGTATAAATTTTCTAACATTCATAAGGCGATTTTTGAAACCAAAAGGCTGGTGCGGCTTAAGGTCCATTTAATCCTCGCAATCCTCATGGTTGTCCTGTTAAATTTTCTTCCTTTCTTTAGAATTGGGAATGAAATTTTGAATGAAACCTATGATTATTTTTCGCAAAAATACCTGGTTGCGACTTCTTCTCAGGCATTATCTAAAAATTTTCATATTGTGACTTTCTCAGAAGCTGTCTATAAAAAATATTATGACCAGTATTTCACACCACGAGAATTGCTTGGCGAATCGATTTATTGGGCCGTTGATAAAGGAGCAAAGGTCGTGGTGGTTGATTTTGGCTTGGATAGCCCTGTACCATCATTTTGTATGGATCAAAATAAAGCTGATAATGAAAATCGGCAATTGCTCAACTGGTTACGAAAAGCGGCTGAAACAGCTGAGAAAAATGGTGCTGTAATTTTGTTACCGGAACTTGATCTGACCACTTCAAATTCAACTTCATTTGCAACTCATCAATATTTCTCTGACCTTTCCGCTCTTCTTCAGACGTTTCATAACAATATTCGTCAGGGAGGTGTTAAAATTGCTTATCACAAAGAAGATTTCCGAACTCGACATTTTTCCTTTTTCTCCCAAAAATTGGACGCACAGAATAAGCCTTTGCCTCCTAAGGCTCTGAGTATACCTGTATTGGCCGCTATCTATCAAAAATACCTTGTTTCCGATCAGGTAAATAGCAGTTATGAAGAAAAAGAAAGAGCAGTTATTGCAGCAAATGATTTCATTGATAAGCAGTTGAATTTGTTGCAGAGCAATTTTCAAACCAGCAAGATATTTACGGTCAGAGATCAAAAAGGAAAGGAAATATTTCTCATATCAACCAGAAATACAGTTCTTCCTGCAAGACTTCTTTTTAGCTTTTCTGAGCCTCCAGCTGAAAATAGCAGTACTCCTGAACAACTAGAACATCTACTCCCAGGCAAGCTTGACGGAAAGGTTGTATTCATAGGATCAACTTGGGATAAGATGGAGGATTTTCGCCACACTTCATTGCAAATGGACCTGCCTGGAGTAGTAATCTTAGCCAACGCTTTTTACATGCTATCCCAAAATCAGCAGCTTCGCAGTCAAAGTTTTTTTGTGGATTTGATATTTAAACTTTTCATTGTTATGTCAGTTGCTTTGTTATTATATGTTATCTTTTCCATTTTTCATGGAAAAAAGTTAGCATTTTCCATCGCTTGTTTGGTTTTCATTGTTATTCCGTGGCTGATACCACCAACTGTTGAAAATTTTACCTCATTTTATTATTTTCATCTGACTGGAATCGTCGTACTTATTTATGAATTTCTTGTGGAATTAGAAGAATTTTTTGATAAAAAATATATCTCTCATTAACTACTCACATACGGAAACAGATGAACTACTTACGCATATTGCTCGTTTTCATTTTCACCTTAATCATGTCAGGAACCCTTCAAGCAAAAGACGACAGCTTTATGCAAAGAGCTTTTAGCCAAGCTCAAGAAAAACTCACGCAACTCATCGACAGTTTTAAGCCTGTAGAACTTATACAAGTGGACGCAAAAACTACTAGGGGAGAAGAGGCGAAATATGATACGGAATGTATCCCTTCTATGGAATACAAATTTCCTGACTGGCCTAAAGCAGGAACAACTCTTCTAACTGCGCAGCTTATGATTCGCGAAGAACAAACCGGTGTACCCTGCAGTCAGGTAACATATGTTGTTCAGGAAGCCAGTACAGGTAAGATAATAAAATCATTTGCTGGAAGGGCTGGTGCTCTTATTCAAATTTCTTTTGATGGAACACCTGGAGAACATTATCAGTGGTTTGCCAAAACAGAGAAAATAACAGGGCCGAAAAGTGAATTTGCTATACTGTCGCAACCACAAGCAGAACAGATTACGACAGAAATGAAAAGATTTGCAGCTCATTCTCCAAATTTGGATCATAGGCTAGTACAAGCGCTCTATCTTCAGGAGCTTAGCGATATATCGCAGGATTATGATTTATACGAAGAGTCCGTCATGTTATTGAAAAATTATCGTGCGGACCATCCTTACAAGGCTGCTGAGATTTATTCTTTGCTAATGAAAAAAGCTTGGACACATCTATATGAATAGGATTGTTGCCAAGTGTGAATTCTTCGATGTCTGTAATGGAAATTATAATATCGTTAACCCCGGTAGGCACGAGGCTCAATTGACCTCGCTGTGATAGCCAAGGTATGATTATTCATCCCCGGAAAAATTTGATTGTTGTTGACGTAGTTCAATCCATCTTGGATTAATCACAATATCTATTCCTTTGGGGGCGCTACAATTTTCATGGATTATTAATCCTCGAATACTTTCTAGAGGGTATTGCCCTTTCGCAGCGACAGTAGCTACTGAGTTATTATGCTTAAAAATATTTTCAGCTGTTTTGACAAGACGTTCGCAGTCAATTGGCACAATCAGCGGCTTATTTTTTAAAATGTTTTCAACAACCTCCACGGTAATCATTTCTCCTTTTTTATCCTTAACGCCATCCATCTTTAAGCCAGTAACTACCTCATTAATTTCACCACAATCGATATAACGTTCAAACACTAATAGTTCTAAATTACAAATAGATGGTTCGTATTTTGAGGTTTTATATTTGCCATAGCTTTCAAGCAATTTCTCAAGCTTTAAAATTCGCTTTTCAATTAAATCTATAAAGTCAGATGGACATTTTTGCTTTTTTGATTCCTTGTGTACTTAATTTCCCGAAGAAATTATGACGAGGCATAGCCAGGGTGTTGGATGTTCAAGGCGTTGAGAATATCCCGCTGCGCCTTGGTTATCTCCGTGAGGATAAAACCGTACTTCCCTGAATATTTCAC